>JACCDH011716738.1_pt1 | contig 15195 bp, 14 predicted proteins | sample 7442481 | NCBI WGS metagenome assembly JACCDH01 (sample SAMN15323433, study PRJNA562643) | freshwater metagenome | isolation source: river surface water | place: USA:Blue River Watershed | collected 2017-08-15
CCAACACCCCTGCCCCGATGACCTCCGCATTCGCTACCGACGGTTTCTATCCCTTCGAAGGCCCGGCCACCACCAGCCTCGAGCTGATACCGCTGTCGGTCAGGCACAAGCTCGATTGCGCCGAGGTTAAGCTGCACCTGACTCAGTGGCAGGGATTGACCATGGACGAACGCACGCTGCTGCTGCGCCGCGCCTGCGCAAGCAGTGACGAGGTGCGCGCGTATCGCGAACTGCTCGATGAAATGATAGACCGGCATCACGCCGTGCCGGCGACCACGCATCCGCTGTCGGGCGATGAGCCCTGGCGTGAGTTGTCGCGCTGGCCGCAGGTAGTGAAAGATCAATGTGAAAAGCAGTCGGTGCCGCTGCACTCAGTGGAGCGGTGGCAGGCCTTGGGGGAGGCCGACCGGCATGCCTTGTTCGTACTCGGGCGGTCGAAGCACTCGCAGGCAGAGTTTGTCGCTGCAATGCAGTTGTTCTTCAGGCCGTGAAGAACCGCAAGTCCCAGCTTACGCCGGGACGACGGTTTTATAGCCTTCCGTTCAAATCCCGGCAGATTCGCTTCGGCGATGAACGCGGCGCTTGATCTCCGCTTTTGTAGGCAGCGTCTTCAGATCGTAATCCGCTTGCATGGCAAGCCACGAAGCTGCATCACCGCCGAAATATCGTGCCAATCGTTCGGCGGAATCGGCCGTGATCCCGCGCCGCTCCTTCACGATCTCATGAATCCGTGTGGCAGGTACCGCCAGAGCCAAAGCGAGCGCATTGACGCTCATCCCGAGTGGAATCAGGAATTCTTCGCGCAATACTTCGCCCGGATGTACCGGACGCATACGGTTGACAGGAAGGCTCATGCTTGGACCTCAGTGGTAATCGACTATCTCGACATCGGCCGGCCCCGAATCAGTCCAGGCGAAGCAGACACGAAACTGATCATTCACGCGGATGCTGTACTGGCCGGCCCTGTCGCCTTTGAGCGCCTCAAGCCGGTTGCCGGGTGGCGAGCGCAAAAAGTCCAGCGTTTTCGCGGCGTCGAGCTGCGCCAGCTTTCGCTCGGCGACCGATTGAATGGCGCGAAACCGTCGAGGAAATTCTCCCTCGAACAAAGCTTGCGTTTCGGCGCATCGGAACGACTGGATCATCGGCCGAGAATATTACGCCGAACGTAATACGTCAAACGAAATGAGACGGTGTTGTCGATTCTGCCACAGGCTACGGAAATCTCGAAATTCGACTACCGGGAAATCAATTTGTCGTCAGGCCAGCAGCGTGCGATGCGCATCAATCGCCTCTCGCACCACCGGGCTCAATTCCTCGGCCTCGCCGCCATCCATCTTCTGCAGGATGGTCTTCCTCATCCGCGGATCCCAGAACTTCTTGATATGCGTCGCAATATCGGCCTTCGCCTGCTCGCGGTCCGGCATGCTCTCGAAGAACGCGCCGATCTGGTTCGCCATCTTCACGAGGTTGTGAATATCCATCGGGTCACTCCGTTGTCAGCCGTTGCGGGTGCGCGTACACCACGTACGACGCATCGCGCATGAAACCCAGAAGCGTCACGCCCGCCTGCTCCGCCAGCTCGACCGCGAAGCTGGTCGGTGCCGAGATCGCGGCGATGCAGCCTATGCCCATCGTCGCCGCCTTCTGCACCATCTCGTAGCTGGCGCGGCTGGTCAGCAGCAGCGCTCCTTTTGAAAAATCGGTCTTCTGTCTGGTCAGCGCTCCGACCAGCTTGTCGAGCGCATTATGGCGGCCGACGTCCTCGCGCACGCAGACCAGCTCGCCTGCATCATTGATCCACGCCGCCGCATGCGTCGCGCCGCTCTGCTGCTGCATGGGTTGCAGCGCCTGCATGGCGCGCATGCCCGAGGTCAGCATCGACGGATGAACCGGATGACTATGCACTACCGGACACACGCCGCGCGAGACCTGGTCCAGCGCCTCGGTGCCGCACAGCCCGCAGCCGGTGCGCCCGGTCATGTTGCGGCGACGCTCTTTCAGCTTCACGAAACGCTCGCTGGCAATCTCGATATGGACCAGCCGCCCGTCCGGCCTCGCCTCGACCTCGCAGTCATAAAACTCGGACGCGTCCGCGATGATCCCTTCGGTCAGCGAGAAGCCGAGCGCGAAGTCTTCAAGATCCGCAGGCGAGGCCAGCATCACCGCATGCGATATGCCGTTGAACTCCAGCCCGACCGGCACCTCGACCGCCAGCAGGTCCTGCGATTCGGACAGGCGGCCGTCGCGACAGCGCAGCACGGACACTGGTTTCAGCGTGTCCGCGCCCTCGTTCAAGTCTGTCGCTGTCGGTCCGTGTCCCATGCCTGTTCCTGTGGATCAGCTGGCGTCCGCTTTCGCCAGCTCCAGTTGCTCCTTGTTGAAGCGCTGGTAGTTCTTCTGCCACTGCGACGGCTGCGTGACCGGCATCACCTGCACCGCCGTCACCTTGTACTCGGGGCAGTTGGTCGCCCAGTCGGAGTTGTCGGTCGTGATCACGTTCGCGCCGGATTCCGGGAAGTGGAAGGTGGTGTAGACCACGCCCGGCTGCACGTTTTCCGTGATCGTCGCGCGCAGCACGGTCTGCCCCGCGCGCGATTCGACGCCGACCCAGTCGCCCTCTTTGATGCCGCGCTCTTCGGCGTCATGCGGATGGATCTCCAGCCTGTCCTCGCTGTGCCACTGCACGTTGTCCGTACGCCGCGTCTGCGCACCGACATTGTACTGCGACAGTATGCGGCCGGTGGTCAGGATCAGCGGGAAGCGCTGCGTGACTCGTTCGTCGGTCGCGATGTACTTCGTGATCATGAAACGGCCCTTGCCGCGCACGAAGGCATCGACGTGCATGATGGGCGTGCCGTCCGGCGCCTGCTCGTTGCACGGCCACTGCACGCTGCCCATGCGGTCGATCTTTTCGTAGGTCACGCCGCGGAAGGTGGGCGTGAGCGCCGCGATCTCGTCCATGATCTCGGACGGGTGCGAGTAATTCATCGGATAGCCGAGCGCATTGGCCAGCAGCTGGGTGACCTCCCAGTCCGAATAGCCCGCCTTGGCCGGCATCACCTTGCGCACGCGCGAGATGCGGCGCTCGGCGTTGGTGAAGGTGCCGTCCTTTTCGAGGAAGGATGAGCCGGGCAGGATCACGTGCGCATACTTCGCGGTCTCGTTCAGGAAGATGTCCTGCACCACCAGGCATTCCATCGCCATCAGCGCCTCGGTCACGTGCTGCGTGTTCGGGTCGGATTGCACGATGTCCTCGCCCTGAACGTACAGGCCCTTGAAGCTGCCGTCGAGCGCGGCCTCGAACATGTTGGGGATGCGCAGGCCCGGTTCCGGGTTCAGCGTCACGCCCCAGCGCGCCTCGAATTCGCTGCGCACCGTGCTGTCGGACACATGGCGATAGCCCGGCAGCTCATGCGGGAAGCTGCCCATGTCGCACGAGCCCTGCACGTTGTTCTGCCCGCGCAGCGGATTCACGCCGACGCCGAGGCGGCCGACGTTGCCGGTGGCCATCGCGAGGTTCGCGATGCCCATCACCATCGTCGAGCCCTGCGCATGCTCGGTCACGCCGAGGCCGTAGTAGATCGCCGCGTTGCCGCCGGTCGCAAACAGCCGCGCCGCGTCGCGCAGCGCTTCAGCCGGCACGCCAGTGATCGCCGCCATCGCCTCGGGCGAGTTTTCCGGACGCGACACGAAGGCCTTCCAGTCCTCGAAGGATTTCAGGTCGCAGCGCTCAAGGATGTAGTCTTCCTTCAGCAAGCCTTCGGTCACGATCACGTGCGCGAGCGCATCGATGACGGCGACGTTGGTGCCGGGCTTGAGCTTCAGGTGGTAATCAGCCTTGTAGTGCGCGCCCTTGACCATCTCGGTGCTGCGCGGGTCAACCACGATCAGCTTCGCGCCCTGCCGCAGCCGGCGCTTCATCTGCGACGCGAACACCGGGTGCGCGGCGGCCGGGTTCGCGCCGATCACCATGATCACGTCGGCGTGCATCACCGAATCGAAAGTCTGCGTGCCGGCGGATTCGCCGAGCGTCTGCTTGAGGCCGTATCCGGTTGGCGAATGGCAGACGCGCGCGCAGGTGTCGACGTTGTTGTTGCCGAACGCTGCGCGTACCAGCTTCTGCACCAGGTAAGTCTCTTCATTCGTGCAGCGCGAAGAAGTGATGCCACCGATGGAATCGCGGCCGTGCTTGTCCTGGATGCGACGGAATTCGCTGGCCGCATAACTGATCGCCTCTTCCCACGACACTTCCTGCCACGGGTCGGTGATCTGCTTGCGGATCATCGGCTTCAGGATGCGGTCCTTGTGCGTTGCATAGCCCCACGCGAAGCGGCCTTTCACGCACGAGTGCCCGTGGTTCGCCTTGCCATCCTTCCACGGCACCATGCGCACCACTTCGCTGCCCTTCATCTCGGCCTTGAACGCGCAACCGACGCCGCAGTATGCGCAGGTGGTGATCGCGCTGTGCTCGGCGATGCCGATCTTGATCACCGTTTTCTCGGTCAGCGTGGCGGTCGGGCAGGCCTGCACGCAGGCGCCGCAGGACACGCATTCCGAATCCATGAAGGCTTCGTTCTGTCCGGCGGCCACGCGCGAATCGAAGCCGCGGCCGTCGATGGTCAATGCGAAGGTGCCCTGCGTCTCCTCGCAGGCGCGCACGCAGCGGTTGCAGACGATGCACTTCGACGGGTCGTAGGTGAAGTAGGGATTCGACTCGTCCTTCTTCATCTCGGTGTGCGTCTTGATCGGCGTCTTGCCCTTGGTGTAGCGCACTTCGCGCAGGCCGACCAGGCCCGCCACGTCCTGCAGCTCGCAGTTGCCATTGGTCGGACAGGTCAGGCAGTCGAGCGGATGGTCCGAGATGTACAGCTCGAGCATGCCTCGGCGGATGTCGGCCAGCTTCGGCGTCTGCGTGCGCACCTTCATGCCCGGTTCGACCGGCGTCGTGCACGAGGCCGGATAGCCGCGGCGCCCCTCGATCTCGACCAGGCACACGCGGCAGGAGCCGAAGGCTTCCAGCGAATCGGTCGCGCACAGCTTGGGCACATTGATGCCAGCTTCCGCGCTGGCGCGCATCACCGAGGTGCCGGCCGGCACGGTGACGGACACGCCGTCGATCTCGAGCGTGACCAGCGTGGCCGACTCGCGCGCCGGGGTGCCGAAATCCTTGTCGTCAATTGCGTTCATGCCAGCTCCTTCGCATTCTTCTGTACACCGAAGTCTTCGGGAAAATGGTTCATCGCGGACAGCACCGGGAATGGCGTCATCCCGCCCATCGCGCACAACGAGCCGTTGAGCATCAGGTCGCACAGGTCGCGCACCAGATGCACCTGCTGCTCGCGGTCCTCGCCGGCGATCACTTTGTCCAGCGCTTCCTTGCCGCGCGTCGAGCCGATGCGGCATGGCGTGCACTTGCCGCAGGATTCGATCGCGCAGAATTCCATCGCATAGCGCGCCTGCTTCAGCATGTTCACGCTGTCGTCGAACACGACGATGCCGCCGTGGCCGAGCGTGCCGCCGATCTGCAGGAAGGCTTCGTAGTCGAGCGGCGTGTCGAACTGTGACTCGGGCAGGTAAGCGCCCAGCGGGCCGCCGACCTGTACCGCGCGCATAGTCCTGCCACTGCGCGTACCGCCGCCAAATTCGACCAGCATTTCACGCAGCGTGACGCCGAAGGCCTTCTCGACCAGCCCGCCCCGTTTGATGTTGCCGGCAAGCTGAATCGGCAGCGTGCCGCGCGAGCGGCCCATGCCGAAGTTCTTGTAGTGTTCCGCGCCGCGCGCGAAGATCACCGGCACGGTGGCCAGCGAGATCACGTTGTTGATCACGGTCGGCTTGCCGAACAGGCCGGAGATGGCCGGCAGCGGCGGCTTCGCGCGCACGATGCCGCGCTTGCCCTCGATGCTCTCGAGCAGCGCCGTCTCTTCGCCGCAAACGTAGGATCCTGCGCCGACGCGCACCTCAAGATCGAAGGCCTTGCCGGAACCGCGGATATTGTTGCCGAGGTAGTTGTGCGTGCGCGCGATCGCAATCGCGTCATTCAGCGCCACGATCGCATGCGGGTACTCGGAGCGCACGTAGATGTAGCCCTTGGTCGCGCCGACGCCCAGACCGGCGATGGTCATGCCTTCGATCAGCATGAACGGATCGTCTTCCATCACCATGCGGTCGGAGAAGGTGCCGGAGTCGCCCTCGTCCGCGTTGCAGACGATGTACTTCTGCGCGGACGGTGTGGTGCGCACGGTGTTCCACTTGATGCCGGTCGGGAAAGCCGCGCCGCCGCGCCCACGCAGGCCGGAATCGGTGACGGTCTGCACGATCTGCTCCTGCGTCATCTGCAGCGCCTTGTGCAGGCCGGCAAATCCCTCGTGCGCGACGTAGTCGTCGATGGACAGCGGATCGGTGATGCCCACGCGCGCAAAGGTCAGCCGCTCCTGCTTCTTCAGGAAGGGGATGTCTTCGGTCTTGCCGAGCGCAAGACGGTGCGAGCCGCCGTCGGTGAAATTCGCATCGAACAAGGACGCGACATCGTTCACGTCGACCGGGCCGTAGGCGATGCGCCCGCCGGACAGCTCGACTTCCACCAGCGGTTCGAGCCAGAACATGCCGCGCGAACCGTTGCGGACCAGCTGTATGTCGACGCCGCGCGTTTTCGCCTCGGCGGAGATCGCCTGCGCAACCTCGTCGGCGCCGAGCGCGAGCGCGGTCGAGTCGCGCGGCACGAAGATTTTCACGCTCATGCGTCGCTCCTTGCGCGCGCAATCAGCGCATTGAATTTGTCCATGTCCACGCGCGCATGCACGCGCTCGCCGACCATCATCGAGGGCCCGCACGCGCACTGGCCGAGGCAGTACACGGGCTCCAGCGTGACCTTGCCGTCAGCGGTCGTTTCATGGAAATCGATGCCGAGCGCCTTCTTGGCGTGCTCCGCGAGCGCTTCCGAACCGACCGACTGGCAAGCCTCGGCCTGGCACAACTGTACGACGACCTTGCCGGCCGGCTCCTTGCGGAAGTGGTGGTAGTAGCTGAGCACGCCATGCACCTCGGCGCGCGACAGGTTCAGGCGATCCGCAATCATGGGCACGGCGTCCGGCGGCACATAGCCGTGCTCGGCCTGGATCGCATGCAGAATGGGAAGCAGCGCGCCATCGGGGGCGCCGAGCTGCGTCAGCGTGGCGTCGATGCACGCGTCGTAGGAAGCGGTGGGCATCGGAGTCTCCGGTTGTTTTTATATGCGCCGAAAAACATATTTCGGCGCGCCTCAAAAGCTTGTCGCTTCAAAGACTTGGAGGATATTCCGCCTGCCTGATATGGCTGTCAATATGCTTTATTTCGCCTATTTCCAAACATAAAAAAACTGCCGTCGCCGTCAAGCTCGGGCAGTTTGCCGGGGTGTAAAGGCTGCGTCAGTCGTTCTTGACCACAATCGACGGGAACTTGCTGGTCATGTCCTTCGCCTTCTCGGCCACTTTCACCGCGACCTTGCGCGCGATCTGCTTGTAGATCTGCGCGACCTGCCCGTCCGGATCGGCGACCACGGTCGGCTTGCCGGAGTCGGCCTGCTCGCGGATGCTCATCGTCAGCGGCAGCGCGCCGAGGAAGTCGACGCCGAAGTCCGCACACATCTTCTCGCCGCCGCCCTGTCCGAAAATCGGCTCCGCATGGCCGCAATTGCTGCAGATGTGCATGCTCATGTTCTCGACCACGCCGAGAATCGGTATGCCGACCTTCTCGAACATCTTCAGGCCCTTGCGCGCGTCGAGCAGCGCGATGTCCTGCGGCGTGGTGACGATCACTGCGCCGGTGACCGGCACTTTCTGCGACAGCGTCAGCTGCACGTCGCCGGTGCCCGGCGGCATGTCGACCACGAGGTAGTCGAGGTCGCGCCAGTTGGTCTGCTCCAGCAGCTGCTGCAACGCCTGCGTGACGATCGGGCCGCGCCAGACCATGGGCTGGTCGGGGTCGATCATGAAACCTATCGACGCGACCTGGACGCCGTAATTTTCCAGCGGCTCCATGGTCTTGCCGTCATGGCTTGCCGGCTTGCCGGACACGCCCATCATCATCGGCTGTGACGGGCCGTAGATGTCGGCATCCAGCAGGCCGACCTTCGCACCCTCGGCGGCCAGCGCCAGCGCGAGGTTCACCGAGGTCGTCGACTTGCCGACGCCGCCCTTGCCGGACGCCACCGCAATGATGTTGCGCACGTTGGTCATCAGCTTCACGCCGCGCTGCACCGAGTGCGCGACGATCTTCACGCTGACGTTCACATGGACCGCGCCCACGTCCGGCAAGGTGCCGACCGCGTCGGCAACCAGCTGGCGGATAAGCTCGGTCTGGCTGTTGGCCGGATAGCCGAGCTCGACGTCAACGGACACCTTGCCGCCTTCGAGCTGGATGTTTCTTGCGGATTTGCTGCTGACCAGATCCTTGCCGGTATTCGGGTCGATGACGCGCGACAAGGCGTCGCGGATGGATTCAACGGTGAGGCTCATTTCTGCTCCGACGGGGTAAGACGCAAGTCTAAACGAAAGCGGCCGCGCCTGTCGGTCGCGGCCGCTCTCAGAGCAGGATCGATTACTTGAACAAGGCCGCCGACTTCTGCAGCGTGACCCAGATGCCGTAGGCCAGCGGGAGGCCGACCGCGAGCCACGCAAACCAGGTGAAGGCCGGGCTGTGACGGTCTTCATGGCCGCCGCCATCGGCCGCAGCCTTCGCAGACTTCTCGTGCGCCAGTTGCTTCTCGTAAGCCAGCTCCTCGGGCGACATGAAGAACCGCTCGGCGACCGGGCGCACCATCAGGTTCGCGAGCAGGCCCACCACCAGCATCGCCGCCAGCACATAGAAGATCGGGCCATAGATCTGGTCGAACGGCACCTTCTCCTCCAGACGGATGTCGTGCATGTAGTTCACGACCACCGGGCCGAGGATGCCGGCAGTCGACCACGCAGTCAGCAGCCGGCCATGGATCGCGCCGACGAACTGCGTGCCGAACATGTCAGCCAGATACGCGGGAATCGTCGCAAAGCCGCCGCCGTACATGGACGCGATCACGCAGAAGCACGCAACGAAGATCGCCAGCGACTTCCAGCCCGCTGCGAGCGACGCCAGCACGTAGAGTGCGATACCGAGCACGAAGAAGACCACATAGGTCGGCTTGCGGCCCAGGAAGTCGGACGACGACGCCCAGAAGAAGCGGCCACCGATGTTGAACAGCGAGATCAGGCCGACGAAGCCGGCGCCGACGGCCACCGCGGCCTTCAGCAGGTCCGCGTTGTCCTTCAATGCGAGGAAGCCGAGTTCGGGCTGGCCGACCAGCGCGCCACCAAACGTCTCCTGCAGCATGGGCGAGGCCGCGCCGATGATGCCGATGCCGGCCGACACGTTCATGCACAGCACGATCCACAGCAGCCAGAATTGCGGCGTCTTGTGCGCGTTCTTCAGGTGCACATGGTTCTGCGCGATCATGGCCTTCTCGGACGGCGGCGGCGGCGCCCAGCCCTCGGGCTTCCAGCCTGTCGGCGGCACGCGATAACCGAAAGCGCCGGCAAACATGAACACCGCATAGATCGCAGCCAGCGTGACGAAGGTCTGCCATACGCCGGGATCGGTGGGCGTGGCGAACTTCGACATCAGCAGCGTAGCCAGCGGCGAACCTATCATCGCGCCGCCGCCGAAGCCCATGATCGCCATGCCGGTCGCCATGCCGCGCCTGTCAGGGAACCACTTGATCAGCGTTGAAACCGGCGAGATATAGCCGAGGCCGAGACCAATGCCGCCGATCACGCCGGAGCCCAGCCACATCATCCACAGCTGATGCTGGTGAACGCCGAAGGCCGAGATCAGCAAGCCGCCGCACCAACACACCGCGGACACCAGGCCGGCCTTGCGCGGACCTGCGCGCTCGAGCCAGCCGCCCCAGATCGCAGCCGCGCAGCCGAGCACGACGAAGAACAAGGTGTACATCCAGCCGAGGTCGAACTGCGTCCAGTTGCAGTCGGTCGCGAACAATGCGCGGCCGGTGCCGGCCAGCTTGTCGGCAAACGTGACTGCGCCCGCGGCGCATGAGGCCAGCGGCGCGCCATCGGATCCGAGCAGTGCATTGCCCAGCGGCTTCCAGAATACGGAAAAGCCATAGGCCATGCCGATGCAAAGGTGGATTGCGAGTGCTGCGGGGGGAACCAGCCAACGATTGAAGCCTTCACCGGCAATGGTGTGCTCTTTGTCGAGCAGGCCTGCAAATGCCATATCTCCTCCTGAATTGGGGGCCGACGCATGAGGTCGGTTGTTAGAATTGTTTTCAGGTGCTGCGCAATGCGGGGCTCATCCTGACAGCCTGCATTCTACGTTGCAATATGCTATCGTGGACATAATGTTCAAAGTCAGGATCAATCCCCATTGGGAAATTACGCGAGGTGACGGGAAGCCGCTGGACACGGCGGTTCTGCTGTCGCTGCTGCGCGCAATCGACGAGACCGGCTCCATCGCGCGCGCGGCACAGGCAGTGGGGCTCTCCTATCGTTATGCTTGGGGATTGCTGCGCGAGGCCGAGGACCTGTTCGGATACAGCCTGATGCAAACCGGCCGCGGCCGCGGCACGCAACTGTCGCCGCTGGCAGAAAAACTGATCTGGGCAGACCGACGCGTCGCCGCCCGGCTCTCGCCCACGCTCGACAGCCTCGCCTCCGAACTGGAAACCGAACTCGGCAAGACCCTTGGTGCAGCGCCGGCGATGATACGTCTCGACGCCAGCCATGGTTTTGCGGTGGCCGCTTTCCTGAAGCAGGCCACGGAGTCGGGCCTGCCCATTGACCTGCGCTACCGCAACAGCACCGACGCGGTCGCCGCTCTGTCGCGCGGCGAATCCGACCTCGCGGGCTTCCATGTGCCGGTCGGCGAATTCGAGGCACAGTCGGCCGAACGCTATGGCAAATGGCTGGATGCGAAGTCGCACAAACTGATATCGCTTGCACTGCGCACGCAGGGCCTGTTCGTGAACCCGGGCAATCCGCTGGGCATCAAGGGGCTGGAGGATCTCGCCCGCGCCGACGTGCGCTTCGTCAACCGGCAGGCCGGCTCCGGCACACGCATGCTGCTTGAACTGATGCTGCCAAAATTCGACATCTCGGCATCGATGATCAACGGCTACGAGAACACCGAGTTCACGCACTCGGCGGTGGCCGCCTTCATCGCCAGCGGCATGGCCGACGTCGGCTTCGGCGTGCAGACCGCGGCCGAACGTTTCAAGCTCGACTTCATTCCGCTGGCGCGCGAGCGTTACTTCTTTGCGGTCAGTGCAGAAGCACTGGAACAGGCGAAGATGCGCCAAGTGATCGACGTCGTGCGCTCGAAAAACTTCCGCGACGCCGTGCAGCAGCTGGCCGGCTACGATGCGGGAGATACCGGCGCGATACTCACGCTGTCGCAGGCATTCAGCATGCCGCCGCGCAAGCAGACCGCCTGAAACCATGAGCATCGAAAGGCAACAGGTCACCGGGCTCATACTCGCCGGCGGCATGGGCAGCCGCATGGGCGGCGTGGACAAAGGCCTGCAGGAATACGCCGGCCTGCCGATGGCGCTGCACGTGCTGAACCGGCTGCAGCCGCAGGTGGGCACGCTGATGATCAATGCGAACCGCCATCTCGACGAATACCGCAAGTTCGGCATTGCCGTGTTCAGCGATGCGATCGCGGGCTATGCCGGACCGCTGGCAGGCATCCATGCAGGGCTGATGCATTGCGGCACCGACTACCTGGTCAGCGCGCCCTGCGACTCGCCGCTGCTGCCGCAAGACCTCGTGCTGCGATTGGCCGATGCACTGGAGCTTCACGCTGCCGACGCCGCCGTGGCTGTCACCGACCATGGGGATGACCGCAAAAGGCACCCCGTCTTCATGCTGGTGCGCACTTCCCTGAAAGACAGCCTTGGCGCCTATCTTGACGAAGGTGGCCGCAAGGTCGGCGCATGGCTGGACTCGATACGCTGCGTCGATACACATTTCGATGACGACGCCGCGTTCATGAACGTCAACAGCCTCCGGGACCTCGAAGCGATCACGGCGCAGGTGCGACCAGCAACGCCCCGCCAGACCTAGCGCGACACATCATCGAGCGACGCCTGCTGCGCTGATTTGCTGGCGGTATGCGCCGCCAAGTGCGGCAGCGCTCCGTCAGCGGGGTTTCAAGCCTTGCCGGCTCCCTTGGGCTTGAAGTGCTTGTCGCTGATCCTGAACTTGCCGCGACGGTCGCCCATCAACTGCCGCAACTCGGCAATCGACAGCGCACTGACCTCATGCATGCGGATCAAGAGCGACGCCGTGACCGGCAACCTGCGGTGGCGGATCTTGCTGATGACCGGCGGCGACACCTCGAGCGCACGCGACAAGGCCGCATCGTTCTTCAGGTTGAGCCTGCCGATCAACGACGCAAGCAACTGGTCCGGATCATAGCGCTGCAAGGATTGCATCTTGTCTTGTTCCATAGTGTCCTCATGCAAGTGATTTCACACGCATTCTGACGAGATGCACTGCATTTTTCTTGAGCCGACACAACTGCGCCGTAGAGTGAATGCCCGTTATAACTCGCCGCTGCGTCAGCGCAAATTCGAGGCAATGGGCAGCGCTGTCTTGTACTTCACCTGCTTCAACGCGAAGCTCGACTTGATGTTCTTGATGCCCGGTATGCGGGTGAGGTTCTCGAGGATGAATCGCTCCAGCGCCTGCAAGTCAGGCACGACGATGCGCAACAGGTAGTCTTCGTCGCCGGTCATCAGGTACACCTCCATCACCTCGTCGAAATGGCTGACGGCCTGCTCGAATTTTTCCAGTGCCTTCGCTTCCTGCTTCTCCAGCGACACGCGCACGAACACGTTCACCTTCAGGCCCAGCGCGTGCGGGTCGACCAGGGCGACATAGCGCGAGATCACGCCTTCGCTTTCGAGGCGCTTCACGCGCGCCAGCGTCGGCGACGGCGACAGGCTGACCTTCGCGGCCAATTCGACATTGGTCAGGTTCGCGTCGCGCTGCAGCTCCGTCAGGATGCGCAGATCCGTTATGTCGAGGTTTTCCATTTATTTAGTCCAACTTTTTCACCGTTGACAGCATTTTATGCTGCCGAGGAATAGAAACAAGAGTTTTTTCAGCAGCACCTGCGGAAGGAATCCGGTTAACTTATCAGCATCAAAAACACGCCGGCATTGGAAACCCGTATGGACATGATCACCCCGGAGCATCTGCTGCGACAGCTCGACAGCGACGAACAGGAAACCGCCGAATGGATAGCCTCGTTGCGGTCCGTACTTGAAAACGAAGGCCCCGAGCGCGCGCGTTTCCTGCTGTCGCAGCTTGCGACCGCCGCGCGCGAGGCCGGCCTGAACTGGCGTGATGCGCGCATCACGCCCTACGTGAACACGATACGCGTGCAGGACGAGCCGGCCTTTCCGGGCGGCTCGGATGCGCTGGCCATCGAAGAAAAGCTCGCCGGCATCATGCGCTGGAACGCGCTGGCGATGGTGGTGCGCGCCAACCGCGCCTATGGCGAGCTCGGCGGCCACATCGCCAGCTATGCGTCGGCCGCCGACCTGTTCGAGGTCGGCTTCAACCACTTCTTCCGCGCCCGCGAAGAAAGGCAGGACGGCTTCGGCGGCGACCTGGTCTACTTCCAGCCGCACTCCGCGCCGGGCATTTACGCGCGCGCCTTCCTCGAAGGCCGCTTGAACGAAGACAATCTCGCGCACTACCGGCAGGAGATCAGCGCCAGTCGCGCAAACATCCAGGGCTTGTCGTCCTACCCTCACCCATGGCTGATGCCGGACTTCTGGCAATTCCCGACCGGCTCGATGGGGCTGGGACCGATCAGTGCGGTCTATCAGGCGCGCTTCATGCGCTACCTCGAGCATCGCGGGCTGATGGCGACGCAGGATCGCAAGGTCTGGGGCGTGTTCGGCGACGGCGAGATGGACGAACCCGAATCGCTGGCCGCGCTGTCGCTGGCGTCGCGGGAGAAGCTCGACAACCTGGTGTTCGTCATCAACTGCAACCTGCAGCGTCTTGATGGCCCGGTGCGCGGCAACGGCCACATCGTCGATGAGCTCGAGACGCTGTTCGGCGGCGCCGGCTGGAACGTGATCAAGCTGCTGTGGGGCTCGGACTGGGATCCGCTGTTTGCGCGCGACGCGAATGGCGAGCTGGTCGATGCGCTGAACCGCACTGTCGATGGCCAGCTGCAGACCTTCGCCGCGAACGACGGCCCGTTCAACCGCGAACATTTCTTCGGCCAGACGCCGGGCCTGCAGGCCATCGGCAACATGCTGACCGACGAAGAGATCGACCGCCTGAAACGCGGCGGCCACGACCTGCGCAAGATCTACGCCGCCTACCATGCGGCGGCGAACTATCGCGGCCGCCCGACCGTGATCCTCGCGCAGACCAAGAAAGGCTTCGGCATGGGCAAGTCCGGTCAGGGCCGCATGACCACGCACCAGCAGAAGAAGCTGGAGCAATCCGACCTGGTCGAATTCCGTGACCGCTTCAAGCTGCCGTTGACCGACGAACAGCTCGAGCGGCTCGAGTTCTACAAGCCCGACGCGAACAGCGAAGAGATGCGCCACCTGCACGCGCGCCGCGCCGCGCTTGGCGGCTTCCTGCCGAAGCGCGTCAGGACTGGCGCCCCATTGCCGGTGCCGGCGCTCGAATCGTATGCCTCGTTCGCGCTGGAAGCCGACATGAAGGAGATGTCGACCACGATGGCGCTGGTGCGCATGATGGGCGCCTTGCTGAAGGACGAAGGCCTCGGCAAGCATGTGGTGCCCATTGTCGCCGATGAGGCGCGCACCTTCGGCATGGCCAACCTGTTCCGGCAGGTCGGCATCTACTCGGCGCAGGGCCAGCTGTACCAGCCGGAAGACATCGGCTCCATCCTGTACTACCGCGAGGCGAAGGACGGCCAGATTCTCGAGGAGGGCATCTCCGAAGCCGGCGCCATCTCATCATGGACGGCGGCGGCAACCAGCTATGCGGTGCACGGTTTGCCGATGCTGCCGTTCTACATCTAGTACTCGATGTTCGGCTTCCAGCGCATCGGCGACCTGATCGGGGCCGCGGCGGACCGGCGTTCGCGCGGTTTCCTGATTGGCGCAACTTCGGGGCGCACCACGCTGGGCGGCGAAGGCCTGCAGCATCAGGACGGCAGCAGCCA
>JACCDH010102632.1_pt1 | contig 15193 bp, 12 predicted proteins | sample 7442481 | NCBI WGS metagenome assembly JACCDH01 (sample SAMN15323433, study PRJNA562643) | freshwater metagenome | isolation source: river surface water | place: USA:Blue River Watershed | collected 2017-08-15
AGCAGAGGGGATTGCAGTAGGTTTGGCTTGTAAGTTTTTGCCGCATAACTTCATTGAATTAATCGATCAATCCATCAACCATTTGCGTGGGAAGAAAGTGGAAATTTTCCCTGATTTCTTGCAAGGAGGTATGGCTGACTTTTCGAATTACAACGATGGTTTACGTGGTGGAAAGGTACGTGTTCGTGCAAAAATTAAAAAGCTCGACAATAAAACTTTGGTGATTACGGAGATTCCGTTCGGAACTACAACCGGTTCATTGATTGAATCAATTATCAAAGCCAACGAGAAAGGGAAAATTAAAGTAAAGAAAATCGAAGACAACACAGCCGCTGAAGTGGAAGTTATCATCCATTTAGCGCCAGGTGTTTCTCCTGATAAAACCCTAGATGCCTTGTATGCTTTCACTGATTGTGAAGTATCGATTTCTCCGAATTCATCGATCATTGATAAAGATACTCCACGATTTATGGGAGTAAGCGAAATTCTAAAAGTAAATACGGACAATACTGTTCGCTTGTTGAAATTGGAATTGGAAATTCGCTTGGATGAATTAGAGCGTCAATGGCATTTTTCTACCTTGGAGAAAATCTTCATCCAAGAAGAAATGTACATCGATTTTAAGCATTACAGCGATCGTGAATCTTTGTACGAATATTTATATAAACGATTTGAGAAGTTTAAGAAAAAACTTATTCGTGAAATAACGGATGAGGATTTACAAAAACTGACGCAAATTCCGATGATTCGTATTACACGTTTCGATTCAACAAAAGCAGATGATCTTCTGTTGAAAATTGAAGAGGAAATGGCTGCTGTAAAAGAAAAACTAGCCAATCTTGTTGAATACGCAATCGATTATTACAAAGACCTTAAAAAACGATTCGGCGAAGGGAAAGAGCGTAAAACTGAAATCAAAGTATTTGATACAATCAGCGCTACAAAAGTGATTATCGCCAATCGTAAATTATATGTTGATTACGAAGAAGGATTTATTGGCTACGGCTTAAAGAAAAATGAACCAGTAAACGATTGTTCTGAAATTGACGACATTATCATTTTCTTTGCCACAGGTAAAATGATGGTGACTAAGGTCGCAGATAAAAAATTCGTGGGCAAAGGAATCGTGCATGCTGATGTATGGAAAAAAGGCGATAAACGTACAATTTATCACTTGATTTACCAAGATGGAGTTGGTGGTGCTGCGATGATGAAACGTTTTTATGTGAATTCAATCACACGCGATACAGAATATGATTTAACCCGCGGAACAAAAGGCTCGAAAATGCTTTATTTCTCTGTGCACCCGAACGGAGAGCGTGAAGTTGTAACTGTATTATTGAGACCAAGACCACATTTGAAACGTTTACGCTTCGATATAGATATGGGAGATTTGTTGATCAAAGGTCGTCAGTCTGGTGGTAATCGCGTGACAAAAGAAATTATTCAAAAAATTACGCAAAAAGAAGTCGGTGGCTCAACCTTGGCAGCACGCAAAATTTGGTTTGATACCGTTGTTGGACGTTTGAATGACGAAGGCCGTGGTAAATTCCTTGGTTCCTTCAAAGGTGAAGATCGCATTCTTACGTTGTATAAATCGGGTGATTACCGTTTGAGCAGTTTTGATTTGTCGAATCACTTTGATGAAGACATGATTCACATTGAGAAATGGCATCCAGACAGACCAATTTCGACGGTTTATTACGATGCAGAGAAAGATCTTCATTTTGTAAAACGCTTCTTGTGTGAAGTAACAAGTGATAAAAAAGTATCCTTCATAAGTGAAAGCGAAGGTTCGTACATGGATGTTGTTTCAACGGCGTATCGTCCAAACGTGCGTATTGTTTACAACAAATTGTTAAAGGAAACGAAAAACCTTCCTGATAACGAGGTGAACATTGCTGATTTCATTGATGTAAAAGGAATGAAAGCGCAAGGAAATCAATTGACGAAATTAAAAGTCAAAGAAATTGTCTTGACGCATGAAATAGAAGGAGCAGAACCATGGCCAGAAGACGTTCAAATTGAAGGAGCAGAAGGTGATGAGGATATTGATGGCGTTGTTGGTCACGAAGATGGGGAAGATGGAGATGATGCTACAACCATCGAATGGGATTTGACGAAAAAACCGGAAGACGAAGAGGATGAGGATGGACAAATTACCTTGTTTTAATCCTGTTCTAGAAGATGAAAAATGCATTGTTTGTTCTGCTGTTGTTTGTTGCGTTTAGCAGTAAAGCGCAGCTGATCAAATGGCATAAGCACGACACGACGGATATGACGTTTTCAGGAACGAAAATCAATCCTTATGACGTTGAATATGATACTTCTGGGAAAGTTACGCTTTCAGGATACGTAGATACCTATTACAGTTTTTACTCAGATTCATCAAGTGTAAGTGGTTTTTCTAAGTTTCCTACAATTGCTCCGCGCAACAATCAAGTTGGAATCAACATGTTGCAGCTTTCGGCGAAGTACGAGTCCTCACAGTTTCGTGGTACGGTAACTTTGTTTGGTGGTGATTGTCCGCAAGCTTCTTGGTCGAACCATTTGAATTTTATTCAAGAGGCAAATGCTGGTTTTCGTGTCGTGAAAAAACTGTGGCTGGATGCTGGCTTTTTTAGAACGCACATTGGATTGGAATCCATTCAGCCAAGAGAAAACATGACCATGAGTTTGGCTACAACAACCTATTTTGAGCCGTATTTTTTAAGTGGTTTAAAGTTAACGTGGCAGCAATCCAAGAAATTAGCAATTCAGCTGAATGCCTTTAATTCGTTTAATCAATTCTTAGAAACGAACAAAAATAAAGCCGTTGGTTTTTCAATTGCTTATGTTCCAACGAATAAAATTACGGCAACTTTCTCTTCTATCTATTGTGATGAATCGCCAGATACAATGAAGGTAAAACATCAACGTTTGTACAATAATTTGTGCTTGACCTATAAATCGAGTCATTGGATTCTTGGTTTAGAAAGCAACGTTGGAATTCAAGCAAATTCCGTGTTGTCTGATCCAACAAAAACCGCTTTTATGTTTAGCGCGCTTTTGGCAGCAAAATATCGCATGACTCCTAAATGGGCACTTTACGGACGAGCAGAGGTTTTTGAAGACCCGAACGAACTATTAACAGGTCCGGTAATTAATTCAGATCATCAGTTGGTCGGAATAGATTTAGTAGGTGGAACACTTGGATTTGAATTCAAACCAATTCCAAATAGTTATTTCAGAATTGAATCGCGTGTATTGCATACAACTGCTAACGAGAAGATTTTCTACTTCAATAACAACTATCAAAATCAACGCATGGAATTCATCGTTGGTTTAGGATTTTGGTTTTAGGCATTCTTCTTGCTAAGTCAGTGAAAAAAAATACGATGAAAACGCTTTTGCTCACACTTATCTTACTTGTTTCATGCGGATTAAACGCACAACTTTCGTGTAAAAAACTGAAGGGCAAAGGAGGAGATTCCACGGTTTGTTTTCATAAAAACGGCAAAGTTTCAAGCATTGATTTCGAAACTGTTGAACACGATCGCTACTTTGAATTTCGTGCATACGATGTGAATGGCAACGAAGTTTTGAAAGCCAATCATGGTTATTTGCACGGAGGTGCTTCCTTGGATGTGGCATATTACGAAAATGGCGCAATTCGAACGGCACGTAAAACTTTTCAGCCCGATGGTGGAATTCAACATTACGACGCGACGAGTTTTTTCAATGAAGACGGAACTTTTAATCACGAAGAAGATAATTCATGGGATAAGCAACTCATTATTTATAACCCGCCGATTTATGACTTTCCTGAACCCAAAAAAGCAGTAGTTGAGCCGAAAAGTGATACTGTTCATGTTTTTGTGAAAAATGCGAGTTCACGAAAACTGGAAGTGTTAGTGATCAAACAGAAAGGTTCGGAAGTCTCTGAAAAAGTAGTTGTGAAACCGCGAACAGAACAAGCGATTGGTTATTTTATTTCACAAGGGAAGAATGAAAAAGTTGAAGATTTGTGGGATGTCTTTTTAATACCAAGTAAAAAAACGCACAACATAAAACGCATCAGCGCTCCAGAATTGTCTTCAAAAAAGAAACAAGTAATTGTTTTTATGGAATAGAAATTATCTGCACAGCGAATCTTCACTTTTCAATTGTAAATTATTAACCTGAGATAGACTGTTTTTTTATCTTCAAAACGCTTGTAAATAAGTAGTTTCGAGTGAAATATTTGAAGTTGTAGCGGGCTACATCAAAAATATTTTAGGAAGAAAATGCTATTTAGAAGCGGGATTCTTAGAGTTACTTTTTCTTTTTTGAGTTTTTATTTCGGTTTCAAAATTTCTTAGTTTAACGCCTAAATTTTTTAATTTTCACAATGATTTTAATAAGAAATTTGAAGTTTAAAAAAAAGTCTATCTCAGGTTATTAATTCTTCTTTATCTTTGCCATGGATGATTTCTCTCCGTCGTGAATGAGGAAAGGATGGTTGCTCTCCGTGATGAGTGACACTCACGATTCAAATTTAAAAGTATGAATGCAACAACAGCAGCATTGTCATCTGAACAATTAATGCAATTGGAAGACAAATATGGAGCGCACAATTATCACCCGCTTCCAGTCGTTTTAGCAAAAGGCGAAGGAGTTTACGTTTGGGATGTTGAAGGAAAACGTTACTATGATTTCTTATCAGCCTATTCAGCAGTGAACCAAGGACATTGTCACCCTGCAATTATTGGTGCAATGATCGAACAAGCACAAACATTAACACTTACATCACGCGCATTTTTCAACGATACCTTGGGTGTTTACGAAAAGTTTGTAACTGAGTATTTTGGTTTTGATAAAGTATTGCCAATGAATACTGGTGCCGAAGCGGTTGAAACAGCTATTAAGTTGTGCCGTAAATGGGCATACGAGAAAAAAGGAATCAACGAAAACGATGCGAAAATCATTGTGTGTGATGGAAATTTCCACGGACGCACAACAACTATCATTTCGTTTTCAAATGATCCAGATGCGAACAAAAACTTCGGACCTTTTACACCAGGATTTATTCGCATTCCATATAACGATATCGAGGCTTTGGAAAAAGCTTTGCAAACAGAAAATGTTGCAGGATTCCTTGTTGAACCAATTCAAGGTGAAGCAGGAGTTTATGTTCCAGATGCAAATTTCTTGCAAGATGCGCGAGCACTTTGTACGAAATACAACGCCTTGTTTATTGCGGATGAAGTGCAAACAGGTATTGCGCGAACAGGCAGTTTATTGGCTGTTTGTGGAAATTGCACATGTGAAAATAAATGTGAGAAGCAAGTGAGCTATGCACAACCCGATATTTTGATTTTAGGAAAAGCACTTTCTGGTGGTGTTTACCCAGTTTCGGCTGTTTTGGCGAACGATGAAATTATGATGGTGATTAAACCTGGTCAGCACGGTTCTACCTTTGGTGGAAATCCGATTGCAGCGAAAGTTGCAGTTGCTGCCTTGAATGTTGTGACGGATGAACAATTGGCTTTGAATGCCCGCAAATTAGGACAAATCTTTAGAAACGAAATGCAACGCATCATTGATTCTACTGATTTAGTGGTAAAAGTGCGTGGAAAAGGTTTGTTGAATGCAATTATCGTAAACGATACGCCTGATAGTTCAACAGCTTGGGATTTATGTGTTCAATTGAAAGAAAATGGCTTACTGGCTAAACCAACACATGGAAACATTATTCGATTTGCACCGCCATTGGTGATGAACGAAGAGCAATTGATGGAATGTGTGGCGATCATTGAAAAAACAATCCGCGCGTTTAAAAAATAAACAATTGAACTAGCATATAAGCCGTTGGGATTTTTCTCAACGGCTTTTTTTATTTCATAAAATCGTTTAAGTAAAAATCTTTCGTATTTTTAAAGTCAAGTACCACTAGAAAATGAATGAAGAACTTGCTCTCCTTAGGTCTCAAGTAAAAGAACTGCAACAGGAAAATAAGCGGTTGAAAGCACAGATTGATTTATCGATCAGTCGCAACACGGTTATTGTGCCCGAAGAGTTCAAAGTGATTTTTGAAGAGGCCGAACAAAAAGTAGCCGAATATTTTACGGAAATTTATAACTCAGCTGAAAGCGGCGAAATTTTGATTCATGGTCAACGCTATGTGCTGATTCGTAGCGCGTCACTTTCATACGAGTTCTTAGATATTTTAAAAGAATTATACAGTAATTACCCCGAAGAGAAAGCTGTTCGTATCGGAAATAACTTTTTGTACGACATCGGTCAAGTACTTGGTAAAAAAGATGCAAAGTCGTTCCATGAAGAAATGGGCTTGTATGAACCAATACAAAAACTATCAGCGGGACCCGTTCATTTTGCTTTCACAGGTTGGGCAAATGTGGAAATTCTTGCGGATAGCAATCCTTCACCAGACGATGATTTTCTATTGAAATACCATCACCATAATTCCTTTGAGGCTCAATCATGGATCAAAGCTGGACGTAAGTCCAATAAACCTGTTTGTGTTATGAATGCCGGTTATTCGGCAGGTTGGTGTGAAGAAAGTTTTGAAATTCCACTGACTGCTGTAGAAATTACGTGTGCTGCGAAAGGAGATGATTGCTGTTCGTTCATCATGGCGCCAACACATCGCATCAATGAATATTTGAAAGACCAAAAAGTGGAAGCCCACGGAAGTTATGATGTTCCTGTGTTTTTCAAACGAAAAGCAGTTGAGGATAAATTGAGAGCTTCCTTAGCAGAAAAAGACACCTTGCTTTCTGAAGTGCAAACACGTGTAAAAAATAATTTGCAACTCATGTCGAGCTTGTTCAAATTACAAATGTTTGACATCAAAGACCGCGAGTTTCAACAGGTGTTCCAACGTAGTTTAGATCGTGTAAATACCCTGGCCCAAATTCATGATTTGATGTACTCAGAGACCAATTTGACGCTCATCAACATGGAACACTTTGTTGCGCGCTTAATTTCGACGTTTAAACAACAATATCCATTCAAAAGCTACGATGTTCAAGTTGAATTGAAGTTTAATTTGCGAAACAATGGCTTGAACCACGACAAAGCGATTCCACTTGGACTGATTCTCAACGAAATTGCATCTGAAACGTTTAAAGTTCCTTTTGAAAATGAAGGTAGAATTGAGTTTTGGCTAACAGATTGCGACAAAGCATTTAGAATTGTCTGCAAAGACAATCGACCTGAAGCCTTGACAAAAGAACCAATTCGCAACCAAAAGAATTCGCTTTTGAGTATTTTTTGTGAGCAATTGGATGCGAGTTTAACGCTTTCTGGATCTCCTGAAGGACTTACTTACACGATTCAGTTCGATAAATAACAAAAATTAATAGATTCTTCTTCCTGCTTTCATGGTTTGAAATACCACTTTATGTATATTTGTCACTCTTAAATTGATAAAAATTGGCTAATAAAATTAAGTTTGGAACGGATGGCTGGAGAGCCATAATCGCCGAAGAATTTACAACTGAAAATGTTGCGCGTGTTTCGTACGCTACTGCAAAATGGTTAAAAGCAAATTATGACGTACCAACGATTGTGATTGGTCACGATTGTCGTTTCGCTGGAGCATTGTTTGTAGAAGTTGCTACCAAAGTTTTCTTAAGTGAAGGAATCCATGTGCGCATGGCAAAAGGATTCGTTTCAACACCTATGATTTCATTGGCTGCAAATCAATTCAATTGCCAGATTGGTGTAATTATCACAGCAAGTCATAATCCACCAAGTTACAATGGTTTTAAATTAAAAGCCTATTTCGGTGGACCTTTATCACCAGAGCATGTGCAAGAAGTAGAAGACATTATTCCAGATACTTGTCCGCTCGATTACACTTCTGTTTCATTGGATGGAGCGATTGCAGCTGGACAATTGGAGATTGTGGATATCGAAACTCGTTATGTTGATCATGTTAAAGCTAATTTCGACTTGGATGCGATTGCTAATTCAGGAATGAATTTGATGTACGACGCAATGTACGGAGCAGGACAAAATGTGATTAAACGCATTTTACCAAACACACAGTTGTTGCATTGTGAACACAATCCATCGTTTTATGGCCAAGCGCCAGAACCAATTGCAAAGAATTTACAAGAACTTGAGCAAACAATCAAAGCGCAAGGAAATGTGTATTGTGCTTTAGCGACAGATGGTGATGCTGATCGTATTGGTTTGTACAACGGAAAAGGTGAATTTGTTGATTCGCATCACATTATCTTATTGTTGATTCACTATTTGGTGAAATACAAACAAATGACAGGTAAAGTTGTGATTGCGTTCTCTGTTTCGCCACGCATTGAAAAATTGTGTCAACACTACGGTTTAGAAGTGCAAACGACAAAAATTGGTTTCAAAGAAATCGCTACAATCATGGTGGAAGACGATGTGTTGTTGGGCGGTGAAGAATCAGGTGGAATTGCTGTAAAAGGACATATTCCAGAACGCGATGGTATTTGGATGGGATTAATCATCTGGGAATTCATGGCGAAATCTGGAAAAACCTTGGATGAATTAATTGCTGAAGTATACGACATTGTTGGACCGTTCAAATTTGAGCGCAACGATTTACACATTACGGAAGAATTGAAACAACGCATCATTGCCAATTGCAAAGCCGATAATTACAAAGCTTTTGGACCATACAATGTGCGCGAAGTAAAAACAATCGATGGATTCAAGTACTTCTTTGATGACGAACGTTGGGTGATGATTCGTCCATCGGGAACAGAACCAGTTTTAAGAACATACGCTGAGGCACCAACACTTGAAGAAGTTCGTGTGATTCTCAAAGCAACAGAAGATACGATTTGTAACTAATTATAAAATGGTGTAGGAGTTTCTCTTGCACCATTTTTATTTTATACCACTATGAAATCTTTAATTCTAAGCATTTTCCTCTTTATTGTTGGTTTTGCACAAGCAGATCAATTGGCATGGATTACTGAAGCTCAAGCACGCAAGGCAGCAGAATTTTTGCGTACACAAGAAACGTTGTTGTTGTTTTGTGGTTGTTGTGATAATCACGATGCGCAAATCATTCAAGTAGTTGAAATTGGCTTTGAGGCAACGTCTGGTGGTGAGTATTTTGAAGTCTTTGTTGTGGGAGTTGATCCTCTTGGTAACGAGGTTCGAATTCCCTTGGATTTAGCGTACGTCTATTTCAAAAAAAGAAAGAAGGCCGTAAACGTTGGAAAGCATTTGGGTTTTGAATGCGATGTTTGTACCAAACCGAAGCGTTTTTTAAACCCGTAATCGAATTAATTGCCTGAGAAAATACGCATGTTATTGATGTTCAACTTTTCGTAAATGTATTGGTTCCACTTCAACATGTTTCTTGCATTCGTTCCGCGATCTACCTCAAGTAAAAAACGCTGCCGTTCCTTTTCTGCGCCTAACTGAAACGCATAAAAACAATCAAAATAGGCTGAAACACTCGGTTTATTGAGTTGGTTAAACCTCTGTTGGAGCGCACGACGTTGAATTTCGCATAAATCAAAATACATGTTGATGAAACAATTAGTGACGGCATCAATTGGCAAGTGATAATACGATTTATAAGGATCAAAAACGACATCCGTAAGTACATTCACCGAATCGTTGTATTGATTCCAATCGAAGAAAAATTGAACTTCTAAATTATAGCGGTTGGCAATTATGGCAGAATTTCCTTTAGCACTTAAACTATCAGGCATTAAATTTCTCCATACAATTCGATCAGGAGACCAATGGACAAATTGACTTTCGGAAATTCCCTTCTTTTTAATCAAGTTTGAATTTGGAAGTGTATCGTTGTTAAACGTTTTGAAAAAATCGCTGTTCGTTATGGTTGTTGGAGATGAATAATAGCGTTGATTCTCCATTTCTTGCTGATTCATCGCAAATTCATTTTGATTATTCCAGAAAAATGGATTGTAGGTAAAAGCATTTATTTTAATGTAATCTGAAACATCCTTGTTGATCTCAAAATAAGGTAAAACAAATGAGTGTTTTGTATCATAGACATACAACACGGCATTTGAACTTATCGAATAATTGCGGGCGTGATCCGTATTTTTTCGACTAAAATAGTCCAAAGAATAAACTAAATCAACATGCTCAAATGTGCCTTTTCCGCGCTGATCTTGGAATGTTTTAGTTATTCGTAAGTTGATATTCGCAATGGAATCAGTGACAGGAAAAATTGGTCTGAAAGGATGTGTTTTGCAATTTTCACATTCCATTACTATTTTCTTTGCCGTAAGCTTTGTTTCATTTAACCAAATTGTTCCGCTGAAGTTTTGCGAATCTTCAAATTTTGGTGAATAGCTTATTACTGCTATAGAATCACCATTTTCATCTGCAAAGCGATCTTGCAGTTGTAAATGGAATTGTTCACCGATTTTTTTGCGATGAATGGTCAAAGGAGTGAACATAAACAAATCACTTTCCTGCATTAATTTCATTTCAACAATCGCTTTGACACTGTTGTGAGAACTAAAATATCGATCATTTACAGGTGTTAATCCAAGACGTCCCGCTTTTAGATTTATATCCGTTATGTCATAACCTTTGTACCTTAAATTGTAATATCCTTCAATCAATTCAATTTGAGTGGTGTCTTGATAGGTTCTTAAATAGAAATAGGATTTTGCCGTTTGTGCGGTCGTTTGTGGTGTGTTTTTTACTGCTAACAACAGTTTAATTAAAGGATCTTGGTTTTGCGGTCGAACCGTTACTGCATCCAATTTTTTAGTTTTCGGTTCGAGATAAATTAGAAAAAATTTGTTGAGGTTTCCGACTTTAAATCGAAGTGTTTCATACTCAAAAGAAGCAATAACAATGCTGTCGTTTTCATCGGATACAGGAAGTTGAAAATAACCTTCATCGTTTGAAACGGTTGCTTGCTTTAAGCTCGTATTTTTAATCGAAATGTACGGAATTCCATGCAAGGAATCACTTGTTTTAAGTTGTCCTGAAATGTATTTCGATGCTTCTTGCGTTAATCCGCTCAACGAAATAAAACAAAAAAAGAGGATCCAAATCGGTTTCATGTGCGTGCGCTTCTTTAAGGTTTTGTTGGTTCTCCGAAATTCGATTCAAGCTTGTTATTGTGTTACTCTTTTTCCAATAAGGTGTAAATGCCCGTTTTTAAGTCAACGATGCCGCGTTCAAAAATATGGCCTTCGTAATCTGGGTCTTCGAAATCACGGCTATCGTAATAATCAACGGAAACAGAAATTTCGTTTCTTCCAATTGGTCGCAAGGCATAATAACTGGCTAAAGTGTACATATCCTTTGTTTCAAAATCATACAATATCGTCTGTTTGTAATCTCCAATAATTCCATGCATGGAAATGAGAAAAAAGTTCTCCATTAGAATCATTCGAAAGGAATATTCATCGTCCAAAATGATTGTTAGCCCATCTTCAACCGATTCAATTTCCACAACCTTAAATTCACCTTGCCATTCATCTTTTTTCAACTCTTCACGCACAACAGAAGGTAGCTCTTGCTGAAAATTCTTAGAGTCAATCGGTGTTTCAAAAACCATCGTGTCGGGAACTTGCAAATTGAAATTCTGCATGAGCCAATTTTTCATATCGTCATTCGAAGAAGTCGCTTGTCCAAAAGCAATTGCTCCAAATCCCATTAAACATATTGTAAGCAGTAATCTCATTTTCTAATTTTTTTTAATCACAAATCACAACCGCCGAAGGCAGCACCGCAGGTAATCACAAATCACAAATCATTGCACGTGTTCCCTCAAATCCCCAATCGGATATTTGTATTCCTGATCTTCATCATCCAGTTCACTCACCAAACTATACTTGGCGATGCGCTCAATCAATAAGCGTTCCCCAATTTCATTTAACAAAAACAAGTTACCAATAATTGCGGTAGTCTCTTCATTTGTGAAATTGAGATTTGGCGCTTCAAGAATAACTTCCACTTTTTCTCCAGCGGTAAACGCAATGTAGTGCCAAGCAGAAGCGTCAACAGTTAAAACTTCCATTTCGTGGTCGTAAACCGAAAATTGACGGTTCCAATCTTTTGCGGGCACGCTGTCGTGAAATTGCCAATTCAGAAAAGTAGGAGCAAGCTCAATTAATTCACTTGTTATTTCTAACAATTGTTCATCGCAATTGGGTGAAATTACAAAGAACCATTCGTCGGCATCGTTCAAGCCTAAATCCCATTTCAGTGGACCAAACGCTAAAATATAATTGTTCAAATGCTCAATGACATACTCGCGCGATTCACTTTCAGGATTCGTAATACATCCTTGAATTAGTGCTTCGTTTTTCACAAACCATTGCCAAAATTCTTCTGCTTGTTGCTCAATCATTCTTTAAATATAAGTAACTAGTTAAAAGTAGACAAGAAAAAAGAGAGCATCGAGCATTGATTATAGAGCATAGATTTTTTGAAGACTTTCTCAACTATTAAAAGTTTGATATGAAACCATTATATTTGGAAAATAAAATCGCTTACCATGAAATCATCAATGAAAATCGCTCAACTAAGTCTTGTCTTTTTGTTTTCTTTCTTTATCATGAGTTTAACTGCGCCAACTGTGCGTGAAAAAATCGTTGGGAAATGGGTCCTGACCAAAGCACCTGGCAAATCGAAAAACAAAATAAATAAACGTCAAGAGTATATTCTATTTGAATCCGATGGACGCATGTTTTCAGTTCGCGGAGGAGATGTTGAAAATGCACGATTTATCGGCAAGTGGGATGTTGATGAAGAATCAATGACTTTATTCATTCAAGAACGAAGTGATTCTGAAGAGGAAATGCAAATTGTTAAAATAACCGAAACCAAGATGATTTTAAGTGAACGCAAAGGCAAAGAAATTCATTTTAAAAAAGTGCGTTAATGTATCAATAGTTTAATCTTAATCTTAATCACAAATTATAAATCACGAATCACGAATCACGAATCACAAATCACGAATCACAAATTCAAGCGCTTAGAATTCCAAGAATAACCTAAATTTAGAAATGTTAAAATAAAGCTGAAATTTTAGCAAAGAAGTATCTTTGACTCGGTGCGAACCAAATTTCAACTCGTCGTGTTTCTCTCCTTATTTCTTCGACGAAGTGACGACTATGTAACTTAACTATGGAGAAGAAACCGCTTATTCAAAATGAAATCGACTACTATCATGAGGAAGCAATTCGCATGATTGTCAAAGAAGAAAAATTACCAAGCCAAGTAAAACGTGGATTAATTCAACTGGGAGCCGAGGAAGGTGTCGCAGCTGAAATTACCAATTCTGCACTTGATCTCGTTCAGCAAGCTAAAAAGAAAAAAGCTACGAAAGACATTGTTTTCGGTTCGCTTTGGTGTATTGGAGGAACTGTTCTAACCCTTGCCGATGTTGGATATATTTTCTGGGGAGCTATCTTGTTTGGTGGAATTCAATTGATCAATGGAATTGTATCACGCGTGTAACGAACGCTGCAAATTCATTCATTAAATCGTGCCTTTTTCACTGAAATCAAATTTCTAGCTTATATTTGTTGTATGAGTTCTTCTTTCGGAAAATTAGTGCGTTTAACGACTTTTGGTGAATCACACGGTGTGGCCATTGGTGGAATTATTGATGGATTTCCAGCGAATTTTCCAATCGATCTAGAAAAGGTTCAATACGAATTGGATCGTAGAAAGCCAGGACAATCGGCAATTGTTACGCAACGCAAGGAAAGCGACACTGTTCAATTTTTATCTGGCATTTTTGAAGGAAAGACAACAGGTGCGCCAATCGCATTTAGCATTCCAAACGAAGCGCAAAAAAGTGCGGATTACGATCACTTGAAAGATGTGTTTCGTCCTTCACACGCTGATTACACGTTTGAGAAGAAATACGGGACACGCGATTACCGTGGAGGAGGAAGATCGAGTGCACGCGAAACTGCTTCACGCGTTGTTGCAGGTGCAATCGCAAAACACTATTTAGAAAGCTTAGGAATCGAATTTTCAACCTATGTTGATCAAGTTGGTTCTGTACGTTTAAGGGATACCTCGTTCTTCATGCACGATGCGATTGAATCCAATCCTGTGCGTTGTCCAGATGCGAAAACGGCTGAACGTATGGAAGAATTGATACGTGAAGTTCGCAAGGATGGCGATACAATTGGCGGATGCGTTCGTTGCATGATTGTCAATGTTCCGGTTGGACTTGGAGAGCCTGTTTTCGATAAATTGCATGCCGATCTTGGAAAAGCAATGTTATCGATCAATGCTGTTAAAGGCGTTGAATTTGGAAGTGGTTTTTCATCGGTTGAAATGCGTGGTTCACAACACAATGATCTCTTCAACGAAGATGGGAGCACACAAACGAATCACAGTGGTGGCATTCAAGGAGGAATATCCAACGGAATGCCAATCGAATTCAGAGTTGCGTTCAAACCTGTTGCGACACTCATGCAAGCGCAAACTTCCATCAACCAAGCGGGTGAAAAAGTAGAATTGGAAGGTAAAGGACGTCACGATGCCTGCGTTGTTCCACGCGCTGTTCCAATTGTAGAAGCAATGGCAGCGTTGACTTTACTCGATTTTTATTTGGAGTATAGAGCTAGAAGATAGAGTTAGAAGTTAGAGCTAGAATTTAGAGTTAGATCTAGAGTTAGAATTTAGAGTTAGAGCTAGATGATAGAATCTAGAACGTGTGCACGGAACTCCCTCTAAATTCTATATCTTACATCAAGATTCTATCCGCCGTGGCGGATTACATTTTAGAAACCCTCACCGTCTCATTAAACTTTTTCGAACGAATCGTGATCAAATACATGCCCGGTTCGTAAGCGCTTAAATCAATTGAGTAAGTACTTGTTCCTCGTTCAATTTTTCCATCATATACCGTTTGAAGGTGTTGACCATTCATCGAATAAACGGCTATTTCAGCGCGTTCTTTTTCCGGCAAGCCCAATTCCAAGGTTGTGAAATCAGCTGTTGGATTTGGATAAGCTTTACTTGTTAATTCTGTTGGTAGTGCGATTCCGTTTTCATCGTATTCCACAACTGGACTTGTTTCTTCCAAGTAATCAATGAATCTTGTTGTATAGGCCATTGCACCCATTGTAACATGAATACGCTCTTCAACAGGAAATTCTTCAAGTATTACTTCTTTAATTGGTTCTGGTGGATTCACCTGATAGTCACACTTGCAATTTGAAGTTATTTCCTCAGTAATCAAATC
>JACCDH010425905.1_pt1 | contig 15186 bp, 13 predicted proteins | sample 7442481 | NCBI WGS metagenome assembly JACCDH01 (sample SAMN15323433, study PRJNA562643) | freshwater metagenome | isolation source: river surface water | place: USA:Blue River Watershed | collected 2017-08-15
GATCCGGGTCTTGCGTGGCCACGCCGGTCGGGCAATGGTCGGTATGGCAGCTGCGCGACTGTATGCAGCCGAGCGCGAACATGAAGCCGCGCGCCGAGTTGCACCAGTCGGCGCCCAGCGCCAGCGCACGGGCGATGTCGAAGGCCGAGATGATCTTGCCCGACACGCCGATCTTGATGCGATCGCGCTTGCCGACGCCGACCAGCGTGTTGTGCACCAGCCGCAGGCCTTCGCGCATCGGCATGCCCACATGGTCTGAAAATTCCACCGGTGCGGCGCCGGTGCCGCCTTCGCTCCCATCGACGACAATGAAGTCCGGATAGGTGTCGGACTCGAGCATGGCCTTGACGATGCCGAACCATTCCCACGGCTGGCCGATGCAGAGCTTGAAGCCGACCGGCTTGCCGCCCGACAGTTCGCGCAAGCGGCGAATGAAGCCCAGCAGTTCCTTCGGATTCGAGAACTCGCTGTGCGCAGCTGGCGACACGCAATCCTGGCCGAGCGGCACGCCACGCGTGGCCGCGATCTCGGGCGTGACCTTCGCTGCCGGCAGCACGCCGCCATGGCCGGGTTTGGCGCCCTGCGACATCTTGACTTCGATCATCTTCACCTGCGGCGACTGCGCCTGCTCGGCGAATTTGTCGGCATCGAAATGGCCGGCAGAATTACGGCAACCGAAATAGCCGGAGCCGATTTCCCAAATCAGGTCGCCGCCATGCTCGCGGTGATAGGCCGAGATCGAGCCTTCGCCAGTGTCATGCGCAAAGCCGCCCAGCTGCGCGCCGCGGTTCAGTGCGCGGATCGCATTCGGCGACAGCGAGCCGAAGCTCATTGCGGAGATGTTGAAGATCGAGGCTTCGTAAGGATGCTTGCAATCCGGTCCGCCGATGGTGACGCGAAAGCTCTTCGGATCCACGTGTTTCGGTACGGCCGAATGCCCTATCCATTCGCTGTCGCCACCGTATACAGCCTTGATGGTGCCGAAGCCGCGCTTGTCGTTCTGGCGCTTGGCGCGCGAATAGACCATCGCACGCTGGTTGCGCGAGAACGGCAGGTTGTCTTCATCGCTCTCGAGGAAGTACTGGCGAATCTCGGGGCGGATGTATTCGAGCATGAAGCGCAGGTGACCCGTAACCGGGTAATTGCGCAAGATCGCATGATGCTCCTGGCGATAGTCGCGCCAGCCGAGGATGAACAGCCCGAGGCTGATCAGCGACAGCCACGGGGAGACCGGCAACAACAGGAAAATGCCGAAACCGGTCAGCACCCATGGAAGGAAGCGCGAGTATTGAGCCATCATCACCTATCCCCTATTCAGTGTCTGTCATCCGCACCTGTGCCGGTGCTGTCATTACTGCGCGTCAGTCGAAATCGACCGACACATCCGGGTCGCCCGGCAAGCCGACGTAACGCATCTTGATCTTCATACCCGGCTTCACCGGCTGCGGCGGGAAGAAGCCGCCCAGGCTCAGCAGGTCGCCCTGCTTCAGCGTGATGCCATCCTTCTTCAGCTCTTTTGCCAGCCAGATCGCCGCTTCCAGCGGATGTCCGAGCAAGGCGCTGCCTTTTGCGCGACCAAGTTCCTTGTTGTTGTCGGCCTCGTCGACCATCACCACCGTCATCGATGCGAGCGCGTCAGCGAAGGCTTGGGTCTGTTGCACCGGCAGTTCCATGCCGAGCACGCCGCCGCGGAAGCCGACATTGGCAGCGATGAAGTTGTTGCCGCTGAATTTACCTTCCAACATCAGGTCGGGCAGCTCGATGAACGGCACCACCGCCTCCAGGTACTTCAGCGCCTCGAGCGGCGTCTTCGCATCGGCCAGGCCCGGGTCCTTCACCTCGACGATCATGTCCGCTTCATACAGCGGGAAGGCGCCGAAATCCGACGGCAGCAAGGCGACGATGTCGACCATGTTCCGGTTGTACATGTAGCCCCACTTCGGGCCGCTGACGCCGAAGCGCTGCTGCAGTGCCGGGTTGGTGAATGCGGCCTTGTAGCCGATCGGGTCGCCCAGCACGACGCGCAGCTTCTTGCCGAGCTTGCGCTTTGCGCACTCGGCGTCTTCGAGCGTGATGTCATTGCCGAAGCCCTTGCTCGGGCGGCGCTTCGCAAAGTCGGCGACATAGGCATCGATCGCGGCATCGTCGGGGCAGGCCGCCATGGCCGCCGCCGGCCACCCAAGGATCATCGCAGCGATGCTTGCGAACCCGGCCAAACGTAAGAATTTCAAAACTGTCTCCTGATGATAGATGGGCACATAACGCATGCAACACATGCAAGGCGTGGGCCGCACTCAATGCGGATGATGCAGGTGTTGCGGCAAGGTCCGCCGGCGCAGCTCACGGCAGGCGCGGCGGAACGGGCGAGCATAGCACGCTGCGCACTGCATGCCGGATGCCGTGTCATTCGGCCAGCGAGTGCAGCGGCTCGGCCAGCCGGTAGCCCACACCTGGCTCGGTCAGCAGCATGCGTGGCTCAGTCGGGTTAACTTCCAGCTTCGCGCGCAGCTGCGCCATGTACAGCCGCAGGTAATGGGTATCGTCGACATGCTCCGCCCCCCAGACATCGGCCAGCAGCTGCCGGTGCGTGACCACTTGCCCTGCCTGCCCCACAAGGCGCGCGAGCAGCTTGAACTCGGTCGGCGTCAGCCGCACGCGCTCGCCGTTCAGCAGTACATGGCGGCGCGAGATGTCGATCTCGAGCGCGCCGTTCCGGTACTCGTTGACGTGACTGGCCGCGTCACGGCTGCGGTGCCGCAGCGCGACCCGGATGCGCGCCAGCAGCTCGCTGATGCTGAACGGCTTCACCAGGTAATCGTCGGCGCCGGCATCGAGCAACTTCACCTTGGCCGCGTCATCGTAGCGCGCCGAGATCACCAGCACCGGTATCGCCGAGCGGCTGCGTATCCAGTGGATCAGGTCGCCGCCATCGCCATCGGGCAGCCCGAGGTCGAGCAGTACGAGGTCGGGCAGCGCATCGTCGCGCTGCCGGAACACGGCCTCGCCGGCCGACAGGCAGTCGGCGGTGTCGACCCGGTAGCCTTCGAGTTCGAGCGCGCGCGCCAGCGTGGCGCGCAGCGCGAGGTCGTCCTCGATCAACAATACGGTCAGCATCATACGGCCACCTCATCAGCCACATCATCGGCCAGCGCCGGCATCGCCGGCTGGGGTTGCACCGGCAGCAGCACCTCGGCCACGGTGCCGGACGGTTGCGCATCATGCAAGCGGATGCCGGCGCCGTGCACGCGCGCGATCGCACGGCACACCGCAAGGCCGACGCCGACGCCGCGGCGCGGCACGCGGCCGGCGCTGGCATCGGCCGAGCGATCTGCGGAATCGATGCGCTGGAAGACATCGAACACTTTTTCTTTCCACTCGTCGGGTACGCCGGGCCCGGCATCGATCACGCGCACCGCCAGCATCGCGTCGCGCTGGACGGCCTCGATGATAACGGCACTGCCGGCGGGGCTGTACTTGATTGCGTTCTCGACCAGATTGTCGAACAGCTGCACCAGCAGCACCGCGTCGCAGTAGAGCAGCGGCAGGCCGCGCGGCACGCGCACATCCACCACCTGCTCCGGCGCACTGCGGCGCGCGCGCGCGATCACTTGCGCGAGGATCTCTTCCAGCGATTCCCACTGCCGGTGCAGGCAGACCGCATCGCTGTCGAGCCGCGCCAGTTGCAATGTATTGGTCGTCATCCGGTTCAGGTGGCCGGCTTCGTCGACGATGGTGCGCGCCAGCTCGGCAATGCGCTCGCTCGGCAGGTCGTCGGCATGCGCGGCCAGCGATGATGCGGCGCCGGTCATGGTCGCCAGCGGCGTACGGTAGTCATGGGAGATGGCGGTCAGCAGCGTGTTGCGCAGCCGCTGTCCCTGCGCCTGATCGATCGCGGTACGCTCGTTGAGCAATGCCTGTTCGCGCTCGAGCGCATGCAGGCGCTCGCTGGTGACCAGGCTGCGCAGCCGCGCCAGCAGGTAGCTGATGCCGGTGCTCACGCCGAGCAGCGTGGCCAGCAACAGCAGGTCTTCGCGCAGCATCGCAGCGAACGAGTGGCGCGGGTTGACGAAGAAGAAGTTGAACAGCGCCACGGCCAGCGCACTGAAGGCCATCGACTGCATCGGCGACAGCCACAGCCCGGCGACAGCGCCGGCCATCACCAGGATCAGCGCCAGGTTGCCGAGCGCGATACGGCCATCAAGCAGCAGCATCAGCCCCCAGCCCGCCACCCAGGTTGCGATGCCTATCCAGCGCAAGTCGGCATCTGGCCGGTCAACGAGGATCTTGCTCAACACCATTTGCGTATCTGCCCGGTATGAGGTGAGTGAAAGGCGCCAGGACGTCAGGACGCCTGCCCCGCCAATGTCGATTATTGCTGGATTGTAATTTGAGCTTTTGGCGGCACCCGGCTATTTTGCCGGGCGGACATAAGTTTTTCATCGATTTTTTATCAGCAGCGCGTTAGCAAGTCATTAGTTAATCGTAAGTATTTGATTGTGAAAGGGTTTTTAGGCGTTGGCTTGTAGAAATAAACCTTATTTGAAGGCAAACTCATGATCACAAAATCAACGAACGCCGGCCCGATACGCGCTGGCGCTTACTGTCTTTGGGGATCAGCATGCAGCCAATGCCGGGCGCTACCGCCCATTCCGACGCCGGCAGCACGGGAAGCCCGGTACCGTATTTCGGTGCCGGCGATGCCGTCTTCGTAATACTTGCCGTCATTGTCACCATCATGGTTATCAAGCTCGGCTACGAAACGTTTCATGAAGGCCAGAACACCGAGGCCACCAAGGCGCGCGGCGAGGCGATGGTGGCCTGGTTCAGCGGCCACGCGCCGGCTCATGGCGGCGCCGGCGGAGAACTGCTGGCGGGTTGCGATGGCGACGGCGCGACCTGGTCCGGCTGCCGCTCGGCGCTGACCGCCGACGGCGGACCATTCGCTGGCATCACGAACATCCCGCATGCAGGCGGCCAGCTGTTCTCGGCCAGCTGCGACCGGACCGACGCTGGCACGCATGGCGCCGTCATGCTCGAGAAGGGGACGCCGAAACCACCGGATGGCGCATCGCTGGTGTATGCACCGCTGGATGATGACGAAGCACTGGACAAGGGTCCGCTGGACCTGCGGCTGTCGATCTGCGGACGCGGCTTCTCCGTGATCCGCATCGCCGAATTCAAGTTCTGAGCGCGCCAGTGACTGACATGGACCACGCCCAGGACCCACAACCGACATCGCTGACGCTGCGCGGCTTCATCCATGCGTGGCTGTTCGCTACCGACAACCCGCACAACCTGCAGCAGCAATTCGACCGGACGATCTTCACGCTGATCCTTCTCAACGCGGTCGCGTTGCTGGCCGAGCAGATACCGGTCATCCACGACACTTACGCAGTGGCCTTCCACTGGTTCGAGTTGTTCTCGCTCGTTGTGTTCACGGTCGAATACCTGCTGCGGCTGTACGTGGCGCCGGAAGAGGCCGCCTTCGCCGACGCGCGCATGCCGCGGCTGAAGTTCATCTTCAGCCTCTACGCACTGATTGACCTTGCGGCGATCCTGCCGTTCTACCTGTCGATGTTTGCGCTGGTGTCGATCGATCTGCGCCTCCTGCGGGTGCTGCGGCTGCTGCGCCTCGCGAAGCTGTTCCGGATGGTAGTACCGGCGGTGCGTGAATTCCGCGAGCTGAACCGTGGCCGCAGCTTCCGGCAGCAGGTATACGCGCTGCTGCACCCGACCGACACTAGCGGTCGGCTGCAGGAGATGCTGGACACCTTCATCGTCTGGTGGGTGTTCATCTCGGTGGTGGCGGTGGTGCTGGAGTCGGTCGACTCGGTGCACTATGTGCTGAACGTGCACTTCATCGTCCTCGACGCGGTTGCAGTGTTCATCTTCTCGATGGAGTACATCTTCCGACTGTACTCGTGCGTCGAGGACCCGCGCTACCAGAAGGGTCTGGGCCGCTACCGGTTCATGAAGACGCCGATCGCAATGATCGACCTCCTCGCGATCGTGCCCTTCTTCCTCGAGGGCCTGCTCGGGCAAGTGCTCGACTTGCGCTTCCTGCGGATCTTCCGGTTGATGCGGCTGCTGAAGCTGACCCGCTACACCACGTCGACCGGTACGCTGATCAAGGCGCTCAAGCGTGAATGGCCAGTGATTGCGGCCTCGACCTTCATCATGCTCCTGCTGGTGGTGCTGACCGCCAGCCTCGGTTACCTGTTCGAACATGAAGCACAACCGGACAAGTTCGAGAACATCCCGCAATCGATCTACTGGGCCGTGGTGACGCTGGCCTCGGTCGGCTATGGCGACATCTCGCCGGTGACGCCGGTCGGCCGGCTGATGACCATCATCATGGCGCTGGTCGGCATCGGCATCTTCGCGGTGCCGGCTGCGGTGCTGTCGACCGCGTTCAACGACCAGCTGCACAAGGACCGCGAGCTGATGCATAACGAGCTCATCAGCTTCCTGAGGGATGGCGAGCTCAGCGAGGACGAGTATGCGCAGATCCTGAAGCAGGCCGAGGAGCTGCACATCTCGAAGGCCGAGGTTGAGCTGCTTATCGAGAAGGTCAGGCAAGAGCATGAGGACGACAACCGCGGGCAGCTGCCGATCGATGCGATCGCGCAGCGGCCGGAAATCGCGTTCGAGCAGTTCCGTATCGCGATCGGCAACCTGCGGCAGATCATCGCTGCCGGCGACACAGCATCGATGGCCAAGCTGTTCGACACGCCGGGCCGCGCGACCGATGACGAGCGCGCGATCTGGCAGCAGTTGTACCGCCGCTGACGCGGACGCGACGGGTCAGCCCATCAGCAGCACGGTGACCACCAACCCGATCGCAAACAGCAGCAGGATCAGGCCGGTACGGTCGCGCCGGTGGGCTTGCAGTTCGTCGGCCGTCGGCGGCTTGAGCTGGATGGAAGATCGCAGGCGCTTGCTGGCCTGAATCATGGAATTAATGATGACGAAGCGCATTGGGGGCTCCCTGTTCAGGATGTTCTGGTGCTTCGCTCAGCAGGGGATGTGCCGCGGCGCGGGCCGCGATGGATCGCTGCAGTAGCACCTGCATCTTAGCCGGATTCCGGCCGTAACGCAGGTGGGCAGCGCAATAGGATACGTAATTGAAAAAGCAACACAGCATGAAGCACGCAATGATGCAGGTCCTGGATGGCAGTGCGCGCAACCGCGTCAGCAAGGTCATCGAATGGTTGATCACCACGGTGGTCCTGACCAACTGTGCGGCAGTGGTCATCGATTCGATACCCGAGATGCACGCCGACTACGGCGACTTGTTCCACGAATTCGAGTTCTGGAGCGTGATGTTCTTCTCCGCCGAATACCTCCTGCGCGCATGGAGCTATGGCGCCCGCTACGGGAGTGCCGACGGCGGCGCCTGGCGCGGCCGCAAGGAGTACCTGTTCAGCTTCTTCGGACTGGTCGATTTCTTTGCGACGGCGCCGTTCTACCTGCATACGTTGTTCCCCTACCTCGACCTGCGCGTGCTGCGCGTGCTGCGGCTGCTGCGCATCCTGAAGCTGTCCAAGTACAACACCGCGCTGCAGGACCTGTTCCAGGCCGTGCATTCGGAGCGCAAGGCGTTTGCGTCGGCGCTGTTCCTGCTACTGATCGCCACCATCGTGTCGGCGTCGCTGATGTATTTTGCCGAAGGCCATGAGCAGCCGGACGACTTCCGGTCGATACCGCACTGCATCTACTGGGCCATCATCACCATCACCGCTGGCTACGGCAACGTGGAACCGGTGACCGCGTTCGGCCAGGGGATCGCGCTGGTCACCGGTTTCCTCGGCGTCTGCATGGGGGCGATCCTGACCGGCATCGTCGCATCGGCATTTTCTAACCAGATGTCGCGCAAGAAGGCCGCATTCGGCCAGCAACTGCGCGAGGCGCTGGCCGACGGCATTGTGACCGAGGCCGAGCGCGAGCTGCTCGCGAAGCTGCAGCGCCAGTACCGGCTGTCCGACGACACCGTCAACAGCCTGTTCGACGAGATCAAGAAGGAAGTCGGCAATGGCCGAACCGGACAGGAAGCATGAAGACTATCAAGCAGACCATCTTTGAGATCCTCGAGGGCTCGGTCCACAACAAGGCCAGCCGTGCATGCGAGGTCTTCATCGCCACGCTGGTGGTGGCCAATGTGTTGGCAATCATCCTCGAATCGGTGCATGAGCTGCATGCCGAATACGAACGGGAGTTCGCACTGTTCGACCTGTTCAGCGTGATGCTGTTCTCGCTCGAGTATGTGCTGCGCGTCTGGACCTATGGCGTCAAGTACCGCGCCGCCGAGGGCGGCGCATGGCGCGGCCGAAAAGAATATATCTTCAGCTTCTACGGCTTCATCGATTTCTTCGGCACCATGCCGTTTTATGCGCAGCTGCTTTTCCCGGGGCTGGACCTGCGCGTGCTGCGTATTTTCCGGCTGCTGCGCATCTTCAAGCTGTCGCGCTATAACAGCGCGCTGCAAGACCTGTTCGATGCAATCCGCGCCGAGCGCGATTCGTTCGCATCGGCGCTGTTTCTTCTGCTGATTTCGTGCCTGCTGTGCTCATCGCTGATCTACATTGCCGAAGGTCACGTTCAGCCCGAGGTCTTCCCGTCGATCCCGGCGACGATGAAGTGGTATATCCTGACCATCATCTCCGGCTGGGGCAATGTAGATCCGGTATCAATGTTCGGCACCGTGCTGGTGGTCCTGACCCAGGTACTCGCGATCGCGCTGGCCGCGATCCTGACCGGCGTGGTCGCGACCGCATATACCACGCAGGTCGAGCGCCGCGAGGCGATCTACGAGATGAAGATCCGCGAGGCGCTGGCCGATGGCGTCGTGACCGACGAAGAGGCGGCACACCTCGAATCGCTACGCCGGCAGTTCGGCATGAGCGAGCAACAGGTCGAGATCATCGCGCGCCAGGTGCGCGAAGAAAACGCGAAGAAGCTCGCCATGGTCACGGCAAGGGCAGCATGAGGCGTGCAGCCCAATGCCGGGATCCGGGCGCCGCTGGCGTGTGCGCGCCGCCGTCTGTTAGCATGCAGCGCTTTTCGAAACAATGTCATCCCCTCTTTGAATCCGGATTTTTGAATGATTGAGTTTTTCCAGTCGCTGAGCTGGATGGTGATCGCGCAGATCATCCTGATCGATATCCTTCTTGGTGGCGACAATGCGATCGTGATCGCCTTGGCCTGCCGCCACCTGCCCGCGCACCTGCGGACGCGCGGCATCCTGTGGGGTACCGCCGGCGCGATCGGTGTGCGCATCGTGCTGATCTTTTTCGCGGTCACGCTGCTGACCCTGCCCTGGGTGAAGACCATCGGCGGGCTGCTGCTGCTGTGGATAGGCGTCAAGCTGCTGTCCGAGGACGACGATGCGCACGGCGAGGTCGAGGGAAGCGAGAAGCTGTGGTCGGCGATCCGGACCATCATGGTGGCCGACCTGGTGATGAGCATGGACAACGTGATCGCTGTCGCCAGCGCCGCCGACCAGGCCAACGCAGACCACAAGATCGCGCTGGTGGCATTCGGCATCGCGATCAGCATACCGATCGTGGTCTGGGGCAGCTCGCTGGTGCTGAAGATCATGGACCGCGTGCCGGCTGTCATCACCGGCGGCGCTGCGTTGCTGGGCTACCTCGGCGGCGCGATGATCTCGTCCGATCTGGCGCTCAGGGACAAGCTGCTGCAGTGGCTGCCGATGGATGCGCTGAGCGTGCCCGAGTTCGGCGTGCGCCTGTCGCTGACCGGTACCGCCGGCGCCGTGCTGGTGGTCGCGCTGGGCTGGTGGATCGGCCAGCGCAACCAGCCCAAGGAGCAGGCTCTCAGCCCGGACGACGGCCAGTAAACACGTAACGGTTCAGGCTGAAAAAATACCCGCCTTCGTCGCTGACGGCCTTTGCATCGGCTTTCCAGTCAGCGATGTCGGCGGCAGTCAGGCCGTTGCGGCCCGTCGCGAAATTGCCGATCATCGTCATCATGCCGACGCTGTAAGTCTGCGGATCCCAGACCAGGTTCAGCAACGGCACCACATCCACCTTCACTTCCGTAAACCCGGCCTGCCACATGCGGCGCACCAGCGTGCGCGGCAGTTGCGGGTGCGGGATGTGTTCGTTCCAGGTCTCCAGCACACGCCGCATGCGCGCATCGTCATGGCTGGCCCAGACGGCAGACTCCCAGTCGGTGTCGACCAGCACCGCGCGGCCACCAGGCCGAACCACACGTGCCAGTTCCTTCAGCGCGTGGTCGACCTCCTCCACATACTCGTACACCTGTGATGCCAATGCGCAGTCGAAGCTGTCATCCGCATAGGGTAGCTGCGTCACATCGGCCATGCCGAAGCTGACATGAGGAAGCGATGCACAGCGTCGCTTCGCGATGTCCAGCATCGGCGGGGCGATATCGACGCCCAGCACCGAACCCTGCGGCCCCACCGCCTGCGCCAGCGCCTGTGTTGTCAGGCCGGGGCCGCAACCGATGTCGAGCGCGTGCTCACCGGTGGTCGGTGCCAGCAGCGCCAATACCTTGTTGCGCTGCTCGACCACATCCGGCGTCAGGTACACCGCCTCCAGTTGGCGCGACGCGGCATCGTCAAACTGGTCTTGTGCGCTGGGCGCCTGCGAGCTCATGGCTTCGTCTCCTTTTTTGATCGCAATCCTGATGACAATGCTTCCAGCAGAGCGCGATGAAAGCGCTGCGGGTCTTGAATCTGTGGCGCGTGACCGAGCTCGGGGAACAGCACCAGCTGCGCGCCGGGTATCGCTGCTGCCGTGCGACGCGCGAGCGCCGGATAGTTGCCCAGCCGCGCCTTCACCGCCGGCGGGGCTATGTCCTTGCCGATGGCCGTATTGTCCTTTTCGCCGAATATCAGCAGTACCGGCATGCTCAGCTGGTGGAATTCATACAGTACCGGTTGCGTGAAGATCATGTCGTACAGCAGCGCCGAATGCCAGGCCACGGTCGCCCGCCCGGGCCCGCGATACATACCCGCCAGCATCTGCACCCAGCGCTCATACTCGGGGCGCCATTCGCCGGCGTAATAGGTATTACGCTCGTAATTGCGAATGCGTTCGGCATTCACCTGCTGTTCGCGCGCATGCCACTGGTCGATGCTGAGCGCGGGCACGCCCTCGGCCTTCCAGTCTTCGAGTCCGATGGGATTGACCAGCACCAGCTGCTCGACCGCCTCCGGGAACATCAGCGCATGGCGGGTGGCCAGCATGCCGCCGGTCGAATGGCCGATGAAGATCGCCTTGCTGATGCCCAACGACTCCAGCAGCGCCTTCGTGTTGTGCGCTAGCTGCTGGAAGCTGTACTGGTAGGCGGCCGGCTTGCTCGATTTGCAGAAGCCGATCTGGTCTGGCGCAATCACGCGATAGCCCTGCTGCTGCAAGGCACGCAGCGTACCCTCCCAGGTGGCTGCGCAAAAATTCTTGCCATGTAAAAGCACGACCGCGTGGCCGTTCGGCGTCGCCGGCTTCAGGTCGATATAGGCCATCTGCACCGGCTGGCGTTGTGACGTGAATGCAAAGCGCTGTACCTGGAACGGATAGTCGAAGCCTTCCAGTTCTGCACCATAGGCCGGATCGGCTGCGTCGGCATTTGCTGCGGAATTTATTGCGGCATCGCTCGCCGCCATTGCCTCCATGGCTGGCGCCAGGCATGCCAACAACGCGATGGCAAGCACCAGGCGCCTTGAAGCGCAGGCCAGTATTTGCATGTTCATCCTCCGTCCCGCTTTGCGCACACGCGCTGTACGTGCTGTGTCAGTGGACACGTGACGAGCGACATGGTCGGCTTGCTGCTCAGACATTGAACTCGTGTTCGGCAGGCTCGGCCAGGAACCATGCTGCCGCCAGACCGACCACGGCGCCGAACATCACGTAATAAGCCGGGGCCAGCGGCGAGCCGGTGACCTTGATCAGCCAGGTGACGATCAGCTGCGCGAAACCGCCAAACAGCATCACGGCGATGTTGTACGACAGCGCCAGCCCGGTCGAGCGCATGCGCACCGGGAATTGTTCGGCCAGTGCGGTCGACACTGCACCGAAGCCGATGCCGATCGCGCCGCAGACGATCACCTGCATCGTAGCCAACCGTGCCAGCCCCGGCTCGGCCAGCAGCCAGGCCAGCAAGGGATACGGCAAGACGAGGTAGGCGACACTGGCCAGCATCATCACTGTGCGGCGGCCGATGCGATCGGACAGCATGCCAAACAGCGGTGTCAGCACGATCAGGCACAGCAAGCCGGCTACCTGCGCGGTGAATGCGTCGGCCAGCGGTATGCCGAGCTGGGTCTTCGCATAGGTCGGCATGTAGACCAGCACGACATAGAACATGATGGTGCTCGACAGGACCAGGCCGAACGAGGACAGCAGCGCGCGCCGGTGCTCGCGCCACAACACACGCAAGCCGACTTCGCCGGCGGGTTCGCGCGACGCTTCGACGAAGGCCTCGGTCTCTTCGAGGTGGCGTCGTATCCACAGGCCCACCGGCCCGATCAGCAGACCGACCATGAAGGGCACGCGCCAGCCCCAGCTGTCGACCTGCTCCGGCGTCAGGCCCTGCGTGATCAGCATGCCGGAAGCCGCGCCGCCCAGCGCAGCGATGCCCTGCCCGAACATCTGCAGCGAGCCGAAGAAGCCGCGCCGCGACGGCGGCGCGCTCTCGACCAGGAAGGCGGTGGCGCTGGCGAACTCGCCGCCGGTCGCCACGCCCTGCAGCAGGCGCGCCAGCACGATCAGCACCGGCGCCGCAGCACCGATGGCCGCATGGGTCGGTGCAAAGGCAATCATCGCCATCGATATCGTCATCAGCAGGATGATCAGTTGCAGCGCTGCCTTGCGGCCGCGTCGGTCCGCATACATGCCGATCAGGATGCCGCCCACCGGGCGCATGAAGAAGCCGACACCGAAGGTCGCCATCGCTGCCAGCAGCGATGCATAGTCGCTGTCGGCCGGGAAGAACAAGCGCGAGATGATGATCGTCAGGAAGCCGTAGACCACGAAGTCATACCACTCCAGCGCATTGCCGATCACGGCGGCCAGTATCTGGCGGGTCTTGACGGTGCCCTTCAGGCCGCCGCGTTCGTGTTGTTCATGGTTCTGTATGGTCATCGTATTGTTATCCGCTAAACTTGCCACAAGTCCTGCTGCATTCTTACTCATTCCCCAACATTACCTGATTCGGAGAACAACCATGGCAATGCTCATCGCTGGTTTGCTGATCTTCATCGGTACGCACTCGCTGCGTATCCTCGCTCCCGAATGGCGCGAGCAAACGATCGCGCGCCTTGGCCACGGCCCCTGGCGCGGCATCATCAGCGTACTGTCGATCGTCGGCTTCGTTCTGCTGATCCAGGGCTATGATGCCGCCCGCGCCCACCCCGTCCCCCTCTACGAACCGCCGTACTGGCTGCACACCGTGACCGTGTTTCTGATGCTGGTGGCCGCCATCTTCGCCGCTGCATCGCAGGTACCGCGCAACAGCATCAAGGCCCGTCTGGGCCATCCGCTGGTGCTGTCGGTCAAAACCTGGGCACTGGCCCACCTGCTGTCCAACGGTACGCTGGTCGACGTGCTGCTCTTCGGTACCTTCCTGCTGTGGGCCGTGGTCGACTTCGCCAGCGCGCGCCGCCGTGACCGCGCAAACGGCACTGCCTACCCCGAAGGCGCGCTAGTCAACACCCTGGTCACCCTTGTCGTCGGCGCAGCGATCTGGGCAGCCTTCGCGTTCTACCTGCACGCACGCTGGGTCGGCGTCGCACCGCTGGCGATGTAATTTCCTTCGCAACCCGCCAGAACGACAGGTCTCAACGCGGCGTTCGCGGCATCCAGCGAATCGGCTGCGCGCGCAAGGCCGGCGCCGGCGCACCCACCGCCGCCAGCGCCTGGCCGAAGGCCTTGCCGCCTTCATCGGCCAGCGCCGCAGCGCTTACCTTTGCAATCGCCTCGGCGCGCGCCCGGGCGCTGCCGAAGGCCGGCGGCGCGACATGGCGCAGCACATGCAGCAAGCGCTCGCGGCCACGTTCATGCGTGCTGCCGTAACCTTTCAGCAGGCATCCGCACTGTGCCAGCTCACTGCCCAGCCGTGCATCTTCATTCAGTCCGGCGACCACGGCCGATAGCCATGTGTCGATCAGCTGCTGCTCTTGCGCGTAGCGGCTGCTGTAGCGGCGCGCGAATTTCGCCATCGCCAGCAGACGCAGCAACAGCACGCCGCCCACCGTATGCGAAGCCAGCTTCACCGGGAAAGACCACGGACCGCGCCCTTCGGCAATGCGCGCACGCTCGGCTTCCTGCAAGCGCGTGGCGAGCGTCGCCGGCAGCAAGTCCGCTACTTCCGGCAGGCCGGGCTTGAAATGATCGTAGAAGCGCAGCAGGTCACGATCACCCGCGCGCGCTTCGCGCCGCACCCGCGCATGGCGTGAAGCGCGGCTCTTGAGGTCGGCCACGCGCGCGATGTCGTCATAGGCCATCCACAGCGCCAGCCAGCGCGCCGCCTCGCGGGTGGCCGCAAAACCGTCGGTGCCCGACGCATCGCGCCCGGGCGCTGCCTGCTCGGCATCGCGCACGCGGCGCAAGCGTTCGAGGTAAAGATGGCCATAGGCGGCATCCTGGTATTCGGTCACGCGCGCCAGGCCAAGCGCCGCAAGCTGGCGCACCTCAGGCGGGAATTCTTCCATCAATGCGGAAGGCGCGGCGGCCATTGCATCGGCCACCATGCGCTGCGCGGACTCGGCTTGCGCACGCCCCTCGGCCACGATGCGCCACGCGGCCTCGAAGCCGGCCAGGCTTTCGGCGACACCGCGATCGCCGGCACGAATCGCCGCGACATAGTGTTCGCGATCAAAGGGGAACAGGCCACTGGCTGCAATCGCACCCAGCATCACCGCACTGACCACGGTCCGGTGCTCGGCAGCGATGCGCTGCATGTCGAGCACATGATGGGCGCGGCTGACCGACTGCACCATTGACAGCAGGGTGCCACTGTCGAGGCGGCCGTCACCAAGGTGGCCACGCTCGGCATTGGTCAGCGTGCGCGATGACGAGGTAATCACCAGCGTGCGATCCGGCGACGGCAAGCCATTGCTGGCGCAGCGTGCCGTCTCCAGCAATTCCGACGACAGCACCGCATCGAGCGCGCCCGGCACCGGGTTGAGGCTGAAGACGGGCATGC
>JACCDH011525646.1_pt1 | contig 15184 bp, 11 predicted proteins | sample 7442481 | NCBI WGS metagenome assembly JACCDH01 (sample SAMN15323433, study PRJNA562643) | freshwater metagenome | isolation source: river surface water | place: USA:Blue River Watershed | collected 2017-08-15
GAATTAAAAATTTCCTTACACCCAATGACCTGGCCTATTAACAGTGGTAAGGAATTTAAAGGGGTTTATAATTTGCATGATAAAAGCTTACGTTTATTTACTGCGAGCACCAAAGCCGATGATGAGGATGTAGTAGCGATTGAGGATTTATCAAGTCCTGTATTGCAACATAAAGTAGGCGACCGCGATGCCGATTTATTAAGAGAGGACGTTGAATTAATTGATGGGGTATATGGAGCACTTAACCCTGCTGATTATTTAGAGGGTAAAATTGCGCCGGTGTTTTTCGGTTCTGCCGTTAACAATTTTGGTGTGCAAGAAATGTTGGATACATTTATTCAAATTGCACCAACGCCGCGTGATAGAGAAACCAGCGTGCGTAAAGTACAAGCGGGTGAGGACAAGTTCAGTGGTTTTATATTTAAAATACATGCTAACCTGGATCCCAAACACCGTGATCGTATTGCCTTTATGCGTGTGTGTAGCGGAAGGTTTGAGCGAAACAAATATTACAAGCATGTGCGTTTAGAAAAGGATGTTCGATTTACGAATCCATATACATTCTTAGCACGTAGTAAGGATATTGTGGAGGATGCCTATCCTGGTGACGTGGTTGGTTTGTTTGATACCGGTAACTTTAAAATAGGAGACACTTTAACGGAGGGTGAAAAATTTTATTTCACAGGTATTCCAACCTTCTCCCCTGAAATATTCAAGGAATTGGTTAATAAGGATCCAATGAAAACTAAGCAATTGGAAAAAGGGATTCAGCAATTAACGGACGAAGGGGTTGCACAGTTGTTTACTCAGTTTGGTGGCAACAAAAAAATTATTGGTTGCGTAGGCGACCTGCAATTTGAAGTTATACAGTACCGTTTATTACAGGAGTATGGTGCTGCATGTGAATTTAGAACCCTTCCTTTTTATAAGGCTTGTTGGTTAACTTCGGCTGATAAAAATAAGTTGAATGACTTTTTAAGATTTAAACAACAAAATGCGGCCGAGGATAAGGACGGTTCACCGGTGTATTTAGCACAAAGTGAATGGTTCTTAAATACAGAAATTACCAATAACCCAGACATCACTTTCCATTTTACGAATGAGGTCAATAAATAATATTCTAAATTGTGAAATAAGGCAGTTGAAAATTATTACGATTATAGAAGTTTAATAAAACAATATGAAGTCAAAATCTTTAAAACAAAACAAAGTAAATATCATCACCTTAGGTTGTAGTAAAAACCTAGTGGATAGTGAAATGTTAAGTGGTCAATTAGCTGCCAATGATATTGACGTGGTTCATGAGAACAAAAAACTCGATCATAATATTGTGGTGGTAAACACCTGTGGTTTTATCGACAAGGCGAAGGAGGAGAGTGTGAATACTATTTTGGATCAAGTGGCTTTAAAGCAAAAAGGAAAATTAGATAAAGTATATGTAACCGGTTGTTTGAGTGAGCGATACCGTGGGGACTTAGCGGCAGAAATTCCTGAAGTGGATGCTTGGTTTGGTACGATGGAACTTCCATTAATGTTGAATCAATTAAATGCCGATTACAAAGCCGAATTATTAGGAGAGCGTTTATTAAGTACACCACAACACTATGCTTATTTAAAAATTAGTGAAGGTTGTAACCGTACCTGTGCGTTTTGCGCCATTCCATTAATGCGTGGTCAACACGTAAGTAAAACTATTGAGCAATTAGTAGACGAAGCAAAGGGTTTGGTAAAGAAAGGGGTTAAGGAGGTTATGCTTATCGCACAGGAATTAACTTATTACGGATTAGATATTTATAAGGAACGTGCCTTACCTAAATTATTAAATGCGCTAGCCGATGTAGAAGGAATTGAGTGGATTCGTTTACACTATGCTTATCCAAGTAAGTTCCCATTGGAAGTGTTGGATACCATGCGTGAGCGTGATAATATTTGTAAATACATTGATATTCCTTTACAGCATGCCAGCAATAATATGTTAAAGGCAATGCGTCGTAATATCACACGTGAAGAAATGACCGAGCTAATAATGGAAATCAGAAAGCGTGTGCCGGGTATCGCAATTCGTACCACTTTAATTACAGGTTTCCCTGGTGAAACCTTGGAGGATGTGGAAGAACTAAAAGAATTTTTACAATTACATAAGTTTGACCGTGTAGGGATATTCACCTACAGCCATGAGGAAAATACAAGTGCTTACGATTTAGTGGACGATGTGCCTGCTGAGGAAAAGCAGCGTCGTGCCGAGGAAATCATGGAAGTGCAGCAAGAAATAAGTCTTGCCATTAACCAAGCTAAGGAAGGTCAAATACTTAAAGTAATCATTGACAAAAAGGAAGCAGGTCGTTGGCTAGGTCGTACAGAATTTGATAGTGTAGAGGTAGACAATGAAGTAGTGATTAATACCAACAAGCGTTTAAAATCAGGTGATATGGTGATGGTAAAAATCACCAAGGCTTATGACTATGACTTAGAGGGCGAATTAGTGTAGCAGTAAAAAGTTATCTCTTTTTATCTAGCATAAACTTATTTGTTCATTCAGGTTTAAACTTTTCACACAATAAGAATGGTGTTAATTATGCTACATTCAATGCTTTACTATTTTCCTGAGTTGATCTAGAAAAGTAATACACAGTAACACTACTCAATACAAAGTATCCAATTAACACTGGCGCAATGATAGGTGATATGGTATTAGATCCAAACCATGCTCCATTTTGTATGATAAAGTAAATACATACCACATTTTTAAATGCTTCTAATACCCATGCATATTTAGCTCTGTCCATTAATTCAGTTAGGGCATATACCTGTACAAAAATGAATAAGCCGTATATAAATAAGTTGGCAATACCTAAGTCCTTTATCATGGCAACATTGCCAAATAAATAACTTACAATCAGTAACATGCAAATTAATTGTGCCCATAAATAGGCTTGGAATCCTTTTGAAGCTGGTGTATCATACTTTTCAAAATCATAAACATCTTCAATTTTATATACCGGATATTTTTCAATCACGTCAGCTGGTCTCCATCCTAATGGCATTAACCATATACGGAACTTATCCTTCCAACTTTTAGTATGCCAAGCGTCTTTGATTAAAAGCCATACGTGCATGAAATTAATTTTAATAGGATTCCAAGTACGCACTGGACGTGTAACACCATAAACCGCTGGTATGTCAGCACGCTCGTCTTGAAATGTTCCAAACATTCTATCCCAAAAAATAAATATCTGACCGTAATTTTTATCTAAATATTCCGGATTAATAGCATGGTGTACTCGATGATGAGCGGGCGTTACAATAATATATTCCAACACACCCATTCTTCCAATATGTCTTGTATGGTACCAGAACTGTGCAAACAAATGCAATGGTCCAACCACAGCAATCACTTGTTGAGGAACTCCAAAAATGGCTGCAGGAATTAGTAAAAAAGCATAAATTCTGAAGTAAACCGAAATGCTTTGTCTTAAAGCACAGGCTAAATTAAATTCCTCGCTACTATGATGAACAATATGGTTGTTCCAGAAAAAATTAACTGAATGTGCTAAACGGTGTACCCAATATCCAGCAAAATCTAAGGCAAGAAAAGCAATAACATAAAGCAACCAACTTGACTGTACTTTATAAATGGTTAAATGTTCCACTAACCAGCCGTAACTTATAATTGCAAAACTTAATACCAATACATCCTTAGTGGAATTGGTCACCCCTGAACTCAAACTTGATACCATATCAAAGGTTCTCACGGTGTCAAAACCTTTGCGCCAACCATACCATTTTTCAAATATGACCAAAAATAAGAAAGCAGGCATGGCAATGATCAAAATTTTACCGTAGGTTTCCATATATTATAATTTAGTCAAGCAATGTTTAACTGACTACCAAATGTATCAATTTTATCTTAATTTGCACCCTAATCGATTATTGCCTTTAGGGGTAAACCTTTATGAAATTTAACGCGACACAAATACCTTATCATGCAACTGGACTTTTTTCCCAGTTGGTTCGTGATTACGTGGAAGCGAAACAGTCATCATTACATTTTGTGGAGTATGCACCGAGTGTTGAAGGAGTCCAAAAAGCAATCGCAGCAAGAAAGGGTTTTAAGGTAAACCGTCCTTTGCTTGTTGAAGTTTTAAAAGCACAGTACGCTAAACTACCTTCAACAAAAGCGGTCAATGATAATGTAAATGCTTTATTAGCTGAAAACACGTTTGTTGTAACGACTGCACATCAGCCCAATATATTTACAGGCCCTTTATACTTTTTTTATAAAATAATACATGCCATTCAAATATGTGCTGATTTGAAAAAGCGTTTCCCGGAAAACAATTATGTGCCTGTTTATTATATGGGTTCCGAGGATGCTGACCTTGATGAAGTAGGTAGTTTTTATTTAGGGGGCGATAAATTACAGTGGCAAACAAAACAAACTGGTGCCATTGGCAGAATGAAAGTGGACGATGCGTTGATTGGCTTGTTGAAAAACATGGAAGGTTATTGGTCTGTGAAACCACAGGGTAAGGAAGCGATGGAGGTTTTAGTAAATGCTTATAAAAAAGGAGTTACTATTAACGAGGCCACTTTGAATTTAGTACATAGTTATTTTGGTCAATACGGTTTAGTGGTAATTCAACCCGATGATGCAAAACTAAAATCAAGTTTTGTGCCGGTGATGGAAAAAGAATTATTGTCACAGTTTTCGCATAAAGCTTTACAGCCAACACTCGAAAAATTACGCGCTCAATATCACGTGCAAACCGAAGGGCGTCTTATTAATTTATTTTATTTAAAGGACAATATACGCGCGCGCATTGAATTGAATGAAGGCATTTATACAATTGTAGATACTAATATAACATTTACAAAGGAGGAGATGATTGCTGAGTTGCACGCGCATCCCGATCGTTTTAGCCCTAATGTAATTTTAAGAGGTGTTTATCAGGAAACCATTTTGCCAGGCATTGTATTTGTTGGAGGTGGAGGCGAGTTGTCTTATTGGATGGAATTAAAAGAGGTATTTAAGGAAGTTGGGGTGCATTATCCATTATTGCAATTAAGAAATTCGTTTATGTTTATCAACGAAAAAATGGCAAAGCAATGGAGTGATTTAGGTTTTACATTAAGTGATTTATTTAAGCCAAGTTTGGATTTAGAAGTTAGTTATGTAAAAGCAAATACCAAAAATGAATTATCACTAGTCGCTTCCATTGATGCAATGAAGGGTTTATATAATGAAATTCAATCTCAGGCAATAAAAGTGGATGCCACTTTAGGGGATCATACCATGAACTTATCTGTTCAGTCCATTAAAAAATTAATGGAATTAGAAAAGAAAATTTTAAAAGCGGAGAAAAAGAAACAAGCTATTGCGCTAGAGCGTATTCAACATATTAAAACTGAATTATTCCCTCATAATAGTTTACAAGAAAGGGTAGACAATTTTGCAGAATGGGTAGGGGAATATGGCTGGGATTGGGTAGAGGCCGTTTTGCAAAATTCACAAACACTCGATCATTCCTTTATGATACTAGTTGCAGAGCACTAATTTATTGATCAAACTCGTTGTTGAACTTCCCTTTTAAATTTTCAACTTTAGTTAATACCTCCGCATTCATATTTACTTTATAAGCATCCATTGCATGGCCAATAGTAGCGTCGGAACTTCCAATAATTTGAGCAGCTAGTAATCCAGCATTTTTAGCTGCATTCAAAGCAACTGTTGCAACAGGAACACCATTAGGCATTTGTAATATGGATAAGATTGAATCCCATCCGTCAATTGAGTTACTCGATTTAATAGGAACCCCAATGACAGGTAAACTTGTGATAGCAGCAACCATACCTGGTAAATGAGCGGCACCACCTGCGCCTGCTATAATTACTTTTAAGCCTCTATGTCGAGCTGTTTTTGCATAATCCATCATTCTTTCTGGCGTGCGATGTGCTGATACCACGGTTAATTCAAAAGGAATATTAAAAGTATTTAAAACATCGGCAGCAGCCTGCATGACTGTTAAATCACTATCGCTTCCCATGATGATACCTACGATTGCTGGACTTGCCATAAAATGCTAGTTTGTTGTTATGATTGCAAAGATAATTAATCTCTTTTAAATGGTTTTTTATTCACTTTTAGTCAAAGGATAATACTTTAATGTACGTTATATCCTGCAACTGAGCTTAATATTGGAATTGCCTTTGACTCCGTCACATGTATACGGATATATTTTAACTTCTGCTTAGGAAAAGTCAATATGCGTTTATGGCCAATGGTAGTTCCTTGGGTGATTTTATTGAATTGCTTTAAATTATTGCCTCCACTAACTTCGAATTTCACAATTCTTTGCCCCTTACTAATATCTTCTTTTAAAACAATTGTATTCAATTCCACTTCCTGTGTTAAATGTGCTTCAATACTATTTTTCGTACGTAAAATTTTAGCAGTTTTGAATACATCATTTGCAAATGCTTGGTCTCTGATTTGCTTAAACTGCATTAAGGAAGCTGAGTCCAATGGGTCAATTAATCCCCTTCTATTTGGGGGCACGTTTAATAATAAATTTCCACCTCGGCCCACTGATTTTAAATATAAATCATAAAGTGTTTTACCTGATTTTACAGTGTTGTCCTCCTCCTTATGATAAAACCAGCCTTTACGAATGGATACATCGGCTTCTGCGCCTATCCAATTTTTACCATTATAATTACCGCTGTTTAAAGTGTCATTTGGTGGAGCACCTTCGCCGGGTTTAAATCCTGCGGTATCTAATAAATTCCAATTGGTTTCATTAATGATTCCATTTTCATTTCCTACCCATCTTATATGTGGTCCGATATCACTGAATATAACAAGTTGAGGTTGATATTTTAGTGCGCTGTCTTTAAAGCGCGTAAAATCATACACTTGCTTTTTACCATTTGGACCTTCAGCATTCGCACCGTCCCACCATAGTTCAAAAAATTTACCATAACCAGTTAATAATTCCTTCATGGTATTAATATAAATATCATTGTATTTAGGGGTACCGTAATCAGGATGGTTTCTGTCCCATGGTGAAATGTATACACCCATTTCAATACCTGCTTTTTTACAAGCCTCGGACAACATTTTTAAAACATCACCCTTGCCGTTCATCCACTTGCTTTCTCTTACCGTGTGCTTACTATATTTACTTGGCCATAAACAAAAACCATCATGGTGTTTAGCGGTTATAATGATTCCTTTGGCACCAGCTGCTTTTGCAATACTAGCCCATTGATTACAATCAATTTCAGTTGGATTAAATACATTTGGATCCTCGCTACCATGTCCCCATTCCAAATCAGTGAACGTGTTAGGCCCAAAGTGCATGAACAAATAAAATTCTTTATCATGCCATGCTAATTGCTCCTTGGTTGGTATCGGTCCAAAACTTTTTTGTGTACATGCAGGTAGTGCATATAAACATGCCATCAAAACAAAAGTGGTTATTTTATTTATTTGCATTTTAGTAGTTTAGCATTTATAGAAACGAGGTTAATTAAATTCCTATTTTATATTAATCAGCATTTAAATAGCAAGGGCTCTTTTATAAAGTTGAATGGTATTTTCTAAACCCAAATACAATGCATCTGCGATTAGGGCATGTCCAATACTTACTTCATCCATGTAAGGAATTGATTTTGCTAAATAAGCTAAATTAAAACGGTCCAAATCATGACCTGCATTTATACCTAAACCTAATTCATGTGCAAGTTTTGCTGCTTTAATATAAGGCGCAATTGCTTTTTCTTTATTCCCTTCACTAAATTCACGTGCATATGCTTCGGTATATAATTCAATGCGATCCGTTCCTGTTGTTGCTGCAGCTCGAACCATTTCCTCGCTAGGATCTACAAAAATAGAAACACGAATACCTGCTGTTTTAAATTTTGCAATCATCTCAGTTAGGTAGTCTTGTTCCTTAATGGTATCCCAACCATGATCACTTGTCAATTGATTTAATGCGTCAGGAACCAATGTCACCTGGTGTGGTTTTGTTGCTAAAACCAACTCAACAAATTTATCTTCTTTGGGATTGCCCTCAATGTTGAACTCTGTGGTCACAATTTTAGTTAAATCATAAACATCCTGATAGCGAATATGACGTTCATCGGGCCTTGGATGTACCGTGATACCTTCCGCACCAAAACGTTCACAGTCCTTTGCTACTTGAATCAAATTTGGGTTGTCTCCACCACGACTATTTCGAAGGGTGGCAATTTTATTTATGTTTACACTTAAACGAGTCATGAGCGAATTTAAGTTATTTTTGCAACTCAAATATATATCATGGCTTATTCTAATTTAGAAGCTTGTTTGTTGGATTTGGAAAAAACTGGGCAGTTATTACGCATTAAGGAGGAGGTTGATCCAAATTTAGAAATGGCTGCTATTCATTTGCGCATTTTTGAACAAAAAGGGCCTGCTATTTTATTTGAAAAAGTGAAGGGTTCAAAATTTCGTGCTGCCTCCAATATTTTTGGTACACTTGAACGTAGTCAATATATTTTTAGAAATACATTGCCTAAAGTAAAGCAATTAATTGATATTAAAATTGATCCTACGGCTGCTATAAAAAGTCCTTTGCAAACATTGGCTGCATTACCTGCTGCATTAAATGCTTTACCCAATGGAATGCCTTTGTCCAAGCCTGTTTTATTTGAAGAAATTAGTATAAGTGACTTACCCTTAATTAAGCATTGGCCAATGGATGGTGGGGCTTTTGTTACGCTTCCTCAGGTATATACCGAGGACGCGGATAAGCCGGGTATTGGTAATGCTAATTTAGGCATGTATCGAATTCAGTTAAGTGGAAATGAATATGAATTAAATAAAGAAATTGGATTACACTATCAATTGCACCGAGGTATTGGAGTTCATCAAACCAAGGCCAATAATAAAGGCATGCCTTTAAAAGTAAGTGTATTTGTTGGCGGTCCTCCTGCGCATAGTGTAGCTGCAGTTATGCCGCTTCCTGAGGGAATGAGTGAAATGAATTTTGCAGGTGTATTAGCTGGAAAGCGTTTTAATTATACTTATGTTGATGGATATTGCGTTAGTACCGATGCCGATTTTGTGATTACTGGCGAAGTTTATCCTGGCGAGAATAAACCTGAAGGACCATTTGGTGATCACTTGGGTTATTATAGTTTACAACATGATTTTCCATTAATGAAAGTGCACAAGGTTTTTGCAAGAAAAAATGCAATATGGGCATTTACAGTGGTAGGTCGACCTCCACAAGAAGATACTAGTTTTGGGCAATTAATTCATTCTATGACGGGTTCAGCCATATCTAATGAAATTCCTGGATTAAAGGAAGTGCATGCGGTGGATGCAGCAGGAGTACATCCTTTATTATTGGCTATTGGAAGTGAAAGGTACACACCGTATTTGGTTAATAAAAAACCTGCTGAAATTTTAACAATAGCGAATCATATTTTAGGAACCGGGCAATTAAGTTTAGCTAAGTTTTTATGGATAACTGCAACGGATCCAAAATCACGTGTTCAATTGGACACGCATAACGAAAAGGAATTTTTTCAGTACATGTTGGAGCGCATGGATTTTAGTAGAGACTTGCATTTTTACACCAATACCACTATTGATACCTTAGATTATTCAGGTGAAAATTTAAATAGCGGTTCAAAGTTAGTGTTAGCGGCTTTTGGTGATGCTATTCGTAAATTGGCCACTTCGGTTCCTGATGCTATACAAAATTTAAATGCCGATGCGTATTTAATTATGCCTGGTGTGATTGCATTAAATGCTGGAAAAATAAATACAAGTTTAATTCAAACTATGTTAAATGGGCTAGGAGCAGAGTTGCTTGAGACTATGGGGGTTGCCATTTTAGTTTTAACGGAGGATCCTGCATGGATGGCTAGTCACATGAATAATTTTTTATGGGCTGCATTTACAAGGGCGAATCCTTCACATGATATTGATGGCATTGATGCTTTTGTTAGTAACAAGCACTGGGGTTGTAAAGGGCCGTTGATGATTGATGCTACCATTAAAAAACACCATGCACCTCCAGTAGTTAAAGATGCTGAAGTTGAAAAAAGAGTAGATGCGATTTTAGCAAAGTACGGGTACTAATAATTTAACACTCCACCCAGGTGTGATCAGCTAGTAATTTTACGGTTGCAACAAATTGAGCAAAAGGGCCTGATCCGCCACCCCATTCTGAAGGGGCCACTAAGGACAATACGTGTGAACCATCTGTTTTTTCGTAAACATGATATATTTGACCTATTTGTGGTTTAAATGTAATTTTTGCTTCATAAATCATTAAGCTCAATTCTTTTCGTTTTCTTATTTCCTGTGCTTGTCGCGCTAATAATTCAATTTGTTCTTTAATTTGATTTAACTGCATATTGGTTTGATCTTCCATTGCAGACAATGCTTTGTGTTTTATCACTCCTTCCTTAGTAGGTCTTATCGCAACGCTACCAGCTGATGATGCATAGGGGAGCACACTTAATTGTTTGTGATAAACTTCAGTATTCGTAAAAGGGGTCCCGTCCTCCTTTATTCCATGATGTGTTACTTTTAAAAATCCATTTGCAAGTATTTCATGAACAACTTTTAAAGCTAATTTATCTGCCTTTATAAATTGAACTGTTAGGCATGAAGCGTTATTGATTTCGGCTTCAACCTGGTCGGCTAGTGCCTTGTTTTCAAATTCCTGTAATTCGCCATTGGGATTCACCTGATATTGAGCATAAAATGCCTCATTTTCGATACTTACCCAGTTATGACTAAAGCTTAAATGATGTCCAGCATGCACTGTTTCAATCTTATAGTTTCCTGATTTTGGTACTATCTGGTATTCGAATTCACATTTTTCGGGAAATAACTGCCAACTTGCTAAAAAATTATATGCTTGAACCATACCCATATAACAATGAATGTGTAAAAAGGTTGAGCCAATTTAGTTTACTTGAACAAAATCAGGCTTTGTAATTAAGTTCGAATTATACTTAAACCTAAGGTTGGTAGTAATGGCCAAATTCCATGGACTAACCTGTAAATTGGTGCGCGGAAAATAAAATCCTTTTAATTCAACAGTGCCAAAAATCAAACTTTCATTTCTAATTCTTGTGCCCCCTCCAATGGAGCTAAAAATATCACCACTTTTAATGGGGTCGCCAACTGTTCGGATATAAGTCACATTTGCAAATACAAAAGGTGATTGCCTAAAGCCATAAATCGACTTTGAATTATACCAAATCGATTCCCAGTTGGCTGTTAATCTAGTTCCTCCTTTAATACGTTCTTGTGATAATTGTGGAATACCATAAATACTATTAATCAATAGGGCTTCATTAAACTTATTTTTTAGTGTTTGGGCAAAACTAATGTTTAACATACTTCTGTACTTAAAGCCATTTTTTAAATAGTGCAACTTTGAAATTTGCTCAATACTAGCTAATAATTTGAAGTCTAGTAATTGATTGTACTTGTAACTAGTTCCAGTGTTTAAAAATAAGTGAATGAATTGTTCGTTCTTCCTTAATTTATAGGACTCAAATAAAATACCTAAATAAGGCGAATAAATGTTCTCTCTTTGATAATGACCAGTAGTAATAGCCAATGAATTACCAGTTGGCAAATCCTCGTTCCGGCCAAATCCATACAGGTACTGTGTTCTAACTATTTGTTGTTTAAAAAAAGTATAGGATAATAAATGTGCTTTTACGTTTTGATAATTACGATCAATTTGTGATAAGTAATGAATAGGTCTAGCATCAAAATGCGTTGCTAAATAACGGTATTGAATAAAATGGCGGTAACTATCACTGTTCGATATCCATGGTTTATTAAATATTTGATATCCTATCCAGCTATCAAAATTTTTTCGTTCATATTTTAAATCGGCATTAAACAATGAGTCACTCCACCTGTTAGGAAATTCATTATTATTTTGAGCACCACTCCATTCGAAACCACCAGTCCAAGAACTTAAAGGGCTCAATAATGGCAAATCGCCTTTTATATATACATTGGTACCAGAGCTTTCAAAATTAACAATATTGTTTTCAAGAGTGTTTGCTCCTAAAGTTAAATCCACAAAACTTCCTAACAAATTCCTTGAAACATAACGACCGCCCCAACCTGATTTATTTTTTCTATTGATATCAAAATTATGATTCAGTGTAAGTGCATTTCCCCGATCGTTGATATTTTCAATTGTCCCAGAGGCATCGTATGAGTTTATATTTTTAAATCTTAAACTAGCTCCGAAAGGGAATATGTCATTGGTCACAACGAATAAGTCAACACTGTTACTGTCGTTTAAAACAGGTATGGCAATTATGCGGGCGTCTTGTATAAAAGGAAGGTCTCTTAACCTTTTTTCATTGTAGGCAATGACCAATGGGTTCATATATTCATTTACATGAAAAAATAAATTTTTCCTAATCGTATTTTCATTTGTAAAATCATGCAAGCTGTTAGCAACTCTTGAAATAAATTTTTGTTTACTGCTGGAATCGAGATTGTTGAATGTGCCAAAATGAGAGTGTGTAATTTGAATTGAATTTATTCTTTTCCCTTCCTGACTTGAAATAAAATTAATGGACTTATTTATTATTAAATTAGTAGAGTCAATCAGGGAATTGGGCTTCCCTTTGAATAACTTTATAATGCTTATAATTAAGTTGGTATCTTTTGAATTGACAATATTTTGGGATGATCTTTTATCCTGTGCAAAAGAAGCAATAATTATAAAAAAGGTAATAAAAAACAGGGTTGCTTTTTTCAGCATTGTTCGTAATTCGGATTCTTGAGGGATAACCTCAAATTTACAGATTAAGTATTGAAATTCGTTAATTAGTTATAAAACAAATGGCCAACAATTTGAAGGCCATTTGTTTTATAAATCAAGAATAAATGATTACAATACTTTAACTGCTCTCTTTTTTAAAGATTCAATTGGGATATTTAAAAATTTTCCAATTGGTTTTCCATCTCTATAGGAAATAATTCTTACCGATAATACGTCCTCTGGTAATACAAATGGGGCAACGAATTTATCACTATACTTGTCTGGCATTTGGTCGTCAATAGTATAATATATATCTAATCCTTCCACTTCGCCTTCCATTTTAATAATTAGTTCTCCTTTTGTATTTAGTTGAGTTGTCACAATAGGATCATACATGCTTTTTGCGTAATTAACATCCGCTGCCTCTAATTTTTCAAAATGAGCTTCTACTTTTTGACTAAAAGTATTCCAATTTTTTTTATCTGCTGGGGACCAACTTGTTTCAGCAACCGCCATTCCTCTTGGCCATGTCATATACTGTGCTTTTCGCATAGTGCTTAATTGCTCAGTCCATTGGTTAGCTTGATTGCCCAAAATTAAGGAAGGATCAATTCCATCAGGAACGGGTTCGAAACTATAAGTTGTTTTCATTCTTAATCCACGGTAAACTCGTCCCTCTGCTGTTGGTTCGCCTTGGTAATAGTCAATGTAATTATAATCATTAGGTGACATCACAACTTTATGTCCTTTTTTTGCAGCTTCTATTCCTCCTTTGACACCCTGCCAACTCATTACTACCGCATCACCATCTAAGCCGCCTTGTATAATTTCATCCCATCCCATCATTCTTTTTCCTTTGGAGTTGATGATTTTTTGCATTCTTTTTACAAAATAACTTTGTACGGCTACCTGGTCTTTTAAACCTTCTCTTTTCATCAAAGCCTGTACATTGGGAGATTTTTCCCAATTGTTTTTTGCATTTTCATCGCCGCCCATATGAATGTAATCATACGGAAATAGGGGAGCAACTTCAGTCATAATTTTATCCAAGTATTCATATACTTTTTCATTTGACGGGTCTAATGAATTATCAATCATAGCAGTTGGATGTCCATTCATACCTTCCCAGTCCATAAACTCATCACCAGCATTTACTTGAAAAGGATAATTAGGTGTGGTGCTTAATTCAGGGTAAGCTGTATTGATAGCCATGCTATGACCAGGCACGTCAATTTCAGGAATTACTTCAATGAACTTTGACTTTGCATAAGCCACTACTTCTTTAATATCTTCTTGTGTGTAAAAGCCTCCATATGTTTTCGGCTCATTAATTGGTGGTGTTGTAATATTCATCCATTTGCCTTTTCTTTCCGCTCTCCATGCCCCAACACTTGTTAATTTAGGCAAAGCTTTTATTTCAATTCTCCAGCCCTGATCATCGGTTAAATGCCAATGGAAGCGATTGTATTTATAACGAGCCATGTCATCAATAAATACTTTAACATCGGCCTTGCTAAAAAAGTGTCTGCTAACGTCAAGCATCATACCCCTCCAACTAAAACGAGGTTTATCAATAATAGAAACATATGGCAGTTGCCATTGAATATTGCTTTGTAATTTATTTGCATAAATGGCCGCTGGCATTATTTGCTGAACAGTTTGCCATCCGTAAAATAAGCCGGCATTAGTATTCGCACTAATTACAATGCCTTTAGTATTTATATTTAAGGTATACCCTTCATTGCCAATTACATCATCTTTAATAATATTTAAAGTGATACTTGGATCCTTTTTACTATTAATTACTGTTTTACCTGTTACAATTCTTAATTGTTTTGCAATTTGCTCGCTTACATCGTTTGCACTTTCAGGAGCATTTATGGTAATTGATTTTGGAAATTGATATAGGCCAGTTCCTTTTACGACTTGAAATGGTTCTGGTATGATGTTTAAATTTTGAGCGTTTGATGGTGTCAAATAAATACAGGACACAGCAAGCAAAATGAACTTTAGTGGTTTCATATACAATCGTTTTTATCTTATTTATGAATAAGCATTCTAAAGATACTAAAAAATAAAAAAGCCGCCCCGAAATTTCGAGGCGGCCTAGGGGATATTTGAACTAATTCTATTTTATTAAAATCGTCAATTTGTCCATTAGTATCTATACATATCAGACTTAAATGGTCCAGCTTGTGGAATACCCAAGTAAGCAGCTTGCTCAGCAGTTAATTCGTCTAATTCAGCACCTACTTTTGCAAGGTGTAAACGTGCTACCTTCTCATCTAAATGCTTAGGTAATACATATACTTTGTTTTCGTAGTTCTTATGGTTATTCCATAATTCAATTTGTGCTAAAGTTTGGTTGGAGAATGAGTTAC
>JACCDH010195182.1_pt1 | contig 15183 bp, 16 predicted proteins | sample 7442481 | NCBI WGS metagenome assembly JACCDH01 (sample SAMN15323433, study PRJNA562643) | freshwater metagenome | isolation source: river surface water | place: USA:Blue River Watershed | collected 2017-08-15
ATATCTTGGTATACATAAAATGTACTTTGATCTTCAGCTTCTGGAGCATCATCTCTTATAATATTTAATACAAGTTTATTTTCTGAATTAAGATAAATTTCGCCGGTACCATTAAATCCCCTAGGACTGTCACCATCATTTTTTTCTATACCTATCACTAAGCAAATACCTCTGTTTCCGTCACAGGTACCTCCACTGGGCATCGTTCTAGTGCTAAAATCTATTCTTATTCTTGCTGGTGAATTAATGTTTTTTGTAGAATTTGTTTCACCCTCAACCCCCGCACTCACTGTATTATTCATTCCTCCCAACAATACAACTATCACTATGTATAATAACTTTTTCATGGTTTTTTAAAATTTGATTTTTTTTTAATTGATTTTTAATTCGTTTTTCTGATAGATCATTTACAATATTCTAACCCATCGCTTTTACCTCCTTTCACAATCCAAAAATCAATTATTATACATACCCGCACAACTGCATTCTTGCAGGTTTATTCTTAAAGGTATTTACATACAACCACTATTAAATAATCTTTTTTAAAAAACACGCATAAATGCAACTTTTTTAAAAATGTTGTTGTTTCTGAAAAAACAAAATTTTATTTTAGTAATACCTGACTATAAATGCTAAATAAATGATAAAATAAACTAAATTTTTACCCAGTTTTTTATTGTGCATGAAGAATAAAGATAAACGTCTCTATGATTTCGCAGTAATTATTCGAAATCAACGTCTCGATTTGGGCTATAGCTCTGCTGAAAAGTTTTCCTACGCAAATGGTATCAACCGATCAGTATATCAAAGGTGGGAAAACGGTGAAGACCTAAATTTAAGTAGCCTATTAAGATTATGTGAGTTACTCGGACTTTCTGCTTCTGATCTATTCAGAATGTGGGAAGAGTGTAATGAAAAAATGCCTAAAACTAGAATGCAATTAAGACTCGAAGAACTCAGACGTGAAGTTGCAGAAGAAGATAGACGTAATTACGAAAAGAAAAATAACAAACTTAAAGACGAATAACTTTATAGGATAATTCAGGATTCTATAACTAAGTAAACCGATAATGTTATTGGCTAATTGGCTTATTGGCTAATTGACCAATTGACTAATTATCATTGTCTTTTACTCAGTTCATCACGTATCCTCGCCGCCTTCTCATAATTTTCTTCCTCTAGAGCCTTGTTAAGCATCTCTCTTAACTCTGCTTCCGAATAGGAGCCGAAGCCCGATTGATTCGCCGGATTTATACTGCTTGCACCTACACTTACTTTTTCTTTATCATCATTTGGGTCAATGTTTTCTAAGAAAGCAAAGTCTGTTCCTTCAATCATGATTCCTGCTGATGCTAAAATGAATTCGTATGTATAGATATTACATTGATATCTTACTGCTAATGCAATCGCATCTGATGTGCGCGCATCAATCTCTACTGTTTTCTTACCATCCGTACAAATTAATTTTGCAAAGAAAATACCATCTACTAAATTGTAAATGATGACTTCTTCGATTACAATATTAAAATGTACACTGAGTGATTTGAATAGGTCGTGGGTGAGGGGTCTACTCGGACTCATCTTTTCGATTTCGATAGCGATTGCTTGTGCTTCGAAGCCACCAATGATAATCGGTAATCTTCTTCTACCACTTACTTCGCCTAATACCAATGCATATGCTCCACTCTGCGTTTGGCTATACGATAATCCGACGATGTCGAGTTTAATTTTTTTCATTTTTGAAGCGAAAAATAAATAGGCTTATTCAAATTTCTAATTGTTAAGATAACAAGAAATATTTGAATAAGCCAATTATTAATTGGATATAATTTATGCGTTTGCTTTGAATGCTTTTACTGCATCAATTAATTTAGGTAATACATCAAATGCATCACCTACAATGCCGTAATCTGCTACTTTAAAGAATGGCGCTTCAGGGTCTTTGTTGATTACTACAATTACTTTCGATGAGCTCACACCTGCTAAATGCTGTATTGCTCCCGAGATACCAATTGCGATATATAAATTTGGCGCTACTGCAATACCTGTTTGCCCCACGTGCTCTGAATGTGGTCTCCAACCCGAATCCGAAACCGGCTTCGAACATGCTGTCGCTGCTCCTAATAAATTAGCTAGTTCTTCGATCATGCCCCAGTTCTCCGGACCTTTCATGCCTCTACCTGCAGATACTACTAACTCTGCATCTGGTAATGAAACTTTATCGGTTGCTCTTACTATTTCTTTTACTAATGATTTGAAATCATTGGCGCTAGTTGCCGGACTTAATGTTTCAATTTCTGCGGATGTAGGATTCTCAACTAACTTATATGCGTTGGCACTTAATGTTAATACCTTTACATCCGAAGTTAATTCAACCGTTGCAAATGCCTTACCTGAAAATGCACCTCTTTTTACTGTTAATTTATTTCCTTCAATTGTAGGTAATTCTATAACAGCATCTGCAAAACCAGCTCCCAATTTAACAGCCACTCTTGGCGCTAAACCTTTTGCTGTAAAGCTATTCGCCATAACTACTACTGATGCATTTGTATTTTTTGCAGCATCAGAAATAATTGAAGCATAAGCTTGGTTCACAAAAGTTTTTAATTGATCAGAATTTACTGTCAATACTTTTTTTCCACCAAATCTTCCTAATTCTGCTAAATGTGTTTGATCAACTTCACCTATCGATAATGCTGTTAATCCAACTCCCATCTTTGATGCAATTTCTGCGGCATATGAAACTACTTCAAAAGTAGATTTCTTAAATTTGCCTTCTATATTTTCAACGTATACTAGTACACTCATGTCTTTTGTTTGTATATCTATATAATAATATTTCTACCTATTTTGTTTGCTTAGATTACCTTAGCTTCTCCGTTTAATGCCTCTACTAATTTAGCAGGCTCATCAGCTGAAATCATTTTAACATTACCTCTTGCTGCTGGCATTTCATATGACTGAAAACTTGCTAATTTTTCTACTGTAATCGGCTCAACAACTTGCAATGGCTTCGTTCTTGCCGACATAATTCCGCGCATGTTCGGGATCTTAGGTTCTGCAACTCCCTCTGCCGCTGATATTACAAATGGTGTACTTACATTCACTACTTCTTTACCACCTTCAATTTCTCTTTCGATAGTAGCATCGTTACCATTTAAATCTAATTTCTTGATAATACTTACAGATGGTATATCTAATACCTCTGCTAACATCGATGGTACTTGAGCACCATTATAATCAATAGATTCTCTGCCACACATAATGATATCATAAGACCCAGCTTTCGCCACTTCCGCAATTTGCTTTGCTACGAAGTAAGCATCCGAAGGAAATGCATTTATTCTTATAGCATCATCTGCTCCAATTGCTAATGCTTTACGTATCGTCGGCTCTGTATCTGCTAATCCGACGTTAATTACCGTAGTTGTACCTTTACCACCTTCTGTTAATTCAATAGCTCTTGATAAGGCAATCTCATCATAAGGGTTTAAGATGAATTGAACACCATTTGTGTTAAATTCTGTATTATTGTTCGTGAAACTTACTTTTGTAGTGGTGTCGGGAACGTTACTGATGCACACTAATATTTTCATGATTTTTACAAATTTGTACGCAAAAGTAAGGAAATATAGATTAATCTGAAAAATGAATACAAAACGCCTTGAACAACTGATAAATATGAAAAAAGAGGAGCCTAATGATCCCTTTTTAATATACGCTATTGCCATGGAATATGCCAAAATAGAGAACTTCGACGAATCTGTTGCTCATTATGAACAATTGGTGAATGAACACGAAGATTATGTTGGTACTTATTACCATCTGGGTAAATTATACGAGACCCTAAAAATGCCTGAAAAGGCTGAGAAAACCTATGAAAAAGGTTTGATGATTGCTAAAAAAATTGCTGACCATCACGCACACTCTGAATTGTTAAGCGCTTACAATTCTTTTAAAGGAATCGGTATCGATGACGATGATGAATATTAATATTAATAGATAGTATTTTGAAAATAAAATTCTTACTTGAGATCTTAAAATTTACGTTCACGGCTTTCGGCGGACCGCAAGCGCATATTGCCATGATGCTGAAAGAATTTGTAGAGAAAAAGAAATACGTTACCGAAGAAGAGCTTATTCAATACAATGCTTTGGCTCAAATGCTTCCAGGTCCTTCGTCGACACAAACATTGGTAGCTATTGCCTATAAATACGGCGGACTTTTAATTGCGATTATTTCTTTTTTGATATGGATACTTCCATCAGCATTAATAATGCTCTTGTTTTCTATAGTATTTGTTCAATATGATTTATCACATTCTATAGATAAAGTATTATACATATTAAAACCAATAGCGATCGGATTCGTATTGTACTCTGCATACGTTTTAACAAGAAAAGTATTAAGTGATCGATTCTCTTATTTTCTAGCTGTGATAGCTGCAATATTTACGTTCTATTTTCATAACGCTTTCGTGTTTCCTGTGATTTTATTTATTGGTATTGTAGGTAATATTTTATGGGGAAAGGGAGAAGTGCAATTAGTAAAAGAACCACTAAATTTTAATTGGAAAAAACTAATTGTATTCTTCGGTATTCTAATCATGTTTGCTATACTCGGTGCAATTATTAATCGTACATCTTTCTTCAGTTTACCTGTACGTTTGTTCGAGAATTTTTATAGAAATGGGATAATGATTTTCGGTGGCGGACAAGTTCTTGTACCTCTTTTATACACTGAGTTTGTAGAGATGAAACATTATCTAAGCAGTCAAGAATTTCTTGCAGGGTTCGCTCTTCAACAAGCAGTACCAGGTCCGGTTTTTTCTTTTACTACTTTCCTCGGAAGTATGTCGATGAGAGCAGGAGGTACTGTCGGACAAATTTTTGGAGGCTTTGCAGCATTGATTGGTATTAACTTACCCGGATTATTGTTTATTTTAATAATATTTTCGGCTTGGGAGCAAATCAAAAAACGTAAAATTGTTCAGCGTGCTTTAGATGGTATTAACTCTGTATCTGTTGGCTTTGCAATGGCGGCATTCTTCATCATGTCAGCACCCATCGTCAACGACCGCATCAGTATGAGCATCGTAGCCTTCACTTTCTTCCTTCTAAATTGGAATAAAATTCCCACTTATCTAATTATCTTATCTGGTATTATTGCCGGATTAATTTTCTAGTAACTAGTAACTAGAATTAGCATACTAACATACTAACCTACTAACATACTAGAAAGGTATGTCTTCGTCATTCATCTTACTCGGTCTTATAATATAATTCGGCGCATTATCATTACCTGAATTAAAATTACCCGATGGGTTTAATGAACTAAACGAAGGACTAGATCCGTAATCCATCGCATCGATATCAGCGAACTTAATGTATTCACCAATGTATTTCAATCGTACAGATCCGACTGCACCATTACGATGTTTTGCAATAATAATTTCTGCAGTGCCTTTGGTATTATTACCTTCTTCATCTACTTCGAATCCGTAGTACTCTGGTCTATAGATGAACAATACCATATCAGCATCCTGCTCAATTGAACCCGATTCACGTAAGTCAGAAAGCATTGGTTTTTTATTTCCACCACGTGTTTCAACAGCACGTGATAACTGTGATAGCGCAATTACTGGTACGTTCAATTCTTTAGCAATACTCTTTAAAGCTCTTGATATAGCTGAAATTTCTTGCTCTCTGTTTCCACTACGATTATCTCCTGAACCTACCATCAACTGTAAATAGTCAATCACAATCATGTCGATATCATGTTGTGCTTTTAATCTTCTACACTTCGCACGTAATTCGAAAATATTTAGGGAAGGAGTATCGTCAATGAATATACCTGATTCTGATAGTCTACCTACTCGTGTAATTAATTGTTGCCATTCAGCTTCTGTTAAATCTCCTCTCTTTAATTTCTCTGCTGGTATTTCAGTTTCTGCAGCTATCAATCGATTTGTTAATTGAACAGCCGCCATCTCTAGTGAGAAGATGGCAATTTTTTTCTTACCAATAATTGTTGCATTTCTAGCCAAACTTAATACAAATGCTGTCTTTCCCATCGCTGGTCTTGCAGCTATAATTACCAAGTCTGAGTTTTGCCAACCTGATGTCATTCGGTCTAATTCTGTGAACCCTGATGGTACACCTGTTAATCCGTCGACCTTGTTTTTCAACTCTTCTAATTGAGTAATAGATTTTTGAATCAATGAACCCATGTCATACGATTCTCGTCTTAAGTTACCCTCAGCGATTGCAAATAAATTTTTCTCTGCTTTATCAAGTAACTGTAATACATCGGTCGTGTCTTCATAAGCACTCGTAATGATTTCAGAAGAGATAGAAATTAATTCTCTTTGAATATATTTTTCAGAAATGATTCTGGCGTGAAACTCAATGTTTGCTGATGATGCAACTCTGTTTGTTAATTCAGTAATATAAAATGCACCACCTACAATTTCTAACTCACCTGTCTGACGTAAACGATTCGTCACCGTTAATAAGTCCACCGGCATTGAATTCTGAAACAAATACTGTATCGATGCAAAAATCTTTTTGTGAGCATCAACATAAAAAGTATCTGCTTTTAAAATATCAATCACAGAACTTAGAGCATCTTTCTCTAACATCAATGCACCTAATACAGCCTCCTCTAAATCTACCGCTTGAGGTGGAAGTTTACCCATCTGCGAACTAATGTTTGTAGTAGTTCTACGTGTGTTTGTTCTAGATTTTACTCCTTGATTGTAGTTTGAATTTTGTTCCGATTCCATGATAAACAAATGTAATCATTCATGTGCTTTTTCATTAATATGTGAATAAATATTTCGATCAGTTTTTGTCAAAATGTTAATTAGATGTTAGTAATGATATATGAAATGTGAATAAAGCAGAAAATAATGTTAGTTAGTGTTAATAAGAGGTGAATAATACTATATATTCAAAAAAATATGCTTGTTTTGTAAATTATTATAAGATATGGAACGTAAGAGCAATCAGCAAGTTTTTGGAATTAGAGCAGTAATAGAGGCAATAGAATCTGGTAAAGAAATTGAGTCATTGATGATTCAAAAAGGTATATCGGGTGATTTGTTTCGTGAATTAAGAAAACTGATTGATCAATATGATATTAAATATCAATATGTACCTATCGAAAAATTAAATCGTATCTGTAAAGGCAACCACCAAGGTGTCTTCGCTTTTATATCTCCAATTTCATTTCATAAAGTCGAAGATTTAATTCCTTTCATCTTTGAAAATGGTGAAACTCCACTTTTATTAGTCTTAGATCGTATTACGGATGTAAGAAACTTCGGAGCGATTGCTCGTACCGCTGAATGTGCAGGTGTACATGGTATTGTTGTACCTATGCGTGAAAGTGCTGCTATACATTCTGACTCTATCAAAACTTCTGCTGGTGCTTTATTCAGAATTCCTGTTTGTAGAGTAAGTAATTTGAAAAAGACGATAGAGTATATGCAAGAATCAGGATTACAAGTAGTAGCATGTACAGAGAAAAACGACGATAGTATTTACACAACTGATTTCAGTACACCGACTGCGATAGTAATGGGTTCTGAAGAAGATGGTATTTCTAATGACATCTTACGCATTGTAGATAAATACGCTAAAATTCCTTTGTTAGGTGAAATAGAATCACTGAATGTTTCTGTGGCAACAGGAGTGATTTTATACGAAGCGTTAAGACAAAGAATGCCAAAAAAATTGAATTAATTCTTGATATGACCTCAATCATAAACTAAGCATATTCCAATTATCATATTTGATGTATCAAATCTTCAAATATGAAAAGATCTATAATTTTATCTACAGCAGCTTTCACTTTTTTATTATCATCATGTGGTGGTAGCTCTGAAAGCACAAACTCTAGTACTAATGCTGACGCTACATCTGAGCAATCAACAGCGAGTACATCTGAAAACCCTTCTTATGACCCAAATCGCGGTGAAGGTAAATTTACAAGCGTAGAATTAGGAGCAAACCTCGATGCTAAATTAGCAGAATCGGGCGAAGCTGTTTACGGCGTAAAATGCTCATCATGTCACAAAACTACTTCCGAAAAATTAGTAGGTCCGGGTTGGGAGGGTGTTACCAAAAGAAGAAAACCTGAGTGGATTATGAATTTCATTACTAATCCAGATCCTATGATCGACAAAGATCCAGAATTACAAGCACAATTAGAATTGTGTTTAGTGCGTATGCCAAATCAAAGTATTTCAGATCAAGAGGGTCGTGATATTTTAGAGTTCATGCGTAAAATCGACGGAGTAAAATAATTACCTAAATCAAAATATAAAATGAAAACTAAAAAGATTCTGTACGCAGTAGCGTTGCTAGCAGCTGCTTACAATTTACAATCTTGTAAACCAAAAGATGCTGGTTCTGCTGTTGCAGGCGATGCTGCTCAAAAAGCCTATGTTGCCCCAGGTAAATATGATGAGTATTATAACTTTGTGAGTGGAGGTTTCAGCGGTCAAATGGCTGTTTACGGTTTACCAAGTGGTAGATTATTAAGAGTAATTCCAGTATTCTCTGTTGACCCAGAAAAGGGTTGGGGATATAGTGAAGAAACCAAAGGTATGTTAAACACTTCACATGGTTTTGTACCATGGGATGATTTGCACCATCCAGAGTTATCACAAACAAATGGTGAAATTGATGGCAGATGGGTATTTGGTAATGCAAACAATACTCCTCGTATTGCTCGTATTGATTTAAAAACATTCAGAACAGCTGAAATCATTGAAATACCTAATAGTGCAGGTAATCACAGTTCTCCTTTCATTACTGAAAATACTGAATACGTAATTGCCGGTACTCGTTTCTCTGTACCTGGTGATAATGACAACGGTGATGTGCCTATTAGTTCTTATAAAAAGAATTTCAAAGGACATTTAAGTTTCATCGGTGTAGATAAAGAAACTGGTAGAATGAATATTTCATTCCAAATTAAAACGCCGGGTGTAAACTTCGACTTAAGTCATGCAGGTAAAGGTAAATCACACGGATGGTTCTTCTTTTCATGCTATAACACAGAACAAGCGAACTCACTGTTAGAAGTAAACGCGTCACAACGAGATAAGGACTTTATCATGGCAGTGAACTGGAAAAAAGCAGAAGAATATATTAAGGCTGGTAAAGGAAAAAAGCAGAGTGTAAAATATTCTCGTAATTATTACGATGAGAAAACTCATATGACTAAATCTGAAATCATGAAAGAAGTTTTAGTATTAGACTCAAAAGAATTAAAAGATATCTGCTACATGATCCCTTGTCCGAAGTCTCCTCACGGTTGCGACGTTGACCCATCAGGTGAATACATAGTAGGATCAGGTAAATTAGCCGCTATCATCCCAGTATTTAGTTTCGATAAATTACAAAAAGCTATTGCTGCTAAAGATTTTGATGGTGAATACGAAGGTATTCCTGTTGTTAAATACGAATCAGCATTATATGGTGAGGTGAAGAAGCCTGGATTAGGCCCATTGCACACAGAATTTGATGGCAAGGGTAATGCTTATACTTCATTCTTTGTATCATCTGAAGTAGTAAAATGGAATATCAAAGATTTAAAAGTGTTAGATAGAGTGCCTACTTATTATTCAGTCGGTCACTTATGTATACCAGGTGGAGATAGTAAAAAACCATCACCTAAGTATTTAATTGCTTATAATAAAATTACGAAAGATAGATATTTACCAACAGGGCCTGAATTATCACAAAGTGCTCAGTTATTTGATATCTCTGGTGATAAGATGCAATTGATATTAGACTTCCCAACTATTGGTGAGCCGCATTATGCACAAGCAGCACCAGCTGAATTGATTTCTAAAAATCAGGTGAAGATCTTTAAAATTGAAGAAAATCAACATCCTTATGTAACTAAAGGGGAGAAAGAATCGAAAGTGGTACGTCAAGGAAATCAAATACATGTTTATATGACTTCAATTCGTTCTCACTTCTCACCTGATAATATTGAAGGTGTAAAATTAGGCGACGAAGTATATTTCCACGTAACTAACTTAGAACAAGATTGGGATGTGCCACATGGTTTCGCTGTGAAAGGTGCATCAAATGCAGAGTTATTAATTATGCCAGGTGAAACATCTACATTGAAATGGGTACCAGATCGTGTAGGTATGTTCCCAATATATTGTACAGACTTCTGTAGTGCATTGCATCAAGAAATGCAAGGTTATGTTAGAGTATCTCCAAAAGGTAGTAATGTTCCATTAACATTCAGCCTTGGAAAAACCAACGAGGAACCTGCAAAATAAAAATATAATCATATTAGGGAGTATTGAAAAATACTCCCTTCTTTTTAATCGATTATGAAAAAATCAACCAAAATTTTATTGTTCATCTCTGCTTTATGTTTAAGCATTTCAATCTTTGTACCTATATGGAGAATTGAATTAGATGCACCTCAATACCCAGAAGGATTATACCTATTAATTTATGCAGATAAATTAGGTGGTAATGTTGAAATCATTAATGGCTTAAATCATTACATTGGCATGAGAACTTTACATGCTGACGATTTTGTAGAATTTACTGTATTGCCTTATATCATTGGCTTTTTTGCATTATTAAATTTATTGGTAATGTTTTTAGCTAATAAAAAATTATTAAATGTATTATTTATTTTATTCGTAGCTTTCGGAGTGTTAGCGATGGTAGATTTTTGGAGATGGGAGTATGACTACGGACATAATTTAGATCCTAATGCAGCCATTATAGTGCCTGGTATGGCATACCAACCACCACTCATTGGCTTTAAACAACTATTGAATTTTGGTGCTTATTCTATACCAGATATTGGAGGTATTTTATTTATAGCATCTGGACTTATCTTGGCATTTAGTGTTTACTCAGAGAAATTTATGAAGAGTAAAAAAAATATAGTTACAAGTGTTTTAATATTATTGAGTATGACTGTTTTTTCATCATGTTCAAAAATAGAACCTGAGAAAATAAAATACAATTACGATCAATGTGAATCATGTAAAATGAGTATTTCTGATACTCGATTTGCTTGCGAATTCTTAACAGAAAAGGGGAGAGCTTACAAGTTTGATGACCTATCTTGTATGAATTCTTTTGCAATGGCTAACACAAATATGAAAGTGAAAAGCTATTTTATAAATGATTACTTAAATACTCAAGATTTAATACCCATTCAACAATTAATTTTTATTAAATCAGAAAATATTAATAGTCCGATGGCAGGTAACATCGCAGCATTTATCTCAAAAGATTCTGCTGACATATATGCAGCCGATTTAGCTGCAGAAAAAATAAATTGGCAAAACGTTATCAATCAATAATGCAATTAAGAGTTGTATTTACAATTACCTTTTTTCTTGTTTCGTCATTGACTAGCTTTTCGAAGTCGATTTCAGTGAGTAAGTATCATCAATACAAATCTATAAAATCAGCTATTCTAGCAGCAGAAAATTATGATACAATTTATGTACATAATGGCATGTATAAAGAGTCAAATATTGTAATAGATAAACCTTTAGTATTAATTGGTATTGATCACCCGACTCTTGATGGTGAAAAGAAATACGAAATTGTATCGATTAAATCTTCAGATGTTACTTTCAAGGGATTTAGAGTGCAACGTTCAGGTAGAGCTTCACTCGATGACCCTGGTGCCATAAAAATTTATGAATCAAGAAATGTATTTATAGAAGAAAATATTTTATATGATAATTTCTTTGGTATATATGCTCAGTATTCTAAAAATTGTATCATCCGTAATAATAATATAATCGCCTTTGGTATTGATGAACAAAATATAGGCAACGGAATACATTGTTGGAAAAGTGATAGTTTGTTAATCATCGGTAATACCATACAAGGGCATAGAGATGGTATATATTTTGAGTTTGTTACTAATTCTGTTATATGGAGAAATATAGCAATTGCGAACGTTCGCTACGGATTACATTTTATGTTTTCGAACGATGATTCTTATATCTCTAATGTGTTTAAAAAGAATGGGGCGGGGGTAGCAGTAATGTTTACTAAACGAGTGAAGATGATTAATAATGTATTTAAAGATAATTGGGGTGATGCGTCATACGGACTTCTTTTAAAAGAGATATCAGATAGTTATTTATTCAACAATCAATTTTATTCAAATACTACGGCTATATATATGGAGGGAGCTAATAGAATTTTGGTAGAAAGAAATCAATTTAATCAGAATGGTTGGGGAATGAAAATTCAGGCTAGTTGTATGGATAATACGATTACTAAAAACAATTTCAAATCCAATACTTTTGATGTTAGCACAAATGGTTCGTTGGTATTAAATACTTTTGATTTGAATTATTGGGACAAATATGAGGGTTATGATTTGAATAAAGATTTGATTGGTGATGTATCTTATAGACCATTGAGTTTGTTTTCAGTTTTAGTAGAAAGCAACCCAGCATTAATGATTCTATTTAAAAGCTTTATTGTAACATTACTAGATCGATCTGAGAAAATATTACCTACTTTAACACCTGATAATTTCATAGATAATCAACCTATGATGAAACCATATTTATGATTCAGATAGAAAATTTATATAAGAAATATAATCAACAACAAGTATTAAATAATATCTCATTAGACTTTAAGCCTAATGAATGTGTTGCATTAATTGGGCCTAATGGATGTGGTAAAACAACACTTATTAAATCGATACTTGGAATGGTATTGCCTGATTCAGGCGAAATTAAAGTATTGAATGAAAGCATTAAAAACAATAATGCATATCGTGATCAAATAGGGTATATGCCACAAATTGGTAGGTACCCAGAGAATATGAGCATCGGACAAATTTTTGATATGATTTTAGATATCAGAAAATCAGATCGTGCACTTGACAAAGAATTATATGATGAATATAAATTAGAGAGTATAATGCATAAAAATATGCGTACACTTTCTGGTGGAACTACTCAAAAAGTAAGTGCTGCCTTAGCTTTTTTATTCAATCCGCTTATTTATATACTCGATGAACCAACAGCAGGCTTAGATCCATTAGCATCAGAAATATTGAAAAATAAAATGATGAGAGTGAAAAATGATAATAAATTAACTCTAATAACTTCTCATTTATTAACAGATTTAGATGATTTAATAACGTCTATAGTTTTTATGCAAGATGGTAAATTGATATTTCATCGATCTGTTGCTGAATTAAAGGAAACAACTCAAGAGCAGAAGATTTCTAAAGCTATATCGAAAATATTGAAGGAGGAAGTGAAATGAATAGGATTGTAAAGTATATTATCATCGATATATTAAGAAGTAGAATTGTTTTGTTCTATACCATACTATTGTCGGTTCTTAGCTGGAGTGTTTTTTTATTAGAAGATAATGCACAAAAAGGAGTGCTCACACTGCTGAATTTATTATTGTTGAATGTACCATTATTTGCTATAATATTCAGCACAATATATATTTATAATAGTTTCGAATTTATAGAATTACTAATATCTCAACCGATAAAAAGGGTAAAGGTATGGTTGAGTTTATTTTACGGATTAAACATATCGTTATTAATAGCCTTGCTGATTTCGGTTGGCATTCCATTAATGATATTTTCATTTAATACTGCGGGGATATCTATTTTAATTAGTGCTGTATTGATTTCACTAATTTTTTCATCGTTAGCATTTCTATGTTCTATAATAAGTAGAGATAAAACCAAAGGGATAGGTTTAGCCATATTACTATGGTTATTTATTTCATTTTTGTTTGACGGTATTATAATGTTTTTAATGTTTCAATTTGGTGACTATCCGATCGAGAAATTAATCATTGTACTTACTGCAATGAATCCGATTGATTTAGCGCGTATCAGTGTATTGTTACAATTAGATATGACTGCAATGCTCGGGTATACAGGTGCACTTTTTAGAGAAACTTTTCATACTACTATTGGAGTTATTCTTAGTATTCTGAGTTTATTGATATGGGTTATTCTACCTTTTATGATTTCAGTTATAAAGTTCAAGAATAAAGATCATTAAATTGTATTAAAATACAATGCCATGAAAACAGATATTAGAGATCGTGATGATATTGAAAAAATCATCAAAGCATTCTACAAAAAAGTAATAGCCGATGAAGTAATAAGTATCTATTTTACTGATGTAATACAGGTAAATTGGGAAGTTCATACTCCTTTAATGATTAACTTCTGGGAGAACATCTTATTTTTTACTGATAATTATAATGGTAACCCAATGAATGTACATAAGAGATTAGATACAGTACACAAAATGAGTCTAAAAGATTTTCAGAGATGGAATGCCCTATTTACTGATACTGTAAATGAGTTATTCAAAGGAGAGAAAGCGAATCTAATGAAAGAAAAAGCATTAAATGTATCAGCAGTGATGCAATCAAGTCTATTTAAATATAATTGAGTTATAAAAAAAAGAAAGGAGCATAAGCTCCTTTCTTCAACACCCATAAATCTTATAACCAAAACTAATCTTTACTGTGCTGGTAATAATACTTTATCTATAACATATATCACACCATTAGAAGTTGGAATTGTAGCTACGATTTTAGCAACATCATTTACATATACATCTTCACCTTTTTTCGTTAACTTAATATTACCTCCATTTACCTGTCCTAAAGTTTGCTCAGTCTCTAAATTCTCTATTTTATAAACGCCAACATACACATGATATTGTAAGATATCAGCTAATGCTTCTTTTTTAGAAGGTTCTAATAAGCCTTCAACTGTACCAGCTGGTAATTCTTCGAATGCAGCATTAGTAGGTGCGAAAACGGTAAACGGACCTGCATTGCTTAATACGTCAACTAGTTCAGCCGCTTTTACTGCTGCAACTAAAGTAGTATGATCTTTACTGCCAGAGGCAACTTGTACAATGTTCGGATTTGATACATCATCTTGAACGGCAGATTGGCCTGCGCCTTGCTCTTGAGGTGTTGATGATTCTGTGCTAGCAGTACTTGAATTGCCTTGATTACATGCTACAACAAATGTGATAGATGTAATAATGCCTAAAGTGAGTATTCTTTTCATAACGTTTAATTTATATTATGAAGATAGATAGCTCAATATGATTAATTTATGACCTCAATCATGTTCGATTTTTTTTCGAAAAT
>JACCDH010265642.1_pt1 | contig 15181 bp, 13 predicted proteins | sample 7442481 | NCBI WGS metagenome assembly JACCDH01 (sample SAMN15323433, study PRJNA562643) | freshwater metagenome | isolation source: river surface water | place: USA:Blue River Watershed | collected 2017-08-15
CGCTGAACACTGGTGATCACTTCCACCCGGTTGGGTCTTATTGAAGACATAGTCATATCCATAGTCTTGTTCCTAGTTGTTAGTTTAAGGAATACCGATGGGACTGTCATTCAGGGGGCTAACTCACCTGGCTAAATGTATTCAAGCCTGATGCCCATCTATTGGGCCCATGTTTGAATTGCCGCACTGATGTATTCAGCGCCGTTGTCACACCGAATCACTTCTGGCTTACCCCGCCACGAGATGATTTGCTTAAGCTACCGAATTACCCGCTCTGACGGCAATGAGAAGTCAATCTCCTTAACAATGGCCTCACGGTTGAAGTCATCAATAACATTGAGCAATCGAAATGTTCTGCCATCTTCCAGTTGGTCGTGCAAAGGGGGAGGATTACCATACTGGCGGTACTGGTTTAAGGGGTCAAGACCATACCTTGGCAAGAACCCCTTTATGAGAGACGGTATATTTGATTGATAATAATTTCAAATAAACATCATCTTTGGCTACATTGATATTTGTGTATATCGTTATGAATAATTTTTTATGCGTCACCGCTTGTTGATTGCTACTACTGTACATGAGACTCTTGCTGTAATTTTGCGAGATCAACCTCGTTTTTTGAATGAACATTTTCATGTTGAATTAGTCACAAGTCCTTGCATCGATTTGAATAAACTGGAAAAAGAGGGAGTGCCGATTCATTCAGTTCCTATGCGACGTGGGATCAGTCCTTTTAATGATTTTATTTCGCTTTATCTAATGATGCGGCTCATTTTTAATTTGAAACCAGATATTGTTCACTCCTACACACCTAAAGCTGGATTTGTGTGCATGTTAGCTGCTTGGGTCTGCCGTGTTCCAGTTCGAATTCATACCTTTACCGGTTTAATTTGGCCATCGTCCACTGGCATTAGAAAGTCTCTGTTAACGTTAGTTGACCGTTTGCTGTGTGTTTGTGCCACACACATTATCCCCGAGGGGGAAGGTGTTTTGCGTGATCTAAGAATTGGACGGATCACTAATAAACCACTACGTGTGATTGGATACGGAAATATCGCAGGAGTTGATGTAGAGTATTTTTCTCCTTGCATATCAGAAATGTTTGGTGCTGGTGATAAGGTTCGGCAGCATTACGATATTGACTCGCGTGATTTTGTTTTCGTTTTTGTAGGTCGCTTAAACCGCGACAAAGGGATTGAAGAACTATTGAATGCTTTTGAGAAATTACCAAGTCATTGCCAGCTTTTGATTGTGGGTGGTTTGGATGAGACAGTGCCTATCAATGCACACTCAGAACAGACAATTAAAAATCACCCGCGTATAAATTGGATGGGTTTCCTGGAGGATATTAGACCAGCCCTGCTGGCTGCGAATGTGCTAGTGCTTCCAAGCTACCGTGAAGGTTTTCCTAATGTGGTGATACAAGCTGGGGCAATGCAACTGCCGGTTATTGCCACCGATATTAGTGGCTCTAACGAGGTGATTCAATCAGGTTTCAACGGCTGGCTTGTGCCGGTTAAGGACTCTGAGGCACTGAGCCGAGCGATGAGATTTGCAGTGACCTGCTCACCAAGTATTTTGACTGAAATGGGCCGTGCAGCACGTTTACGTGTTGTAGAACGGTTTGAGCGTACCGCACATTGGCAGCGTATGTTGGCCTTTTATCGCTCGTTAGCTATGACTTTAAAGTGATATGAACAGATCAAGCGTTGTAAACTACATTTTTGGCCCGAATACTAAAGTAAGAGTTGAGTTAAAATGAAGCGACTTTTTGATATTGTGGCTTCTTCAATGGGGTTGCTGATCTTGGCTGTACCAATAGTTGTATTAGCTTGGGTGGTGCGCCGCAATCTGGGAACCCCAGTATTGTTTAGCCAAGTCCGCCCGGGCTTGCACGGTAAGCCGTTCAGGATGGTTAAGTTCCGCACCATGACTGGTGAGCGAGGTGCCACCGGTGAATTGCTATCCGATGAAAAACGCCTAACAGCTTTTGGAAATTTTTTGAGGGCTACTAGCCTAGACGAATTGCCTGAGTTGTGGAACGTGCTCAAAGGTAACATGAGCTTGGTCGGTCCGCGTCCGCTTCTGTTGGAATATCTACCACTATTCAGCCCAGAGCAGGCCCGCCGACACGAGGTGCGCCCTGGCATCACTGGCTGGGCCCAAGTGAACGGGCGTAATGCCATCAGCTGGGAAGATAAGTTCAAGTTGGACGTTTGGTACGTGGATAACCGCAGCTTTTGGCTGGACATCAAAATCTTGTGGATGACCTTAGAAAAAGTGCTGGTGCGTGATGGGATTAGTGCCAAAGGCGAACCTACCATGCCCCGGTTCACTGGCAGTAAAACCCAGGAAAAGTGAACATGAAGCAGATTGCCATCTACGGCGCCAGCGGCTGTGGTCGTGGGGTCATGCCTCTGGCCCGGCAGCAATGGGCTGCTGAGCGAGAACCTTACCGGCTGGTTTTTGTGGACGACCAGCCGCACGCTGAAGAATGCAATGGTCACATTGTGTTGACCTACGAGGATTGGCTGGCCCAGCCTGCTAGCAGCCGACACATAAACATTGCCATAGCTAACAACACTGTGCGCCAGAAGTTGGTGCAGCGTTGCCTATCTGATGGGGTGAAGTTTTTCGAAGTACGTGCCCCCAACATGGTGCAGCTGGACGACGTGCAGCTTGGCGAAGGGGCCATACTTTGTCCCTTCGTCACCCTGACGAGCAACATTCGAATTGGCAAACATTTCCACGCCAATTTGTACAGCTATGTCGAACATGACTGCGTTATAGGTGACTACGTAACCTTCGCCCCTGGTGTGAAATGCAACGGGCACGTGGTGGTAGAAGACTACGCCTACATCGGAACAGGCGCCGTCATCAAACAGGGGCGACCAGGCCAACCTTTAGTCATTGGCCGTGGGGCGGTGGTAGGCATGGGGGCCGTCGTCACTAAAAGTGTTCCGGCGGGGATGACAGTAGTTGGCAACCCAGCAAGGCCGTTAATTTAGAACTGCGAATCTCAATGTTAAATACTACATTTTCACCCTGGCCCAATTTTACTGCTGAAGAAGCAGACGCTGTGCAGCGGGTTCTGCTGTCTAACAAGGTTAACTATTGGACTGGTACCGAGACACGCGAGTTTGAAAAAGAGTTTGCAGCCTGGGCTGATACCCAATATGCCGTTGCAGTTGCTAATGGTACTTTGGCATTGGATCTTGCTTTGCAAGCCTTGAATATTGGCCCAGGAGACGAGGTAGTTGTAACGCCGCGTACTTTCATAGCTAGCGTGTCGTGCGTGGTAAATGCTGGAGCGATCCCGGTGTTTGCGGACGTAGATATCGATAGCGGCAACATTACTTCGCAGACCATTGCCAAAGTGCTGACGCCAAAGACCAAGGCTGTAATTTGCGTGCACCTTGCTGGTTGGCCCTGTGACATGGACCCAATCATGGCCTTGGCAGAACAACATGGTTTAAAAGTTATTGAAGACTGTGCTCAAGCCCATGGCGCGCGCTACAAGGGGCGCAGTGTTGGCAGCATAGGCCATGTGGGCGCATGGAGCTTTTGCCAAGACAAGATTATGTCAACAGGCGGCGAGGGCGGTATGGTGACCACAAACGATGAAGCATTGTGGCGCGCGATGTGGAGCTTTAAGGACCACGGCAAGAGTTACGAGGCTGTTTATGAACGGCAACATCCGCCCGGCTTTCGTTGGCTCCACGAAAGCTTTGGCACAAACTGGCGCATGATAGAAATCCAGGCTGCAATTGGTCGCATTCAGCTGCGCCGCATGTCCGAGTGGACAGCGAGCCGTCGAACTAACGCAGCTATTTTGGAAGCTGCCCTGCAGCCATTCGCCCGAGAAAACGGTCCGATCCGACTGCCGCAACTTGTTTGTCGCCAAAAGGAAATTGGCGGGAGCACCAATTCCTGCATCATTAGATGCGGAAATAGTGGTACGCAGTCTTGCACCATGGGTTGTGTAAATGGTCATTACAAGTTTTATGCATACGTACGTCCGCATAATCTTGCTGTCGGCTGGGACCGCGACCGAATCATCGAAAACATCATTGATGAAGACGTGCCTTGTTACCAGGGTAGCTGCAGCGAGGTATACCTTGAGAAAGCTTTCGAATTTACTGGCTGGCGTCCTACTCAACGTCTGCGGGTTGCTCAGGAGTTGGGTGAAACTAGCCTGATGTTGCTAGTGCATCCAACACTTTCCCATACTGAAATGACAAAAGCAACTAAGGCCATTTCCAAGGTGCTTACGTTAGCTTCTAAGCCTGTATCCAGTTCTTAGTGGAGTGGTAAAGCCAAGTCTCGAGATGCGAATTTATCGCGCCAATAAATCTTCATTTCCACACTGGGGCGCAAACTCCCTAACCCCAGATTCAAGCAATGCACGAAGAGCATCACTGTTGTTTTCATGGCACACTTTTTCAATATCACGGCAAAGCTTTTCAACAGCATCATAAGGAAGCATTTGTTCGTTTGCCCGCATTATTCGCGGGCTCTCAGTCGGTGTGACGTTGTCCCCAATCAGCAACTCCTCAAATAGCTTTTCGCCAGGCCGTAACCCAGAAAAAGTAATTTCAATATCTCCAGATGGGTTGGCTTCGTCGCGAACAGACAACCCGCTGAGGTGAATCATCTTGCGAGCCATATCTAGTATTTTCACGGGCTCACCCATGTCAAGCACAAATACATCGCCGCCTTTGCCCATTGAGCCTGCTTGAATGACCAACTGCGCTGCTTCGGGTATGGTCATGAAGTAGCGAATGATGCGTGGGTCTGTCACCGTAACTGGCCCCCCGTTTTTGATCTGCTCTTTAAACACTGGGAGCACAGAGCCTGAGGAGCCGAGTACATTGCCAAAACGCACCATTACAAAACGGGTGCGATTGACTTTAACTTGATTAAGTGCCTGTAAAACAAGCTCAGCCATGCGCTTGGTTGTGCCCATGGTGTTGGTGGGGCGCACCGCTTTGTCGGTCGATATCAGCACAAAAGTATCTACGCCATGGCGTTCTGCCGCCGTTGCGGTGTGCCATGTGCCCAAAATGTTGTTGTAGGCCCCCGCGCAGGGGTTTTTTTCTACCATGGGTACGTGTTTGTAAGCTGCTGTATGAAACACGGTTTGAATGTCAAACTTCTTTAACACCAAGTCGAGCTTTGTGGGGTCGGTCACTGACCCCAAAATGGGCTTTACCACTTTGCTGGCAGAAGGCGCAAGAGCCAGCAATTCTCTCTCTATGCTGTAAAGTGCGAATTCATTGATTTCGTAAAGTACAAGTAAATCTGGTTGGTGAACCAAAATTTGGCGGCACAGTTCTGAGCCGATCGAGCCACCCGCGCCGGTTACCATGACGGCTTTGTGTTTGATGTTTGCCTCTAACAGTTCGACTTTGGGTGACACTGGGTCGCGTCCTAGCAGGTCTTCGATGTCGATATCGCGCAAGTCTGATGTTTTGACCTTGCCTTCAGCTAGATGGGCCACACCTGGCAGGGTGCGTACCTGAACAGGTAACTTTTCAAGCTCGGAAATAATGCTGTAGCGCATAGCGCGCGAGGTTGAAGGCAGGGCCAATAATACTTCTGAGATTCGCTGGCGTTGTACCAAGCTTTCAAGTTCGTGCCGCGCATGAACCGTTAGTCCTGCAATGTGTTTGTGGTGCAATTTAATGTCATCATCCACAAACGCAACTGGCAAAATTTCACGACTTTGTGACAAAGCCAAAGCCAATTGCACCCCTGCTGAGCCTGCGCCGTAGATAACCGCGCGCTTGCGAGGAAGTTTAGAAGGACTGTAGTCTAGCGCATACGATAACCACGTTCTTGCAATGGCACGAGAGGCGCCAATTGCAATTAGAGCAAGTAAGCCGTGTACAAAAACAACGCTTAATGAGAATGCATGAACTTCAGCCCAAGCAGTCCATACCATCATCAATAAGGTGTACAACACAACAGCCTTCACCACTGCCAACATGGCATGCAAGCCGAGGTAACGCATGACGGTGTTGTAAAGGCCAAATTTCAAAAAAATAGGCAGGGCAAATAAAGGTGCTACAAAAGTAAGTAGACCCAACTGGCTAATCGGCATATAAAAACTTTCCAACTTTATAGCCATAGCTAGATACAGACTTAGCTCTAGAGCGGTAATGTCAAGCATCGCCACGAACAATTGCTTATGACGTCGGCCAAGCGACAAGGCTAGTCTTGCTATGCGGTGGTTATAGTTTTGCAAAAGAAGCAGTAATGCAAATACAAAACTCAACGCAGATAGACTACTCCATAAAAAAGCAGCAGTAAGGGGGGTCTGAGGTGGGTTGTTTAGGCTAATCCGAGGCTCATTCGGGCCGAAGCAGCGAACAAGAAAGCCTTTGTGGTGTGACTGTTGTTCACTTAGTAAGCATGCCTCTTGTGCTACTTCGGAGTTTGCTGATTCGTAAACCGCAAAACCATTTGGCAGCGTCGCAGAGTAGTTCGACAGGGGTGCTCTTGTTATCAAGGGCATTAGAGCGCTGGGAAGTTGTTCCGCGCACCTGCTCCCTGTGGTCGCACAACTTGCACAGGCTGCATGGATGTTTTGAAGTTGGTTTTGTAGCGCAGCTTGACAAGTTTGCGCCGAACTGAAGGGGTGAGAAATAACGCTCGTGACGAGCGTCGCATTTTGAATACGAACGATTGGGTAGTGAGTTCTACTTGGGGAGAAGTAGGCTAGCAACGCAAAAAATGCTGTAGCTACTACACATGCTAGGGCTAAAGAGTACTGACTGTGGCTTGATGAATGGGACATTAGATAAATGCAGATTCGAAATTTTTTGACTTGCCGCTACAGTTCAATTATGGCTCTCATTCAAAAGTTCTCATTTAGACGCTTAGCCCGGGGCTGTTGCAAAAAACGCACGTTGCAAGGGGTAGGGGGGCGCACATTTGTGTTTGTGATATAGTGATACATGATGTGGTGCTTAAGTGCTGCTCCAATTTACACCAATGTAGTCGATGGCTAGCTTTGGTGAAAATCAACCAACTATCTTTTGGGAATCATCATGAAAAAAGTTTCTGCTCTGTTTTTGTCTATCGCTATGGCTTTGTCTTCTGTTGCTTTTGCTCAGCAGCAGTCTGGTAGTGCTGGTGGTGCTGGTGGTGCTGCAGGCGGTGCTGGTGCAGCAGCTGGTGCGGCCGCTGCTGGCGTTACCGTGGGTGTTGCTGCCGCAGTTGCAGCTGCAGTTGCAGTTGCAGCTGCAGTTGCTGCTAACAAAGATAGCGACACTCCTCCATCAACACCTCCTTCATCCAAGTAATCAATTGGCTTGATCTGACAGCGCCCCCTTGAGGGGCGCTTTTTATTTGCTTTCTGTTTATGTGCGCTTGTAAATTCGGTCTCATCTTTTTGTTGTCAATTCTACTTGCCGCATGTCAAGGGTTTAATGCCTCGATTGACACACTTGGGGTTGTTTTTTCTTCAGCTCTAAATTCGAATACCACGACGTACGTGCTGGGTTTTGAGTACATCGAGGTCGAAATGGATGGAAGAAAAACTGCCTTAGCCCTAGGATACAGAACTGTAAATGGCATAGACGTTGAAGAGCATTGGTACAGCGGTACAGGAGAGATGTTGGTGCTGCGAAATGGTCGCCTGTCGCAAGTTATGGGCATGACCAAAGAGATGAGGCGAACTTCACGAGAGGGGCCCAGCTGGAGTCAACTCGAAGCGAGTTACTCACCGTTGACGTGGATGCGAAAGCGTGATGTCCAGCCAGGGTATCGATATGGCGTTGACGAGTACGTCACATCGGAAATTCGGCAAATCAAACTCAGCGATCAAGACCAAACTCAAACTTGGGCGTTTGAGCGAGTAAGTAGTAAATCAGCGGATGGTAGAGAGTGGCGGTACCTGGAGCGATTTCAATTGGACAAAGGTGTAGTCGTTTTCAGTGAGCAATGCGTATCGCCGAAAATGTGCTTCAAACTTAAGCCCCTTGGCATAGTGGTTAAGAAATGAAAACAACAAAGTTCCCACTTAAATTTATAAAACACTGGTATAAGGTTGTCATTCTTTTTACGGTGGTTTTAACTCAAACTTCGCAGGCCCAGGCGCTGTTTAGGTTAAGTGATTGGGTTGATCAAAACAACCAAGCAGAGGGCTATGCGTTGGGGCTGATGTGGCAAACCCCAGAAGAGCTACAAAGACAAGTCAAAGAAAAAAAGGAAATCCTGGAGCTTTTAGAGGCACTGCATGTTGCGAACAAGATAAGCTCAAAACAATACACAGGATTAAAACGAGCCATGGAGGCACTTCAAGTTACTGGGCGGGTCAAAGTCAGTGGTGCCAACGCAAAATGGCTAGAAGCTCAGCCTAAAAAAAATCCTTTGATTGAGCCAAACGACACGGTCAAGATGCCTGCCAAGCCTGTGAGTGTTCGGGTTATGGATTCAAACGGCATGGTTTGTGAGGTGTTACACAAGCAAGGCTTGTTTGTAAATGACTATGTTAGAGCTTGCATTCAAAATCCTGCCCCATGGGCTTGGGTTATCCAGCCTGATGGACGGGTACAAAAGGAAGGAGTTGCTGCTTGGAACCGCCAATTGCAAAATCAGCCTGCTCCAGGCGCTTGGTTGTGGGCACCTCATGAAGGCGGTTTAAGCGAAGACTTTCACGATAAATGGACCGATTGGCTGAGTTATCAGGGTGTTTCTTCTGAAACACCGATAGAAAACTTTGCAAGCTACTTAAGACAAGTAACGCCACTAGTTGAGCCTGTGGGCTTATTTGACCTAGAAGGTAAGGGTTTGGAGTACAGAGCAACCGCTAACAATTGGGGTAATGCAGGGCTTTTGGAAACACCAACTGCGCGAATGCGCAGTGAGGGTTATTTCGGTTTAGGCTTTAGTCGTGTCAGACCCTATGAGCAGATCAATTTAATGTTTCAACCTCTGCCAGGACTTGAGGTAGGTTTTCGTTATTCCTCAATTTTGAATCGACTTTATTCTCAAAATGTTGAATTTAGTGGTGATCAAACGCTGAAAGATAAAAGCATCGATCTGAAGTTAAGGCTGCGGAGAGAGTCAGATGGGTTGCCAGAAGTGGCGCTGGGATGGCGAGACATGGGTGGCACAGGCTTGTTTGGTTCTGAATACTTAGTTGCTAACAAGCGATTTGGTCGTTTAGATTACTCGATCGGAATTGGTTGGGGCTATTTGGGCAACAGGGCTAACTTGGGAAACCCTCTGAGCGGTGTGCTCGGACAAAAGATGGACAGTCGACAAGCTAACGATGTTGGCTTAGGGGGCAAGTTTGCAACAACCACATGGTTTCATGGCCCAATTGCTCTGTTTGGTGGAATTGAATATCATAGTCCGTGGAATCTTGTATTTAAAGTAGAATACGATGGTAACAATTACCAGGCTGAGCCTTGGGATAATCGTTTGCAAGTTAAGCGCCCGGTAAATTTAGGCTTGGTCTACACAGGGTGGCGTGGTACGGATATGTCACTTGGGTACGAACGAGGTAATCAAGTGTCTGTTGGCTTTACCCTTTATACCGACTTTTCTGGGCTAAATATGCCAAAGGTTACCGATCCAAAGCTACCTCCAGTCGCTGTTCAGCGACCATCAATGGCACCCAATTGGCAAAGCACCGCCAAAGACATAGAAAAATTTACCCAGTGGCACGTTGAGCAAATTTACCTGAAAGATGACAAGGTAGTGGTAGAGGCTTCACAGTCCAACAACCCCTACCCAAGCGAGAGGCTAAACAAAGCCGTGAACATTATTCACCGCGATGCACCTGATTCGGTTGAGACGATAGAGGTGCAACATAAGTTAGCCAGCGATGTGTTGGCGGTCGAAACAGTGAAGCGCAGTGAATGGGTGAGGTCGCAAACTGAGCCTAAGCGAACAAATGAAGTGTTGCCGCCAGCACAACCAACCTATGCAGTGAATGTTGACAGAGGTCAACCCCAGTTGGAGCCGAAGGGCATGAAATATACGGTTGACCCAGGGGCTGACTTAGTTCAATACATTGGTGGCCCTGATGGGTTCTTGTTATACCAAATGAGCGCAGCTTTGCGTGTGGGTTTAACACTGCCGCAAGATGTGAAGTTCAGGGGCATGGCCAGATATCGGTTGTTCAGTAACTACGATCGATTCCGCGAAGGCTCAAAAGAAGAAGGCGTTGGCGCCTTGCCGCGCAGCAGAACGTACACGCGCGAGTATTTACTTAGCTCTCGTACCACGCTCACCAACATGACCTTGAGTAAAACAGCAAGAGCGACTGACAACATCCACTGGGGTGTTTACACAGGCTATTTTGAAGAGATGTTTGCTGGTGTGGGGGCAGAAGCGCTATACCGCCAACCTGGAAGCCGGTGGGCGTTGGGCGTGGACGTGAACCAGGTGAAGCAACGTGATTTTGCGCAAGACTTGAGTTTTCGTGATTACAAAACCAGCACTGGGCACGCCACAGGCTATTGGTTAACGCCCATTGAAGGGGTGCAAGCCTCGCTTTCTGTGGGTAAGTATGTGGCGGGAGACAAGGGGGCAACCATACGTGTTACCAAAGCTTTCTCCAACGGCTCAAGCATGGGTTTTTGGGCCACCAAAACCAACGTGCCACCAGAGGTATTTGGCGAGGGGTCGTTTGACAAGGGTATTTTCTGGACTATCCCATTCGATGCATTCTTGACCAGCTCTAGCCGTTCAGTAGCGTATTTTGGATGGCGACCCATGACCCGCGACGGGGGTTCGAAACTAATCCGTCCAGTGAACTTATTTGATGAAACGGTATGGCTTAATCCTGAGGTCAACCGGTTCAATCCCGCGCACCCAGGCAATGACCGTGTAGCGCCTGATGACCGGGTTGAGCGACGTTACTGACATGGTTGGTTTGTACTTGGTAGGCTAGCTTGCGTTGTTTAGATATGGCTGACTTTTGGCTTGGCTACCAAAGCAAAAGGTTTGAATAGCAACCCTCTAGCTGTTCGCCATTGAACGTCTGTGCCATCACCTAAGCCCAAGGCTATAGGGTGCTGGATGTGCTGCGGCGAAATGAAAGAACCATAAAGTCTGTCCCAAATGGCCAGCTCATAGCCTCTGTTGCAGCCCCAGTGCTCGGGGTTGGCACTGTGGTGTAGTTGGTGATGGGCAGGGCTGATGAGCCAGTTGTTTAGCGTTGGGCCGAAGTGCACCCAGACATGCCAATGACGCAATTGATCGAAAAGATTGAAGAACCAGATAAAGGCGTGGTAGCCCATGAAGGTGAAAAAGCTCACATCGCTTGCAAGCCACCTGTGCGTGACCCACGTAAGCAGCCCTGTAAATAGCACAGGCACCCAAGCCATGACCATCAAATCGATGGGGTGTACCCGAAATGCCGTGATGGGGGTGAGCACTTCAGCTGAGTGGTGCACTTTGTGAAACTCCCACAACCATGGCACATCATGCAACAAGCTGTGGGCGACAAAACGACCAAAATCGTAGGCGATGAAAAAGAGGATGGTGAAGGCCAGCTTTGCCATCCAGCCACTGGGTTCGCCGGCTGTTGATGGCATGCTGTTGGTGGCTTGGTTAAGAAATTCAACTAGGCCGCGGTCAGTAACCCAAAACTGGCTGGTAATCCAAGCCATCAGCACGGCGTTGATCAGGTAGTACCGATAGTCGGTCTTAGCAGACGGGTGCCACCAGATGTCTTTGCTGAAATAGGTTTTGAAGAAACCCTTCGATTGATCAGTTCGTTGAACCAAATAAAGCTTCCAAAAGAGCCAAGCAATTGCCAAGCCTGAGAACAGGTAAACCCAGTAAAGCTCAGACCGCAAAATGAGAGGAGCAGCCAGCGCCATGCCAACCTGATACACCAGGAAATAGATGGCTTGTGACATGGCTTGGCTGAGGTCTAATGTTGCAATATCCATGTGTTTTAGGTTGATGCGATGTTTGACAAGATGGAAATTTCGAAACGTTGGCTCTTAGGCTGTCTGCTCTTTTGCTGCTTGCCCGCTTGGTCTGGCAGCGAGCCAAAGTCAGTTTGGATAGAGGATCTTACTTGGGTAGAGCTCAAAGCGCGAATCGATGCAGGCGCCAAAGCGGTCATTTTGCCAACAGGCGGTGTTGAGCAAAACGGACCCTACATTGCTTTGGGTAAGCACAACTGGGTAGTCGCGCATGCTGCGCAAGAAATAGCATCAGCCTTAGGAAATACCCTGGTGGCGCCAGTGGTAAGAGTGGTACCGCAAGGGGACATGGCCAAACCCGCTGGCAATTTGCTTCTCCCCGGCACTTTGGCTTTGCGAGAAGACACCTTTGAGCGGGTGCTGACGGACGTGGTGCTGAGTTTGGCTTATGGCGGGTTTCAGAACATTTATCTGTTGGGTGACCATGGGTTGAGCCAAGCGGTTCAATTGCGTGTGGCTACCAGGATGAGCGAGCGTTTAAGAAAGGCAGAGATTCGTGTGTGGCACGTCTCGGCTTTTTACCAGCCAGCACTGGAGGCTGCGTTTTTGAAAAGCCAAGGCATTGGGGTGGAGCTGCAGGGTGACCATGCGGGGGTGGCGGACATGGCTCAAATCATGGGAATTGATTCATCTTTTGTTCGGCCGATCAACAATCCATTGCCCGAAGCTGCAAACATGGGGTTTTCAGGGCAACCTGAGTGGGCAACGCCTATGATGGGGCGTGAAATCCTGAAACGGCGGATAGATGCAGCGATTGAGCAAATGAAAAAGAACCGCTGAAGTTGGCGAGGTTTGACTCAGGCCCGGGCTCTTACAATGGTGCAAGATGCCAAGCAACTACACCATTACCTTCGCCTGCTACAACCAGTTGGACTACACCCAGCAGTTCATCGCAAGCCTTGACCGCACCGAGGTAGATTTTTCACGCATTGTGGCGGTGGACAACGGCTCCACCGATGGCACCCGCGATTGGTTACAAACCCAAGGCTTTGGTCAAGTGATTTTGAACAACCGCAACCTGGGCTGCGGAGCGGCCTGGAACCAGGGTGCGTTAGCCATCCAGTCCAAATGGACGGTGGTGATGAACAACGATGTGGTGTGCGCCAAGGGTTGGCTTAAAAACTTGTTGGTATCAGCCGAGCAACATCAATTGCAAGTTGCCAGCCCTGCGATGGTGGAGGGCGAGCTTAACTACGATTTGGAAGCTTGGGCACAAGACGCTTCTCGGAAAATGCATGGCTATTGCCGCAAAGGTGCGCCACATGCCGTGTGCATGGCCATTCGTGAAGATGTGTGGGACGAGATTGGTTACTTTATGCCCGTGCCCAAACTGTTGGGGTATGAAGACGGTATCTTTTTTCAGCGTGCGCTTGAGATCAACATCAAAACCGGCACCGTTGGCGATGCTTGGTTGCACCACTTCGGCATGACTACGCAAAAGGCACTCAAGCTTGAAAAGAAGATGAACGAGCGGGATAGTTTGGGTAATCGCAGTTTGATGAGGCTCTTTATGGGGCAGAGTTGGTGGCAGAGGAAGATGGGTAAACGCGCTCATCAGAAATTGCTGGAAACTGCGCGAGGGCTTGAATTGGATCGGTTTGGAATGACGGTGCATTCAATCAATGGACACAAACTGAAAACTTGGTGCTGAAAAACTAGATTAACTTATGCGTGAAGCTTCGAAAACAAATTTGATCCGTGAAAAATCCTTTGCACAAACATATTTGAAGGGTGCGGTTTTAGACATAGGCGCAGGAAGTGACCTTGTATGTCCTTGGGCGCAAAGCTTTGATGTCGAAGACGGAGATGCCAACTATCTGAGTCGTTACTTCAATGAAGAAAGCTTCGATGCTGTTCACAGTTCGCACTCACTAGAGCATATGGAGAACCCGATTGATGCAATTAACCAATGGTGGAGTTTAGTTAAGCCAGGAGGTTTTTTGATTTTGGTCGTGCCTGAGGAAAATCTCTACGAACAAGGCTTGTGGCCCAGTGTGTTCAGCGATCAACACATATCCACTTTCCGTTTGGGTGGTGAAACAAGTTGGTCACCCGTGTCTTTTGACGTCAAAAGTTTGTGTCAATCTTTGCCTCGTGCTGAAATTGTTAGCGCATTAATTCAGTCAAACGGGTATGACCACCAATTGGTTTTCCCAAAGGGTGTCAAACCAAAGAAGATCAAACAACCTTTGAAAATACTAATTAGCATGGCTAAAAGGGTGCCAATAATTGGCGCTCAATTGAAAGAGGATATTTTGAAAAAACTAATTCCATTTGGCTATCCCTATGATCAGACGCGGGGGAATGTCTTGGCGCAAATTGAAATCATTGTTAAGAAGGCTGCAAAATAATGGGAACGCTCACAAAATTTTCTTTGGCTAATGTTCCGTGTAATGTTTTTGTGGAGACGGGAACGGGCACTGGTGGGACCCTAAGGCATGCCTTGCACTCGAAGACCTTTGAGAAACTATATAGCGTTGAAATTCATAAGGAAAGTGCCGAGCAAGTTCGACAAGAGCTGTTTGCATATGAGCAAGTCAAAATTTTTAATGCAACATCAGCTGATGCTTTGAGTGAAATATTTGGTTTGTTGAAGCCGTCTGATCGCGTATTCTTTTTTCTAGATGCTCACTTCCCGGGTGAATTTTCAAAAAGCTTCACTGGTTATGACGATATAAAAATGGACAACATTTCGTTACCGCTAGAAGATGAGCTGAGCTTGATCCGGGCTGCACGTCCCAATTGCCAAGACATCATAGTTGTTGACGATTTGCGGCTTTATGAGCAAGGGCCTTTCGAGAGAGGTAATTTAGAAGAGGGGTTTGGAGGCATCCCAATGGAGATGAGAAATATTGATTTTGTAAAAAGGATTTTTGGAGACCGATTGATAACAAAAGACTATAGGCACGAAGGCTATTTGATTATTACGCCCGAAAATGTGGAGTTTTCTTTGAAGCCCTTAGACCCTTGGTCGCGAATCAAAAGGACTATTCGTAAACACTTCTGATGAAAGAATTCAAAAAAAACTTTTATCGTGCATTTTTATTGTTGGGTTCAGGTTCAAAAGCTGTCGCAAGAACTGACCTGACTACAAGGGCGTTGCTCACACTTTTTTTTCGAACATTATTCGATAGAAAAAAAACTGATGGTCAAAGCGAATTTTTTTTGCAATTGGTAAGTCAAAATTTTCGACTGAGCCCCAAATTAAAATTGGGGCGTCCTTCGCC
>JACCDH010745855.1_pt1 | contig 15171 bp, 11 predicted proteins | sample 7442481 | NCBI WGS metagenome assembly JACCDH01 (sample SAMN15323433, study PRJNA562643) | freshwater metagenome | isolation source: river surface water | place: USA:Blue River Watershed | collected 2017-08-15
CTTGATTTTACTAATCCTTGCTTTACTTTTGACCTCAAGAATTCATTAAAAACATTAACATTTATTAATTATTTTAAATTATGAACAAATCAGATCTAATCAGCAAAATGGCTAACGATGCCAAAGTTACTAAAGCTCAAGCTCAAGCAGCTTTGAACTCTTTTATCTCTGCTACTACAGGTGCATTGAAAAAAGGTGACAAATTAATCCTTGTAGGTTTCGGTACTTTCTCAGTTACTAAAAGAGCTGCTAGAACCGGTCGTAACCCACGTACTGGCAAAGAAATCAAAATCGCAGCTAAAAAAGTTGTGAAATTCAAAGCAGGTGCTGACCTTTCAAGCAAAGTAAAATAATCTTATTTAGATTACTATTAACTCTCAAAGCCCCTTGCGTAATTGCAAGGGGTTTTTTTATACCTTTGCCCTATGTCTTCAGCTACACTTAGGTCGCTTTTTTTTAAACATGTGGCGCAAACTTCTGATGCACCGCTGGCTTTGTCCATTACACATGCTAAAGGTGTTTTTATGTATGCTGAAGACAAAACATATATCGATTGCATTTCTGGAATCTCTGTCAGCAATCTCGGTCATTCTCATCCAGCCATTGTTGAAGCCGTTAAACAACAAGCCGACAATCATATGCATTTGATGGTGTATGGTGAGATAATTCAATCGTCTCAAGTGCGTTTAGCTCAAACTTTAGCCAAATATTTACCAGCTTCTCTCAGTTCTGTTTACTATGTGAACAGTGGCAGCGAAGCCATAGAAGGTGCCATGAAACTGGCCAAACGGTTTACTGGTAGGCACCGCTTTGTGGCTCAGAATCTGGCCTATCACGGCAGTACACAAGGGGCACTGAGTTTGATGAGCGATGCATATTTTAGTCGCGCTTTCCGTCCGCTTCTCCCTGGTGTCAGTTTTATTAATCAAAATGCGTTAGATGAAATTGATGCTCTTATCACCAACGAAACCGCAGCTGTCTTCATAGAGCCAGTTATGGGTGAGAAGGGTTACGAACCTTGCGATATACAATACCTAAAAGCCATTAGAAAACGCTGTAAGGAAACAGGTGCTTTATTGGTTTTCGACGAAATACAAACCGGTTATGGTCGAACCGGCAATCTCTTTGCTTTCCAAGCCCTGGATGTTGTGCCAGATATTTTGGTGCTGGCAAAAGGTTTTGGTGCTGGCATGCCTTTGGGTGCATTCATAGCTTCTGAATCGCTGATGTCTGTTTTAACAGATAGCCCTGTGCTTGGGCACATCACCACATTTGGTGGTCATCCTGTCTCTTGTGCCGCTTCACTGGCCGCTTTAGAGATATTGACTTCTACACCACTCATCAATCAAGTGCCTGAAAAAGAAGCACTGTTCCGTTCATTGTTAGTGCATCCCGCTATAAAAAATATTTCAGGTAAAGGGCTTATGTTGGCCTTAGATTTAGGAGATGATGTATTCTGTCGACAGGTTATAGATGGCTGTGTTAGAGATGGTTTGCTGATAGACTGGTTCCTTTATGCCGCTAATCGTATTCGAATTGCACCGCCACTTGTTATCGAAGAACCTGAAATACGTAAGGTTTGTGGCATAATTATTGAAAATATTTCGAAGGCCATGCAACCTTTGTGATTTGCATCGTCTATAAGCATACAAGTACAATATTTTTAAAATGAAAAAACTACAATTAACACTGACTTTGTTCCTGGCTTCTGCAGCTGGACTTATGATGACTGGTTGCCGTAAGGACACCAATGACACCGTCGAAACCATTGTGTCTGCTGAAGATAATTCAACAGCAGAAAATGAGTTTACTTCTCTCTTTGATGTGGCTGATGACTTTTCTAGTAACGATGCCAGAACCAGATCCGGCAATACCATTTTACCAAGTGGCGCAATTGTCAACTTTACAGACAGTTCTTTCGCCGATGGTGATGGGGTAGAATGTACCATCGATTTTGGTCCCTTAAAAAATAGTCTCCCTAAAGCAACACTCTGCAAAGACGGGCGTTACCGTGCTGGTGTTGTGCACTTAAGTATCAATAAACGTTACTTTATGGACAGTGTACAAGTGGTGATATCTACCAGCGATTCTGATAATTATTACAGTGGTAGCGATGGCGTTAATCTGACTAAACTTACAGGCACTCTTAAAGTAAAAAGACTGTCTGAAACAGAGTTGAATATTGATGTTATCGATGCTAAAGCTACTAATGATAAAGGAACCGTTACCTGGCAGAGTACCAGAAAAATCACTAAACTCCTCGACAACGGTCCTGGTCTCTTAGGCGATCAGTTTCAGGTAGAAGGTAGTGCCAGCGGTATCAACAGAAACAACGAGAACTTTACAGTGAATATTGATGTGCCATTGCTGAAAAAGATTGAAATGGGTTGCGCCCGCACTTTTGTAAAAGGTAAAATAACCCTTACCAATGTTAGTTCTGGTAAAACCATTTTGATCGATTATGACCCTTACAATAATCAGGCATGCGACCTGGTAGCTAAGGCCACTATCAACAACAAAGAGTACTTCTATACTGTTAGATAATTAAAATAAAAATTGCTGAAGAATCCCGGTAAAAAATGCCGGGATTTTTTTTGCATAGACTCTTGTTAATTCGTAACACTTTACTAATTTCACGACTTAATTTAAGTCGCGTGAATATTAGACTATATCTTCTTTTACTTGCTGCTGTGGTCGCTTTTTCATGCAATGAAGGGGGGCGTGCACGCAAACATAAAAATGTTTCAAAAGATAGTTTTTATACCTCTTCTCAAGTATTTAAACCTTTTAGTAAAGCCTTTACAGATAGTCTCGAACAGTTTTTTGAGTCAGGATTCAGTGGCACTGTATTGGTATATAGAAAAGGGCAACTTTACAAGAAGGCTTTTGGTTATCGCGACTTAAATCGCAGTAGTCTCATGCAGGTAGATGATGTGTTTCAGCTGGCGTCTGTTTCTAAAACAGTAACCGCCGCCGCTGTAATGTTGTTAGTACAAGACGGAAAACTGTCGCTGGATGATGATGTTAGCAAATACCTCAAAGATTTTCCATATCCTGGCATAACCATTCGTCAATTACTTTCTCATAGAAGTGGTTTAGCCAATTATATTTACTATACAGATACCTTTTGGAGAGATACTTCTAAATACATGGATAATAAGGCTTTTTATGACTTTATGGTCAGACATAAACCTGTGCCTTATCTCAATCCGGATGTCAGTTTTAGCTATTGCAATACCAATTATGCTTTTCTGGCGGTTTTAGTAGAGGCTATGAGTGGCAAGCCGTTCCCAACTTTTGTTGAAGAACGAATATTCAAGCCTTGTGGCATGCGCAATTCCTTTTTCAAAGGTCATCAGCCAAGTAGAGTAAAGTCGAAGGTGTTGGTGGGACGGTACGATCGTTACGAGTACTATGGTACCTATTATTTGGATGGTGTTTTAGGAGATAAAAGTTTGTATAGCAATGTAGAAGATTTGTTTGCATTTCATTTGGCCTTGTCAGAAGGTCGTTTGTTAAAGCGTCAATTGGTGAAAGAAATGTCTGAACCTTCCTATAAATACAATGTGTTTGGAGGTAGTTACGGTTTAGGTTTTAGATTGATGAATACCCCTAAAGGTCAGTGGGTTTACCACAACGGCTGGTGGAGAGGGTTCTGGACATCGTTTTGGAATCGATTTGATAAACAGGCTTGTTTTGTGATACTTACGAATAATAAGCACAGCAGCCATATCAACAAGTTAGGCTTTGCTAATTTTTTACTTCAAAATGACAAATGAAATTCAAAAATGATTTGTCATTTTAAAAACTTTCAACTTATCTTTGTGTCGGTAAGGCATAGAAGCCCGAAAATAGCGTAATGACGCATTTATCAACATATCTAATCTATCTATCGATGTCTTAAACTAAGAACAAAACTAAGAGCACACGCACTTTTTATAATATCCTCAACTTTTTTTTATAAACCACATTAATGAGCGAAACAAATAAGCATTTGAATGAGACGCATGTAGATGCTAACGAAGAAGCATTGCAAAAGAGCCTTGTCAACCTTGAAAAGAAGGGAGATAGCGAGGACCATGATGAATTTGCTGATGCCGAAGAAGAAAAACGCGATCAGACAGATTACTCATCTTTTAGTAAAGCCGATTTTTTAACGAAAGCGGAACAATTGGTAGATTATCCCAATATCAAAGAAGCGCACGATATCTTTAAAAAGATTCGCGTGTTATTTGATGATGCGGTTAAAGCTGAGCGTGTGATACAAGTGAAAGAATGGGCGGATGCTGGAAACGATGTGCGCGAATTTAAACCGGCTTACGATGAACTGAAAGAAAAATTCTATAAAGTATATACCACTTTTCTTGAGAAAAGAGCAGAAGAAAAACGCCTGGCTGAAGAGGAAAAACAAAAGAATCTTCAGGCAAAAAGACAAATCATTGAAAAACTGAAGGCTTTGTCTACTCAAGACGAAACAGAGTCGGTTTTCAAAGAAGTACTGGATCTTCAAAAGCAATGGAAACAAATTCGCACGGTGCCTAGAGAGCACATGCAGGAGTTGTGGGAGAACTACCGTTTTCACCTGGATAAATTCTATGATAACCATGCCATCAACAATGAGTTGAAGGAAAAGGACAGACAGAAAAATCTGGAAACCAAAATCGAACTGATTAAAAAAGTCACCTTGTTGCACGATGAGAAATCCATCAAAAAGGCGCACATTCTACTCAATAAATACCACGAAGAGTTTAAAAACGCTGGTCCTGTTCCTGGTAAAGATGTTGCCGAGGATATTTGGAAACGTTTTAAAGAAGCTTCTGATAAAGTATTAGGCGAAAAACGTGGTCAGTTAGAAACGATTAAAGCTAAGAGAAACGAAAATCTGGAACTGAAGAAAGTGCTTTGCGAGAAAGTAGAACATATCAATCAGTTACCTCTAACAACGCCAAAAGCATGGAAAGAGAAGGGCGAGGAAATTACAGCCATCTTTGCAGAATGGAAAACCATTGGTCCGGTGCCAGAAAGTGTAAACGACCAGATTTGGAAACGTTTCAGAGAAGCCCAAAACATTTTCAATCACAATAAAAAGGCGTTTTTTGATCAGTTGAATAGTGGAAAGGATAAAAACCTCGAACTAAAAACGGCACTTTGTGAAGAGGCTGAAAAGCTTTCTGAAAGCACACAATTTGATGCTGGTTCAAAAATGCTCATTGCTTTACAAGAAAAGTGGAAATCTATTGGTCCCGTTCCTGAAAATAAAAACGAATTAATTTGGAGCCGCTTCAGAGCTGCTTGTGATAAGTTCTTCAAACGTAAAGAAGAGTTTTACAAAGTTAAAAACGCTGGCGAAAAAGACAATCTAGCAGCCAAAGAAAAGCTTATTGGAGCGGTTAATGAATTGATGCAATCCGATAACAGTTCTGAGGTGTTCTCGCAATTGAAGAAATTGCAACAGGAGTGGATGAGTATCGGATTTGTGCCTATTAAAGTTAAAGCAGATCTTCAAAACCGATATAGCAAAGCTGTGGATGCAGTGTATAAAAAGTTTAAGCAAACAGCAGACGAAAACAAATCCATGCGCGTAAAAGAGCATTATGAAATGTTGTCAACCTCTCCAAATGGCGAAGATAAAATGCGTCATGAAGAGCGCGTGATCAATGATAAATTGCGCATGCTGAGAGAAGATGCTGCTACTTTGAAAAACAATATTGAGTTTTTTGCAAAGTCTAAAAATGCAGATGCATTAAGAAAGCAAATTGAGCAAAAAATTGAAACCGCCAACCATCAAATTGCGAAGCTTCAAGAAGAGCTAAAGGTTCTGAGATCTTTCAGAAATAACGCTGGCAAATAAGGGTAATTGAACTATATGCTGAACCGAATTCAGTTTGTGCTCAATTATCTATTGTATTTTTTTACATCCGGCACCAAACACTCTGTGCATTCGCCATTTGTATACGATTTTGTATGCAAGGTGTTGAATGCACGTAAAAACAAACCCATGTACCATGAGTTTGAATTGCTGCGGACCAGGATGCTTAAAAGTAATTCAAAGATAGTGGTTCAGCCCCTTGGAGCCAGTTCTGAGAAGGAGGCTGTAAAGGTGCCTTTAAGTACTGTTGCTCGTCGCAGTGCTAAATCGGCGCGCTATGCTGAGTTGCTTGAGCGTATTTGTGATTATTTTCAGCCTCAAATAGCTATAGAGATTGGTACTTCATTGGGTTTAAGTGCCTTATATCAGGCCAGTGCTTTGAAAGATGGAATGTTGTATACCTTAGAGGGTAATCCAGACAGCGCCAAAGTAGCAACCTTCAATTTTGAAAAATTGGGCGTTAATAATATTCAATTGATAGGGGGCAATTTTGATGAGCAATTACCTTTGTTGATACAGGGTTTGCCGCGAGTAGATTATGTATTTTTTGATGGTAATCACAGCTCGGAAGCAACATTGCGCTATTTTGAGTTATGTTTGCAGAAGGCGCACAGTGGTTCGGTCTTTGTTTTCGATGATATTAGGTGGAGTGATGATATGCACTATGCCTGGTCGAAAATAAAAAACCATCCATTGGTCACTGTTACGGTGGATGTTTATGCCATGGGCATTGTGTTTTTTAGAAAAGAGCAGGAAAAAGAAGATTTTGTAATACGATTTTGACGAAAAAACCAACGATAGAAAGTAAGCTCATGCGATTGCCTCCTGTTAGGAAGATTGTCAACTTCCTGGACGGCATATATCCTCCGGGATTTGAGGGTGCATCTTTGTATTCGGTGTTTCAGTTTTTTTTTAAGGGTATTATCAGTCCGAAGTTCAACTTATATGCAGGTTCATTGTCGTGGAACTTTTTTCTGGCGATTTTCCCTTCGCTGATTTTTTTGTTTACATTGATTGCTTATTTACCAGGAAATAGTTTGCAGAAAACAATATTAATGCAGATGGATTTCTTTTTACCTGACGATGCTTATAAAATCATTCGTAGGACGGTCAAGGACATTGTTCAAAACCAAAGAAGCGGTCTCTTGTCCTTCGGTTTCTTTTCGGCGCTCTATTTCGCCAGTAATGGCGTTTTTTCGATGATGGTAGCCTTCGATAGTAATTTCCTGGAAGGGGAGAAGAAGAAGCGCAATTTTTTTCAGAAGCGATTTAAGTCGATGTTACTAACTCTAGGCGTAACGGCATTGATCTTTCTGGCTTTAGGCGTTTTGGTGTCCGGAAATTTGTTGTACAGTTTCGTGGTGAAGAAAGCCATTATTAATAAAGCCATCATGTTGTTTTTTATTAAGGGCTTGCAGTTTGTGTGTTTAACATCCTTGGTGTTTTTTATCATGAGCGGACTCTATTACTTCGGTCACAGCGCCAAAGAGAAGTGGCGTTTTTTCTCACCAGGAGCGATAGTAGCGACGGTATTGTCAATTATAGCCACTTATTTGTTTAGCAACTATGTAGACGGCTTTGACAGTTACAATAAATTGTACGGTAGTATTGGCGCGGTTATCGTGATCATGTTGCTAATTTATTTTAATACTTTATGTGTTTTGGTGGGTTTTGAGTTGAATAAGAGTATCAAAACGGTTGTAAAACTGGCGCAGGAGCAGCGAAAGCTGGAGAATCGCTTCCGCTCTTAAATTCCTGATATTTTCTATTGCACAATTAAATTATTATATATATTTTTGCCCTCCTTTTAGGGAGAGATGGCAGAGCGGTCGAATGCGGCGGTCTTGAAAACCGTTGACTGTCACAGGTCCGGGGGTTCGAATCCCTCTCTCTCCGCGAAGAAATAAAAATACCAGGTTTCGGCCTGGTTTTTTTATGCCCTGAGGAGAGGGATGAGAACCCCTGGGGTTCGAGCCGAGTCATATTATTGCGAGAGCTTCGCGATGTAATAATGTGCGAGACCACGACCGTAGGGAGCTAATCCCTCTCTCTCCGCAAGTTAAAAGTGTAAACCCATAAGCTCTCGCTTATGGGTTTTTTTATGCCTCAAAAAAATTTACCAAGCGGCTCTGCGCTTGAGTAAATTTTGAGGGAGGCATAAAACCTCAATTTGCCCAAGCAAATTGAGGATACACTTTTAAATTAAGCCTCCCCACCAGGGATCACGCAGTACTCCCAGTTTTAAAAACAGATTTTATCAAGGCTTAATATTATTATACCAAGCGACTCTGCGCTTGAGCATGGCTATTAAAAACATCAGCCAGCTTTAATTTAAAAGCTGTGTTTCGCTTCAAGCCACCCCACTCAGGGATCACGCAGTACTCCCTCTCATATAAATCTCCGAAACAATAAATTTCCATTTACGCTGCGCTTGAGCAAGGCTGTGATAAAACGACAATCAGCTTTTTTTTTAAAAGCTGTGTTTCGCTTCAAGCCTCCCCCTCAGGGATCACGCAGTACTCCCTTAATAAAATTCTTGTCTGCAATCAATTTTGCCATTGGTTTGTTTTGTTAATGTCGTAAACCTCAAATTCGTAATGGCACCTGAAATTCTCATACAGCATATTAGTGACCCAGTTTTGAAAAATGTGGTTCTTCAAGTGCAGCTACCTAAAGTTGAATCTACCCATGATGTATTTCATGATTTAATCAGTTGTATCATCGAACAGCAGATACATTACCGCAGCAGTAAACGCATTTTTGCCAAGGCATTGGAACGGTCAGGTATTAGTCGATTAAGTACAAATAACTTCCATTTATTGGAAGAGCATGCACTCCCTTTGCTTAAATTGTCAGCCAATAAACTTGAAACTTTGATGACTTTCATTGATTATTGGAATGGTTCACATCCGGATTTTTCTACACTCACTGACGAGGAAATTGCAAAAGAGTTGTCCAATATCAGAGGCATTGGAAAATGGACAATTGATATGATATTGTTATATACTTTAAACCGGCCGAATGTTTTTCCTTACGACGACTTTCATCTGAAGCAAGTAATGGTGTCATTATATGGGTTAAATGCTAAGTCGAAATTAAAATCTCAGATGCTGGAAATTGCTTCATTATGGAACGGTCAGCAATCTCTTGCAGTGTTATATCTGCTTGAATGGAAAAGACTACAGGGTAGGAATTCTAAAATGATTTGAATCGTTTATTAGACCTGTTTTTAATGTTGAAACTTGGAATGAAGACTACACCCCAAAAAATCGCCAATATCCAAACAGTCCCAACAAACCACAATAGATCAGCAGATTGCTGCTGAAGGTGCTTATTGCCATCCAGTTCCAGGTCTTGTTACGGATGTTTTTATATAAGAGATAGATTAATGGAACAATGCTTAGCAACAATACAAAGGGTAGATACGAGCTCATGCTTACCAGCCAACTTCTTGGATCTTTAAATGGCGCCGGAAAATAGAACACATTGATGCTTCCGCTTAAAACAAATAGGTAGTATACCATGACCGCAGAAAGCAGGGCTATCCAAAGTTCGCTGTAAGATGTTTTGTTTTTTATAAATCGAATCAGGAAATAGAAGGTGCTAAAGAATAAAATGCCCGCCGATAAGACGATGAATAGGGCAATGGCCTGACTGTTTTTAGGCGTTTTGTAAGTCTTTAATGCTTCAAATTCCGGGTTTGTTGGGAAGAGTGTTTCTAAGGCTATTATATGATCACCTCTTTGGAGTTCGGTATTTAAGTTAAATTGCACACAGCTGTCGTAATTGTGGTAGAAATAGACACTGACTATTTGGTGCTTGAGGTCCCATATCGTACTCAACAAGGTGCCATCGCCAATTTTAGGACGACAGACATGCATGGTATCAGAGAGTCGTCGGCAGAATTCGGCTGTTGTGTCGAGTTGATGATTGAGGAATGCTTTACCTTTTTTATAGCGCTCCAGTTTCTGTGCCTTGTCATCGGGCGTAATAGAAGGGCAGAAGTTAGAGAAAACATAAGACGGGTCATTGCCAATATTGAGTTGGTAAGGTTCAACCACCAGGTACTTGCCCGAACGGTCGACGTACACAAAGACATCTTCAAAAAAATAACTGTGGTCGTACGCTTGGATATAATCGCGCACTTCCTCTACGGTTTGACAGTTGTGAAGGATGTCTTTGAGGTATTGTGTCGGGTTGGTAATGGTTTTGGTATGCGCTTTTGGGGTTTGTTTGGGATGGTAAGCCACCAGTCGCTCGAAGGCCAAACCGTGTTCGTTCATGCCCGATTGCGGGGCATAGCCATTATCGCCATCATAACGAGAGCCGGTAAAGGCGGCGCCATATTTGTAGTTTGAATTTCTATTTTCGAACCAGATATGAGGACTGGTTCTCCAGGCATCTTCGTTGCTGCCCAAAATGGTTTTATCGCCTTTGGTGATTTTATAGCCACTACAGGCAAAACTGTATTGCAGTACGGCAAATACACTTATAAAAAGGATAATTTTCCCAAGTCTTGCTGTGTTAAGTGTTTTCATCAGAAATTGAACGCAAGAAATGGTTTTAAATTGTTAGGGGATTTTTTCTTGCTTAGGGAAGTGTTTGCTGTTTCTTTTTTCTTTCAATCTGTCTAATACATAATATATGACAGGAACCAAAAATACAGTTAATATGAGCGATGACAGCAGTCCACCAATGATCACCCAAGCCAGACCGTTTTTCCATTCAGCTGCGGTTCCTGTGGCCATAGCAATTGGAAGCATCCCTACAATCATTGATAGAGTGGTCATTAAGATTGGTCGCATACGTGCTTTACCTGCTTCAATTAATGCTTGACGGTAATGCATGCCATCCGCTTTTAACTGATTGGTAAAATCGACAATTAAAATAGCGTTTTTGACTACCAAGCCCATCAACATAATAAGTCCTAGTAACGCAAACAAACTCAGATGACTCATCGATAAGTTAAGGGCCAGAAATGCACCAATTATCGCTACTGGAATTGAAAATAGAACAACAAATGGATAAACGAAACTATCATACAATGCAACCAGGATTAAATAGATGAGTAAAAATGAAATCAATAAAACAGATCCTAAGGCTCCAAAGCTATCATTTTGTCTTTTAATATCGCTGCCCCAAGTCATGGTAATGCCAGCATCTAATGGATGGGTTTTTAAATACGCGACAACATCATCTGCAACAGTTCCTGAAGGTCTGCCTAAGGCATCCGCAGTTAAGGTTATTGCAGCTTGTCTGTCCTTTCTTTCCAACATCGAAGGAGATCGATCTTGAATTACTTCGGCGAATTGAGAAACTTCTATTGGAAGTCCTGCTGGATTGATAATTGCGAGCTTTTTAATGTTTTCCAAATTGGTGCGACTGAAGTCCTTTAACCAAATACGAATAGGGATTTCGGTGCCATTTTCTGTTAAGTTTGCATCATTATTGCCAGCAAATGCCGTTCTTAAATTCATGCCGGCATAAGCAGTGGTAATCCCGAATTTTTGCATTTTGTCTTTGTCGGGAATAATTTTGTATTCTGGATTACCGGCTTCAACAGACAATTGAACATTGTCAGCTCCTGGAATATTTTCTATTATATTTTTAAGTTGATTTCCTGCTTCCATAACAGCATCTGTGTTATTGCCGTTAAGTGTGATTTCAATCGGAGCTGATCTCGGAATTAAACCAAGTGCTGACATTGAGAAATTAATTCCCGGGTAAGTGTTTTTTAAAGTGTCCCTTAGCCATTTCATATAATCTTCGGTGGAGCTATATCCTGGTCCGTTTTTGTTTTTTAGTTGAACGGTGAATTCAGTTTTGTTGGCAGAACCTATGCCTAAACTACCAATGCCGGTGCTTGGTCCACCTACATTGCTAAATAAAGATTTTACAGCTTTCTGATGAAGGATAAACGATTCAATTTTTTGAGAAGTCTTATCATTGCTTTGAATGGAAGTGGCCTGGTCGTATTCTAAGTTTAGTCTGAATTTTCCCTGGTCGCCGGTAGAAATTAATTCTTTGCCAATAATACCTTGTTTCATTGTCGCCAAGGTTAATACAAACAATAAAAGTAAAAACAATGTGAAAATGATTTTGTGGTTCAGAACCCAATTGAGTTTGTGGGCATACCAATTAGTGAACGTGTCAAGTTGGTGCTCAAATCCAATAAGCAGGCGATTGAAAAAATTGGTGTTTTTGAGTTCATCTTTTTTTCCGAGTCTTGACGCCAGCCAAGGGGTTAATGTAAATCCTACTAATAAACTGGTTAGGGTAGAGGTGATTACGACTACAGAAAATTGCTTGAGCATATCCGCCACAAAGACCTGCAAAAATAGAATGGGGAGGAATACAACAACATCTACCAAAGTAATAGATAAGGCAGCAAACCCAATTTCCATTCGACCATCCATTGCTGCATCCATCTTGTTTTTCCCTTTATCAAGGTGCCTTTGTATGTTTTCTAATACAACTACTGCATCATCCACTAAGATACCAATGATTAAAGACATCGCCAATAAGGTCATCAGATTTAATGTGTATCCCAAAAGCCACATAACAGCAAAGGCAGTAATAAGTGAGCTGGGAATTGCAATTAGTACAATGAGGGCATTTCTTAAACTTCTTAAGAATAGCAGCATAACAATAGAAACCAAGGCCACAGCCAGAAATAAATCCAGCACAACAGAATTAACTGCTGCAATGGTATTATCGGTGCTATCGTCTGCAATAGTAAAATGTATATTAGAAGCACTGTGCTGTCTCTCTAGTGCAGTGAATTGCTTTTTTATAGCAGCGGATACTTCCACAGCATTGGCGTCGCCTTGTTTTTTAATTAGTAATCCTATGCCATTTTTACCGTTAAATCTACTGATGGATGAGGTTTCTTTAATGCCATCAGAGATGTCGGCAATGTCTTTTAAATAAACAGGATTGCTGTATGAAGGCATTGCAATTTGGATATTTTCGATGTCTTCTAACGATTGGAACTTACCACTAAGTCTCACGGCATGTTTGTTTTGATTATTGTCGATTTGACCTGAAGGTAAATTGATGCCAGATCGCTTTATAACTTCTACCACCTGAATCAACGAAACCTGATAAAGTTTTAATTTGTCTGGATAGATGCTAACCTGAATTTCTCGTTCCTGACCACCCAATAAAGTGATTTCGGCAACACCTTTTATTTGCTTGATTTGTGGAAGCAATTGGTCTTTCATTAACTGATAAAATTCAGTTGATGACTCTGAACTATTAGCACTAACAGACATGATAGGCAAATCGTTTGGAGATACTTTACTCATTACGGGACTCTGAATGTCTTCTGGTAAGTCTTTTTTGATGTTGTCTATATAGCGTTGTGCATCCTGCATCGTTTTGTCCAGGTTGGTTCCGTACTTAAGATTGGCAATAATTATTGAGGCATTAGGCAAAGATTTTGTGATCAAATAATCTACACCCTCAAGGTTGGACAATGCATCTTCGATTTTTTTTGAGACCGAGGATTCCACTTCCTCCGGTTCCGCTCCGGGATACATGGTTTTAATCACCACTACCGGTTGATTGAAATCCGGCATTAACTCATAACTTAGATTCTTGTATCCTATGATGCCAAGGAGTGCCAGTACACTATATAAAACAATAATGAGGGATGGTCGCTTGATGGAGGTTTCTGTTATGTTCATAACTGCTTATTTGATGCTGATGTGTGCGCTGTCGAATAAATTTTTAAAGCCTTTAGTGATAATTATATCACCATCTTGTATCCCTGATGCTACTATCGTTTTGTCTTTTAATTTGGCACCGGTAATTATTGTTTGTAGTCGTGCTTGGCCGTTTTTTGCTACATAAACTTTGGCTTCTTGGTCTGAACCTATGATAGCGGTTGAAGGTATAATAATAACGGGTTTTGATGAACTAGTTTTTAAGTAAGCTTTCCCAAACATGCCCGACTTGATTTCTAAGTCTTTTGTGTTTGAAATAGTAATTTGTACTGGATATTGGTGAGCCAGATTTGATTTACTGCTGATAGCACTAACACGACCGCGTAGGGTAATTGCAGGATAAGCATCCACTTCAATGTTGAGACTTGTATTAGGTTTAAATTGTTGAAGATCGTTCTCTGCTACCTGGATATTTAATTTTAGTTGTTGAATATTGCTGAGTTGTAGCAATGGATTTCCCGGTGCAGTAAAAGCACCTATTTCAGAGTATTTTGCTGTTACAATGCCATCAAAAGGTGCTGTGATATTACACTTTTTTATTTGTTCAAGTATAGTTGATCTTTGAATCAGCGCTGATTTCAATCCCAATTCGGCTTTTTCAAGTTGTATACCTTGAATAGCATCGGCATTTGACAGAACCTTATAGCGTTTCACATCAGCTCTTAAACCTTCAATTTGAACATCCACTGCGGACAACTGTAGCGTTAAAAGTGAATGTTCTAATTGTATAAGTAACTGACCTTTTTTAACAGATGACCCCAAATCGACCAAAAGGCTTGCTATTTTTCCAGGTGTCTCCGAACTGATTTTTACTTCTTTATCCGACTCAAAAGTACCGGCATATCCAGTTAGTTCGTTTACAATCATAGATTCTATAGTGTCTGCCGATACTGTGATGCTTGCTTGTTTGTCAAAATGGTAAATATTGTTTACCGATTTCGAACGATTGTTTTTCAATTTTATAACCACTATAACAACAATGGCTGTTATGACAATTAATGTTAAAATTCTTTTTACTTGCATGATGTATTTATTGCTGAAGGTGACCGGTGATTTTTTTGAGTTCTAGCTGTGATTTTAATACTTCGACAATGGCATTAAGATAGTTTTGCTGTGCTTCGCGAACGGCGTTGCCTGCTAATAATACATCTGTAATATTTGCTGTTCCAAGTTGAAGTTGTAATGAGGTTTGTTGATAGATGTTTTGAGCTAATTGAAGTTGGGTTTCACTATTGATAACCAATTCTTTTGTGGTCTCAATTTGTTCGAGGATGTTGAGTTTTTGTATGTCAAGTTGACTCTGAAGAAGTGTTTTTTGTATTTGATTATTCTTGATCTCCAGTTGTTTTTGTTTGAATTTGTATAGTTGAATATTTCCACTAAATAGAGGATAGACAATTTGTAAACCAGTGTATCCCATTGGGTAAAAATTTAGAAAACTATTGTTTGTAGATGAATATCCAAATCCGCTTTTCCCATAAGTGCCATATAGGTTAATATTTGGTAAGTATTTATTCCTTTTGATGGTTTTTAAGTCATTACTCAATATTTTGTATTGTTGTTCAATAATTTGAA
>JACCDH010151510.1_pt1 | contig 15170 bp, 7 predicted proteins | sample 7442481 | NCBI WGS metagenome assembly JACCDH01 (sample SAMN15323433, study PRJNA562643) | freshwater metagenome | isolation source: river surface water | place: USA:Blue River Watershed | collected 2017-08-15
ACAGGAGACTCGATGAGAAAACTAGACCAATCCGATCACTTAGCGTAAAAATAGAATCAAGAAAAAGAACGGTTAGCAGGTGATCGGATAACTCCGGAATCGCTGATCGGATTCACCGAAATACGCAAATGCAGGCATATGCATGTCCAGCAACAATACATCAGGTTTAAATGTTAAAAGTTCAGCAATCACCTCATCAGGGTTTTGGATCACCTGAACTTCAAAACCGGCTGATTTGAGCACCCAACTGTAATGTTCGGCTAAGAGCAGATCATCATCTAAAATACTGACTTTTTTATCTGCATAAGTGCTTTCATCAAACAATTTGCTGATCCGTTGCAGCATACTCGGGATGTCTAATGGCGAAACAAAACAACCTTGGGCTTTATGCCTGACGGCTTCAATCCGCACTTCAAAACTGTCTTCAGCGGAAAAAATCATCAGCCAAGATTGTTGTTCGTTGACCGTTTGCAGTAATTCGTGCTGATTGAACAACATTTCATTACCAAGTTCCGCCGCACAGAAGAGCAATGCTGGCGAACGCTTACGAAGCTCAATGGTACATTCCTGATACGCGCCAAAGGTTTGTACACCGAAACCAAAAGCCTGCAACTGATCGTGTAGCTCGTCTCTTAAGGCTGATTCTGCAAGGACCAGCCAGATGTCCTGGCTCGATTCGGCTTGGTAAAATTGGTCTTGTAACTCAAATCCTGGCTGTAAAGATCCTTTTTCAACCTCTGACGCGAAAGAACGAATAGCATCAATCAACTTCTGCAAAGTGAGATTTTCAGTCCCAGCAGATCGACTTACCTCAATTGCTTGCACTTCAATTTGCCGGGCAAGCAACCCTAAATGCGGCAACTGAAAGGTGCCACAAGAACCCGCCAGTTGGTGCGAAAGGCTAATAACCTCATCTATTAAAGTAAAATCACCACACTCCAGTTGCAGTGCAATGTCAGAAAAATGAGTTGCCTTTGTGCGTAAAGTTGACCAAAAGTTTGTTTGTAAAGAAGCCATCGCCTGCTGCATTTCTTCAAGAGATTTCTTTGTAGCCAAAAGGTGTACTCCTAATACTTAGGGCGAATTAAAGTTAGGGCGATTTAAACTTAGGTTATTGAATCACCGGAAGTCTCAAATAGAAGCGTGCACCAGCGCCTGCGACTGAATCAAACCCTATCGAACCTTGCATCGCCTCAATAAGTTCTTTACACAAGGCCAAACCTAAACCAGTGCCCCCTTTCATTTTGGCGCTGCTGGCATCTGCTTGCGAAAATCTCTGGAAAATTTTGTGCTGAAAATCCAGCGGGATGCCGGGACCGTTGTCCTGCACGGCAATTTCAATCTCATCATTGACCAGAACCGCAGATAACACAACTTGCCCACCCGCAGTAGAATACTTAACAGCATTTGAAAGCAAGTTTGTTAACACCTGCATCAGACGATGCTCATCAACTCGAAATGGTAAATTATCCACTTGCGGCATGAGGTCGAGCATCAAGTGAACACCTTGCTGTTCGGCATAAGGCCGATAATTATCAACAGCTCTTTTGAGAATCGGGGATACACAAACTTGCTGCATTTCAAACAACATTTTACCAGCCACAAGTTTTTCAATATCAAGTAAATCGTTGATCAACCGGCTGAGCTGCTGGCAATTACTACTGGCAATCCCAATAAGTTTTTCTGCTTTCGGTGGCAGTTGAACTAAACTACCTGCCTGCAACAAATTGAGAGCACCATGAATGGAGGTCAGCGGCGTGCGCAACTCATGACTAACCGTCGATATAAATTCATCTTTAACTTGCTGTAATTTCATTCGGTCGGTGATGTCTTGCACAGAGCCAATCAACATAAGATCAGGGTTTTGTGTTTCAGGTACTAACTGGGCTAACTCATGCACCCAACGAATCTCACCGTCTGGGCGAATAATACGATGCACAACATTGTGAATGCCGGTTAACTTCGCTTGCAGCTCGCTTTGCTCCACCTTTCGCAAGTCATCCGGATGTACGGTACTTTTAAATAATGCGACACTGGGGACAATTTCATCAGATTCAAAACCAAAAATCTGATAGATAATCGGCGACCACCACAAAGTGCCATGTTTAAGTGAAGCTTGCCAATAACCGATTTTGGCTTGCTCGCTCGCTAAATCAAGAGATTGCTGCGCCACACTCAACTGTTGGTTAAGAGCCTCCAATTGCAGATAATGCTCTTTAGTTTTAGAGATATCTTCAATATAACCATGCCATAACGTACTACCATCAGGCTGAAGTTCTGGCATCGCTTTTCCTGACAACCACTTAAGACTTCGATCGTCTTTAAATACCCGATATTCGTGTTGCCAAACTTTTTGCTGACGACAAGACTCATCAATACTCTGAGAGACCGCAGGTAAATCGTCAGGATAAATCTTAGAGAATGCGAGAGAAGCATCGATTGTTACTTCTTCAGGTTTTGTCCCATAAATTTGTTCAATGCCTGCACTGGCATAAGGAAAGGCCGTACGACCATCTGGCCATAGCTGAAACTGATAAACCACGCCGGGCAATTGCTGAGTCAGTTTAACCAGTCGCTCCTGCAATTTAGTTTCTTTGCTTACATCAAGAATAAAACCGTCTAAAAATTGGACCTGCCCTTGCTGATCATAGTCAGCAGCTCCACGTTCTTCAACCCAGCGGACATGACCATCGCGGTGCATAACACGATACCGTAACAGCCAACTTTGATGCTGCTCAATAGCATGTGCCACTTCAATTGCCACTTTCTCTCTATCGTCTGGGTGGATCACGCTAGCATAACTTCGGACCGAATTTCCGATAAAATCACTGGCAGGATATCCTGTTAAAGGGTCAATGTGACTGCTCATAAAGAGCATCGTCCAATGTTCATCCGCCTGACATCTAAAAGTAATGCCAGGAATATTAGCAACAAGGGTCTGGAATTGGTCCCTGCTTTGCAACAGTGCTATTTCACTGTGTTTTTGCTCGGTAATATCCGCATGGGTACCGCACATTAGTAACGGCTTACCATCGTCGGTCCAGGACACCACTCGCCCACGGTCATGCACCCAAACATCATGACCATGCTTGTGTCGCATCCGGCATTTAAAATCATAAAATGGACTATGGCCTGCAAAGTGCGTCTGTAACAGCCGGCCTGACTCGTTTAAATCATCCGGATGAGCTAAATGTAACCAGGTGTCGATGGAAACAGGCGCAAGCTCCTCCAGAGTGTAACCGACGATTTCTGCCCAGCGTTGGTTAAAAACGGTTTCACCCGTTTGTACATTCCACTGCCAGGTACCGATGCGGGTTCCCTCGAGCACGGAACGGTACATTTGCTCACTCGCTGCAAGTTGTTGATGTGCTTGCTCTTGTAGCCGATCTTCTATTTCCTGCTCGACCGCTCGGGCAAATTCTGTTGCGATCTCCCGTTCTTTCAGGGTCAATGTCCGTGGTTTGGAGTCAATAAAACAGAGAGTACCGATCCGCATATCGGATCTAGATAACGGGACACCAGCATAAAAACGAATATAAGGCGCATGAACCACAAGCGGATTATCAGAAAAGCGTTCATCCAGACTTGCATCGGGCACTTCAAACAGTTGTTGATTTAAAATTGCATGCCCACAAAACGAAATGTCTCGACCTGTTTCACATGCCTCAAGACCTTGTTTGGATTTAAACCACTGTCGCTCAGAGTCCACTAAAGATATCAATACTATCTCTGTCCCCAATGCCAGTTTCGCCAAGTGAGTTAACCGGTCAAAGCGCTGCTCTGGCTTAGTATCTAATAAACCGGTCAGTTGCAGCGCTAATAACCGTTGCTGTTCATTTAGAGGCAATTCGGCTACTTGCATGGTTTAGTCCGGAGCTGTAGTTGCGGAAGGTGCAATAAACTGCTGATAAATGGCCGTTAATTCGTCACCAAGCGATGTTGCTTCAAATGGTTTTTCTATCACTGCTACAGCGCCAGCATCAAAATACTGTTGTTTTTCAGCTTGTTGAATTCGGGCAGTCATAAACACCACCGGGATATTCTGACAATTCGATTTCTCGCGAATTTTAACCAGTGTTTGCAAACCGTCCATCCCTGGCATCATCGCATCCATTAAAATTAAATCCGGCTTAAACTGCTCTACTTGAGACACTGCATCGGCGCCATTCTCACACGCAACTAAGGTAAATCCAGCCAAATCGACCAACGCCATTTCGACAATCATCCTGATCGACTCATCATCTTCGACGTGTAACACTTTCTCTAACTGCATGACAACTCCGGCTTGTGATTACTTCACGCCTAACATCTGACTTATTTGTTCAACTAACGCGGAAGGTTCTACCTTCGTTTTGCCAAATACTGCTGTCGCTTGATTTCTTTGATTGACACTGACATCTTGCGCTGAAAATACGATCACTGGAACTTTGGCATGGTACAGCTGTAATTCTGGTAATAATTGCCAACCATTACCATCTGGCAAGCCGATATCCAATAACACCAAATCATAACGATTGCCTCTGAGTTTCGCTCTGGCTTGTGCCAAATTAGCGGCCCGATGATAATGAAACTTACATTCGAGTTGCATTTGCATAATTGCAACAATGTCGTCGTCGTCTTCTACATGTAAGATACGCGATGACGTCAGTCGAGTGCCCCCCTGCGATAATAAGTGTTCAATTTTAATAATCAACTCGTCAGTATTGACTGGTTTTTCTAACCAGTCAACAGCGTGGGCAATTGCATTCAGTTGTAACTTACCTTGCTGAATAAATGCCGACACAACCAAGACAGGTAATTTAGAAAAATCGTCGGAGTCCCTCAACTTTAAGAAAAATTCTCCGCCGTTTTCGCCATTTAAATTGAGATCAAGGGTCACCAAATCATACTGGCGTTGTTGTAATAGCAGCCATGCCTGTTTCACTTCATGGGCAACGTCAGCATCATAGCCATTTGCTTGCAGTAATTCTTTCAGGGTAAAAGCGGTATCTGCATCATCCTCAACGACCAATACTCGTTTTTTATGCTCGGATAAAACGGATTTTTCAGCCAAAGGTAATTCTATCCAGAACGTGCTGCCTACCCCTGGTTCAGATTCAACCCCAATTTGTCCGCCACTTTGCTCGATAATTTGACGGCTTATCGCAAGACCAAGACCCGAGCCTTGTTGTTCTTTATTGGTGGAATTATCTATTTGTGAGAATCGTTCAAACAATTTTGAAATTTCTTCAGCAGTTAATCCACGCCCTTGGTCGGTGACCGCGATACGAATGACATGCGGTTTTAATTGGCTATGAACCAGAACTTTTGAATGTGCGGGGGAAAATTTTGCGGCATTCGAAATAAGATTGGCCAACACCTGTTGGATACGGTCTGCATCGACATACAAGCGAACATCGTGAATTTGACCTGAGAGAAGTGTGATCTTATGTAGTTCTGCAAACGGCAAGTTAGTCTCGATAGCATTTTGAATTAGCGTTTGACAACTGATCAGATCGGCTTTAAACACAAGTTTTCCCTGTGAAAGTTTTTCCATATCCAGTAAGTCGTTCACTAATGTAATTAATCGCTTATTGTTTTTTACAGCAATACCAAGAAGCTTTTGCGCTTTTGCTGGTAATTCACCCGCAGCACCACTTAGCAATAAATCTAATGAGCCATTCACTGAAGTTAATGGTGTACGTAATTCATGGCTGACGGTTGAAATAAAATCGGCTTTCATGCGCTCCAGTTTCAAACTTTCGCGTCTATCAATAATAATGGACCAAATCATTGGCTCGTCTGTTGGACTGGTAAATTTAGCTCCTCGAAGTTCAATATCAACCAGCTCGCCATTCTTATGTCGGTATTGCTTACGATAAGGTCCATATCGACCCGTTTCGTTCAGCTGCCGAAGCTGCTCTTGCTCTTGCTGTTCGTACATTGCTGGCGTTAAATCAAAGTAACTCAGCTGCTTTAATTCCTCAAAGCTATAACCAGTTAATTCTGTCATGGCCGGATTTGCATCCAAATAGACACCATCTGAGAGCCGGTTCAGCAATATTGAATAGGGCGACAACTCAAACAACGCTTGTAGTTTTTGCTGCGACCATAACAAGTCTTGTTGTTGGAGAGCGAGGGTCTCCGCGGTAGTTTGTTGCAGCTTTTTACTCATCAAATAAACCAAAATCAAACCAACGACCAGGAACATGAACCAGATAAGATTAATCCTTAGGTCAGTCTGCGCTTTCTCATGATTCATTTGAGTGACATCTTGCCAACTGAGCAGGGCGATATTTGCATCAGTACCAGTTTTTCCGAATTCGTACCAAGGCTTTAGTGTCACTAATAACTGTTTTGAACCACTGTTAACCTGCAAAAAAACTGGCTTATTAATTAGGTTCGGGATCTGCTGAAAAATTTTTGTATCATTTAAAAACTTATTGTCGCTTTGCCATGTCGCATCAAGTGGCATAAGTAGGTGCTGCTGATGTTTTTCGCCCAAAACTTCAGACAGTGTTCGTTTTACGATAAATGCAACACCAACAGCGCTGTTATCCGCATGTAACATCGCATCTTCTGTGAGCTTTAAAATATCTGTTAAACCATACCCAACCTCGATGGCTGCAATCACCTTTCCAGCATTACTCAAAGGCACAACGGCACTTAATCCCAAACCAGAGCGACTCACTTCAAGTCCGCTTTGCGGTTGTGCAGAATTCAGCACTTCCATCACTAAAGGACGAATCTCTGAAGAAATATCGCCATGAGATTCTGGTTTGCGAGCGCTATAAAAGGTGAAGGCATGTGGTGCTAAGTGGAAATGCAACTGTCTGACACCACGTTGCTGTAGATATGTCCAATATGGAAGGATAATTTGCTGCAGTTGATCGCGGATTGGCATTAAGGCGTCGTCCGTACCAGATTGTTGACGTGCCTCGAATGCATTTATCATTAACTGCGCAACATGTTGATTTTCTTTGATAAGCTGTGCAGTCAATCTTGCCTGTTGCGTCAATTCTGTTTGAATTCGCTCCATAGCACGCAGGTCTCTGCTATGGATGTTGTCAAACCTACTTTCAAATTGGTTATTGCGTAACACATTGGTTACTAATGCCGCAATAGCAATCAGCAAAGCGAACACAAAACAAATAAGGATCATCCAAAATTTGGGAGAGCGACTGCGAAATACTTCCATGAATACGGAACCTCCATGCCCAAAGCGCTGTGTTTAATTCATTTTTTTACTCTATACCTATTAAAGCACAATTAAACTTTTTGAGGTACAAATGGGTTCTTGTCCTTTCCCCGAGGCTTTTACCCAAATTTAACACAACCCTGTGATATGATTTTCAAGCTCTCTGTTTTTTGCTTAGCTTACACAATCGACATGATAAATCAGATATAGTTGATGTTATCTTTAGAGTCTCATTTATGTGGAATGACCCAACTTAAAACTGATAAGCCAACGTATATACCCAAAATCATTGAAGATGCGGGTAGGCGGCAACTGAATGAATCCACAGGAGCATAGTGAACTATGTGACTGTGGTGAGTGAAGTCAGCCAACACCCCCGCATCTTCGAGGAATAAGGGTATACAATTCTTACTTGATTGGGGAAAGAGCAGGAGGAATACATGTCGAATTTTCAAGAGAGTATTTTGCGTCGCAATAATGTCCATGTCAAAGGGGCGGCAGATCAGCAAATTCTTTTATATGCCCATGGTTTTGGCTGTAGCCAAGCGATGTGGAGTGCGATCACTCCAGCTTTTGAGCAGCAAGCTTGCCAAGTCTTATTCGACTTTGTTGGCAGTGGTCAGTCTGAGATCAATAACTACAGTTTTAGCAGGTATGCCACGCTTGATGGCTATGCTGAGGATATTCTCGAAATTTGTGACGCGCTAAATCTAACAAGGAATGTAATTTTCATCGGTCATTCTGTCAGTTGCAGTATCGGTATTTTAGCGGCAAATCGAAGACCTGGTCTGTTTAGTAAGATGGTGTTACTTGGCCCATCTCCTTGTTTTTTCAATCTTCCACCGGATTATTTAGGCGGGTTTGATAAGGCTGACTTGGAAGGTTTGCTTGAACTGATGGAACAAAACTATCTTGGATGGGCGAGTTATCTTGGACCTGTAGTTGCAGGTACAGGCAATGATCCTGCTATTTCAGGTCAACTTTCAGAGAGCTTTTGTTCAACTGATCCGGTTGTGACGCGACATTTTGCCAGAGCCACTTTTTTTGCCGATAACAGAACAGACTTCGCTAAGCTTCAGGTGCCGAGCCTGATATTGCAACACCGTGAAGACGCGCTGGCTTCAGTTACTGTGGGTGAATATGTGCATCAACAACTCAAAAATAGCCAGTTACAAATACTAAACGTAACCGGTCATGCTGCCCATATGACTAACCCATATTTAGTAATTGACGCAATACGCCAATATATCAACTCAGAGCTTCAAAATTGACGGCTTCATCAGAACTCAATGCCTTGCCATGTCCAGTCATCATCACAGACTTAATAGGCCAGATCATTTTTATAAATGAATTTGCCTTTGATACCTTTTGTATCGTTCCCAAAGCGCAAATCAACAGGATTGATGCGCTTTTCCCACCTGCGGCAAATATTTTATTACAGACTCATCTGTGGCCAATTTTGCACAAAGAAGGTTTTATCAAGGAGTTTTACCTAAAAATAAAACGAGACTCTCAAACACCGTTACCTGTTTTGTTGAATATCCAGAGAGGTACTTTTGAACAACAAGCTTGCTACCGCTGGGTCATATTACCCGCAGAGCAACGTGCCAATTTTGAACAAGAATTACTAAACACCAAAAATCAGCTTCAACAATTTGCCAAAGAGGCAGAGTCGAGCCGATATTTTTTAAAAACTGTGTTGGACGGCGCCAAGGATATCGCTATTCTTGCCGTAACAGAAACTGGTTGTATTCGATTTGCCAATACCGGCGCGGAAATTTTGCTGGCACAGCAATTTTCCCCATCGGAGCATCTTAATATTCTGAATCTATTTACTGACGATACTATCTCCAAATATTTCAAGAAAACGACAAAGCCAGTCCTGGACAGCCCAGAAACAGGAGGTCTCACCAGCTTATTATCAAAACAATACGAAACTCAGTTTTGTCGCGATAACGGTGAGACAGTTGATGTGCAATTACAAATCAGACAACTAGATCAAACGATGCTCGTTGATGATATCCATTATATTGTTCTTCTGACGGATATTAGCAAACGTAAACAATACGAAAGGTTACAAAATGATTTTATTGCAAATATTAGCCATGAACTTCGGACGCCTTTGACTGCAATTCTAGGTAGCTTACAGCTGCTTAATTCAGGTAAGTTGGGTGATATTCCAAAAAAAGCACAAAAATTAATTGATGTTACTGTAAATAATGCCAATCGGCTAAAACATCTCGTGACGGATGTATTGGATTTTTCTAAGTTAAAAACGACAAAAATGTCAATTCATCTACAACCAACACAACTGCAACCGATGCTGGACAATGCAGTAGCCGAATATCGCTTTCATCTCGAAGATAAAAAAATCCAATTCGAGCTAAAATCAATAGACCAACCGATAAGCATTGACGTCGACCCTCAGCGTTTCATGCAAGTCATGTCAAATTTACTCTCGAATGCAATCAAGTTTTCAGAGCCTGACTCAGTGGTGCGCATTAACACAACGCTAGAAAACTCATCTGTTACTATAGCGATTGAAGACCAGGGGCCTGGCATCAAGCCTGAATTTTTACCTTTGTTGTTCACTCAATTTAGTCAACAAGACAGTGCGACCAATCGCCAGTTTGAAGGTTCGGGTTTGGGGTTGGCAATTAGTAAAAGTTTAGTCGAAGCAATGGGAGGCAAAATTGGCTATTGCGACCGACCGGGCGGCGGTGCCATATTTTGGTTCAGTGTGTTCCGCAGTAAGAAAGAAAATACGGTGCATTGATAATTAAATCAAATATATCTGTAATTTAAAATACAAATGTCTTTTTTGAACGCACTGAATCAATACCCTCATATCCAGATATTTTGTTGATTAGTCTCCTAATAGGACATGGATATCAGATAACTCTTGTTGTGCAATCACGCTTAATAGGTTGATGAGTCCGGCCAGCATCTGTCGTGCATTATCTCCTGGCTGGCTAAATTCTCGCTCACATTTGTGCTCAAGATGACAAACTACTTTGTACAAGGTTGAAAGACCGATTGTACTGGACGTGCCTTTGATAGCGTGTAGTAACGCCAATACTTCCTGATGATCATTTTGTTCAATTTTTTCTTGTAAGCTACTCAGCTGTTCTTCGAAATTTTTTTGAAAGACTTGAATTAAACGCCTGTAAAACGCTTCTTTCCCGCCAAAAGGCTTTAGAAGCAGGTCAAGTTTCTTTCTTTCAAAACTAATCTGCGGCAATTCAATTTGTGTAAGGTACTCGGTATCAAACAGCGCTTGTCTATTTGCCTGTTCATAAAAAGAGCAATCTTTATAGCTAGCTTCAGAACCAATCCGGTGGCTACTTTGCGTTGCGAGTTGTTCTAAAGGCTCATTTAATGTTGCGACCGGACCTGGATTGGAAACTCCTTTTGCCACTGTCTTGTTGGTATGGATTAGGATGGTTTTAATCACGGTATCTAAATCAAATGGTTTTGCCAGATGTCCATTCATACCTGCCTGAAAGCAGTCGTCCTGATCGGATGAATAAACATTTGCTGTCATGGCGATAATTGGCAGTGCTGCAAAACGCGGATCAGTACGAATTTGTTTTGTCGCCTGCAAACCATCAACAACCGGCATTTGCACGTCCATCAATACAAGGTCGTAGCGGATGTTTCCTAGCATCACGGCATCAATGCCTTCCTGCCCACCCACGGCGATATCCATCACAGCACCTTCCTTTTCAAGCAATTCAGAGGCAACAACCCGATTAAATTCGTTATCTTCCACCAGTAATAAACGCAGGCCTTGCAAAGGTAGCTTGCTCGGCTGAGAACTCACTCGCATCGAGGGTTTGACTTTTTCGCCTGAAAGCGAACGCTGGATGGCAAATCCAACTTGCTGTGGGGTAACGGGCTTCGTAAGATAATCGTCGTAAGGAACTTCTTCTTTAGAATGCGTTTTTATGATTTCATCACGGCCAAAAGCACTAACCATAATGACCACAGGCAAATTGTCCACTCCGCTTTTTGCTTCGATACACCGCGCTACTTCCAAACCATTCATGCCTGGCATGCGATAATCCATCAGCACCACATGCAGTGCTTGATTGGTTGCAAAACAGTGATCGACAAGTGCTAATGCCTCCTCGCCTGAACGTGCGACCATGACGCGTGCGACAAATTGCTCTACTGCTTTTTGCAATATTTCTAAAGCAGTTGGATTGTCATCCACGATCAAGACCGTCGCATCCGAGCTGATAGAAAAGTGAGGCTCCTCTTCCATTTCTGCACCAGCCTGAAAGTCCAGGTCGAACCAAAAACAACTGCCTTTGCCTGGTTCGCTTTGCACCTGCAGAACTCCACCCATCAATTCAACAAGACGTTTGCTAATCACCAAACCAAGACCAGTGCCACCATATTGACGGGTTGTTGACGCTTCTGCCTGTGTAAAGCTTTCAAAAATGCGCTGCTGCTGAGATAAGCTAATACCAATACCAGTATCATGCACACAAAAACGGATCCGAGTCCTGTTGTCCAGAAATTGCAGCTGCGTCAGTTGCAAGACGACTTCCCCTTCTGCCGTAAACTTGATGGCATTGCTGATCAGGTTGATCAACACTTGCTGTAATCTCAATCTATCACCTTCGATAGTCTTTGGTAGTGCAGTGTCGACATCAAAAAGCAGCTCAATATTTTTTTTGCCTAGTATTGGAGATAGCACCACATCGAGTTCGCGGAGAAATGCTTCGGTGTTGAATGCTTGCCGCTCCAGTTCGAGTTTACCTGCTTCAATTTTGGAATAATCAAGGATATCGTTTATTAAGTTCAGCAACGACTTGGCTGCTATTTGCGCTTTACTCGTGTAGTCGTGTTGTTGAATCGAAAGCTCTGTGGATTTAATCAACTGCAACATTCCGAGAACGGCGTTCATCGGTGTACGGATTTCATGACTCATGTTTGCCAAGAACATCGACTTGGCATCATTTGCAGCCTCTGCTAGCTGTTTCGATTCCCGCAATTGAATCTCAAGCTCCCGCTCAGCTGTGATGTCGCGATTAATGCCAATAACCGCAGTGGCGATACCTTGAGTATTACGTTGGACAAATGCAGCTCCATCGATAAAGCGAGTTTTACCGGATGGCAATTGCAAGCGAAAGATCTGCGCATAATCACGAATACCAGCTACAGCATCTTGAAGCAGAAGCACTGCGGCATCTCGGTCTTCTGGATACAATCTGGACTCCCAATCCGAGTAGTCCAAACCGTCTTGATTCAAGGACAAAGGTTGTTCGTATAGCTCGAACATTTTTTCGTTCCATACTAAAGAATTATCACTCAGTCTCCATTCCCAAATACCTAATTTTGCAACTTTACAAGCCAGCGTCAGCTGTTCTGTTTGATTAAATAGTTCTTGTTGTGTGGCTATCAATTCATTTTGTTTTTGTTTTTGCAGCGTTATATCGGTCGCGATGAATAGATAACCAACTGTCTGATACTTATCATCGCGTATGGTCGTTATCACCTGACTGACTGCAATGGAATGTCCATCCTTGTGCAAATAGCACCATTCCTGAGCCGCATCTTGGCGCTCAGAAAGCTCGATCAGATTTTGAAAGTCGGGTTGAGATGTAACTGATGCTTGCTCTGCATGCAGACTGGAACGACATCTCAACTCTTGTACCGAATGAAAGCACAGCGGCGTAGCTTTACTGATCATTTCGTCAGCACGATAGCCCAACAAGAGCTCCGCCCCCCGATTAAATAACTGGATAGTGCCGTGGATATCAGTAGCTACGATAGAGAAATGGGAGGCTGCTGCCAGGACATTTTTGAACAATACATTTAGATTGGTAATTTCCGCTGTTCGCTCAGCTACCTTGGCTTCCAAGCTCGTGTTTAAATCACGAATTTTGGCTTCGGCTAATTTTTGCACTGAAATATCACGCACAGTCTTCGATGCTGCTACAACTTTGCCATTTTCTGCATATATCGGAGATAAAGTAATGGAAACATCAAGTAGTGAACCGTTTTTGCTCTTATGCACGGTCTCATAATTCGTAAATGATTGGCCTTTGGCCACAGCGCATAGTCTGTTTGAAAGTTCTTCAATCAGTTCAGGTTGCGCAATCAACTCTTGAAGTTTCGAGTTTACAGCTTCCGCGCTTGAATAACCAAAAAGTGCTTCAGCACCATTATTCCAACTTAAAATTTGGCCATCCAGAGCACAATAAATAATACCGTCTGCTGAGCTTTCCACTAAAGATGCCAGTTTGGCTTGTTGGCCAAACAGACGTGCTTTATTTTTTCTATTCGTCTGGAACAACCTTGTTAATACAGCAAGCAGCACCGAGGCTATGACTCCAAACAAATTGATCAGAGCAGGTGATTGTAAACGCATGCTTTGAATAAGTGCTGGTTGAGCGGCGATACTAAATCGCCAGCTGCGGCCGTAAATATGATGAATTGTGTCGATAGAATATAAGTTCGCTTCATCAGAAGAATTACTAAAAAAGCGAACTGGTGAGTCTGGTTGAGTAACATCATCCAGACTCAGTATAAAATGTTGAGGGTCTAATCTGATATCTGCCAATACCTCCGACATAATCAGTGGCGCATAGCTCCAGCCAAAGGCTTGTTTTTCTCTTTCTGCTGCCGTTGTTGGTGTTGTGATGCTTCTATACAGGGGCATCAACATTAAAAATGATTGCTGTGCTAAACCTGATGCTTGTACCAAAGTTATTGGACCGGTCAACTGAACCTCGCCAGTCAGCATGGCTGATTTGGCAGCCATGTATCGATTCTGCTCTGAAGCGATATCCAATCCCACTGCGGCCTTATTTCGTTCAACAGGTTCAATGTACTGGATAACATACTGCTCGTTTGTATTCGGCGTTAACTCTCTGATACTAAACTCAGGCCAGCCGTCATTACGCGCCTTTGCTACAAAAAACGCCTTTTGATCGGTGGGTACTCGCCGGATAAAACCAAAACCGCGTGCCCCAGGGAACTCCTGATCAACATCACGTGTTAAGCTGTATCGCTCAAACAATCTTCGATTAATTCCATGCTCACCTGCGGTTAAAACAGCGCCTCGGGTGCCACGTAAACCATATTGATAAAGCTTAACTTTGGTTAATATAGAGTCTGAAGCTAAATCGAGCTCGTCATGAATTTTCTGAATAATGAGTGCCGTATTGTTGTGGTGGATTTGATAGCCTAGCCAAACACTGATAGTTATCCCTATTAGGAAAACGAAGAACGGCCATAGGTTTTTTGCTTGTCTTCCTGTCTGCTTGGTCAATAGATACTCCTTGTCAATACCATTAGATATCTAGACAACATGACTGAAAATGGCGACTCACAAATTAGTTACGCTCTGAAGTTACTAGTTTTTAAATACGATTGCAAAATTTGGGACGCTTTATCCTTTTGTTATTCGCAATTCTTTAGGAGAACCTTTGTTGAAATTGTCACCCTCAAGACATCTCACTGTAATAGAGGGGTATTACAAATTCGTACCCCGGAATCTCTGGTCGATTCGGTTTACTCAATCTTCGTAAATAAGCAATCAAGATGCTCGATAGCAAAGGTTAGGCGCAAGCTTGTACAGGAACAAGCTAAGGTATAAATCTATTATCTTGATGCAGAACACAGCTTAGAAGTGACTTGCCTCACAATTTTTTTGTGACCTAGGGCAAAAAGCGAAATGTCTGCTATGAAGGTGCTACAGACATCTTATCTGGTACAAATTAACCATGTGTTCGTCTTCAATTCGCTCAAAGCTGACAAACAATTAGCTGCAAGATTGCTGAAACTATTGGTTAAGTGAAAGCGCAACCGCTGCAAACCTGCCAGTAATGGTGCTGTTAAATTGATGCCACAATTTACAGCGAGGCGACAAAAACCAAAGTAATAGTTATTAGCGCCCTGCCGAGCTCAGATGCAACTTATCTAACACCAACTGCCATTGCTTTAACAGGTGAGATTGCCACATTTGACCACGCTCAGA
>JACCDH010936659.1_pt1 | contig 15169 bp, 14 predicted proteins | sample 7442481 | NCBI WGS metagenome assembly JACCDH01 (sample SAMN15323433, study PRJNA562643) | freshwater metagenome | isolation source: river surface water | place: USA:Blue River Watershed | collected 2017-08-15
AAACGCTATTTTAGCCTAAATTTGCGTCCTATTCAATAATTGTACGGCAAAAACCGTGCTTCCTTAAAAATTCATTAAATGAAACAAGGTATCCATCCAGAAGCTTACCGCTTCGTAGTATTTAAAGACATGAGTAACGGAACTTCTTTTTTAAGTAAATCCGCTGCTGTAACTAAAGAAACAATTTTATTTGAGGACGGCAATGAATATCCAGTAATCAAATTGGAGATTTCTAACACTTCACATCCTTTTTACACTGGTAAAAATATGTTAGTGGATACTGCTGGTCGTATCGATAAATTCAACAAGCGTTACGCAAAAAAGAATTAAGCACTTACTTTTTAAAGTTGTGTTTTATAACATACCAAACCCTTTCTTGCCTGGCAAGAGAGGGTTTTTTGTGAATGAATACGTTGGCAGACTCAATTATACTTACCTTTGTTAACCTTAACTTTTGGCCATGCTTAAATTAGATATTCTTGCTTTTGGTGCACATCCCGATGATGTAGAATTAGGTTGTTCAGGAACAATATTGGCTGCCATTGCAGAAGGTAAAAAAGTGGGTGTTATTGATTTGACTAAAGGGGAGTTAGGTACCAGAGGAACAACTTCACTAAGACTTAAAGAGGCTCAATTGGCTTGTGAAATTATGGGTTTAACGATTAGAGAAAACCTTGGCATGGCTGACGGCTTTTTTGTCAATGACAAACAGCATCAATTTGCTATCATTGAAACAATAAGACGCTTTCAACCTTCTATTATTTTGTGTAATGCACCAGAGGATCGTCATCCTGACCATGGACGTGCAGCAAGTTTAATTGAAGAAGCAGCTTTTTTAGCAGGTCTTTCAAAAATTCATTCATCCCATAATGGAGTTGCCCAAGAAGCTTGGCGTCCTACCCAGGTATTTCATTATATTCAGTCAAGAAGCCTTACGCCTAACTTTGTGGTGGACATAAGTGCCTATATGGATAAAAAAATGGAATCTATTTTAGCCCATAGTTCTCAGTTTTATGATCCAAATTCAAATGAGCCTGATACATTTATTTCAGGGGCTGCTTTTTTAGAATTTGTAAAAGGCAGGGCTAAAGAATTGGGACAACAAATTGGTGTAGAATATGCCGAAGGATTTATTACAAAAAAAATAGTTGGAATTAAAAGTTTGGATGCAATTATTCAAAATAAAACATAGTAGATTATTAAATTCATTATTATTTTTCAAAACAATATTTAATACTTTTTAATTTAATGATATGTCAATAGTTAAAGTTGGCTTGGTCCAAATGACTTGTAGTGCAGAGGTAAATGCCAACAAGCAAAAAGCGGTCGAAAAAATAAAAGAAGCTGCAAAGCAGGGTGCTAATATTGTTTGCTTACAAGAATTATATACGTCCTTATATTTTTGTGATGTAGAAGCCTATGAAAATTTTAAATTAGCAGAGCCAATTCCAGGTAAAACGACCGATGAACTATCCTTATTGGCAAAGGAATTGGGAATTGTTATTATTGCTTCTTTATTTGAAAAAAGAGCGGAAGGATTATACCATAACACAACTGCAGTGTTAGATGCAGATGGAACTTATTTAGGTAAGTATCGTAAAATGCATATTCCAGATGATCCTGCTTATTATGAGAAATTTTATTTTACTCCAGGTGATTTAGGTTACAAGGTTTTCAAAACAAAATTTGCTACCATAGGGGTATTAATTTGTTGGGATCAATGGTATCCCGAAGCGGCTAGAATTACCAGCTTAATGGGGGCTGAAATGTTATTTTATCCAACAGCCATTGGATGGGCAACGGCACAGGATGAAGCCACTAACATAGAACAATACAATGCATGGCAGACTATTCAACGAAGTCATGCGGTTGCAAATGGGGTGCCTGTAATTAGTGTGAATCGAGTTGGGTATGAACAGGATGGTTTAATGAAATTTTGGGGTGGAAGCTTTGTAAGTAATCCATTCGGTACTTTATTGTATAAGGCTTCTCACGATCAAGAAGAAGTAGCTGTGGTAGATATTGATACTGATAAGTCAGATAGTTATCGCACACACTGGCCATTTTTACGCGATCGAAGAATCGATTCTTATCAACCCATTACTAAAAGATATATTGACGAAGAAAATGCTTAATAATACCCCCACGCCAAAATCATTAGGCTATTTTTTCCCTGCTGAATTTGCCAAACATGACGCTATGTGGTTAAGTTGGCCACATAAAGAAGAAAGTTGGCCAGGGAAAATCGCTTCTATTTATCCTTCCTATTGTGAATTTATAAAAGTGGTTTCAATTACCGAAAGGGTTTGTATTAATGTACTCAATGATAAAATGCGACAGTCTGCTGCTAATATGTTAGAATTGGCTGGTGTTGATTTAAATCGAGTTCAATTTTATTTACATCCCACCAATGACGCATGGTGTAGAGACCATGGCCCTAGTTTTTTAATAAGAAAAAATAAGGATCAACCAAAAGCCATTGTGGATTGGAATATCAATGCCTGGGGTGGAAAATATCCTCCTTATGATTTGGATGATGAAATACCAACACATATTGCTAAAGCACTTAACTTACCCGTATTTTATCCAAATATTATTATGGAAGGTGGGTCGGTTGATTTTAATGGAGCAGGTACCGTATTAACTTCAAAATGTTGTTTATTAAATCCCAATCGGAATCCAGCTTTAAGCCAGGATCAAATTGAAAGGTATTTATGTAATTATTATGGAGTAGAACAAGTGTTATGGGTTTCTGAAGGCATTGTTGGTGATGACACCGATGGTCATATTGACGATACAGTTAGATTTGTGAATGAGGATACAGTAGTTACAGTAGTGGAGTCTAATGTATTATCAGAAAACTATGATTTATTGCAACAAAATTTGAAGGAATTAAAAGAAATGCGTTTGATAAATGGGAAACAATTAAATATTGTTGAATTGCCCATGCCTGCCGATGTAATATATGAAGGACAAATGCTTCCTGCTTCTTATGCTAATTTTTATATAAGCAACGGTCACGTAATTGTACCAACATATCAGTGTGAGCAGGATGACAAAGCAATGCAAATTATTCAGGAATGTTTCAAAGATAGACAGGTGGTGGGCATTGACTCTACCGATATTATTTGGGGATTGGGTAGCTTCCATTGTTTAAGTCAACAAGAACCAAGTATATGATTTTAAAACTGGTACGATATGCATTTGTAGTATTCCTGTCCATTTTTGTAATGGCATGTAATCAATTTAAGTATCATTCAACGAATCAATTTTATAAAAAACAGGCGGCCAATTTAATTAAAGAAATTATAGCGGAACCATATCCAGTAGTCGACTCTATCAATCATATTACTGCACCACAATGGGTGGGGACAACTAATTTTGATTTACGCAAGCCCAATTTTGTGGTAATACACCATACCGCCCAAAAATCTTGTGAGGAAACCCTAAGGACATTTACGTTAGAAAGGACCAAAGTGAGTGCGCATTATGTAATTTGTAAAGACGGGACAGTGCACCATATGTTAAATGACTATTTTAGGGCATGGCATGGTGGAGTGGCGAAATGGGGCAATGCTACCGATATAAATTCAAGTTCCATTGGAATTGAATTAGACAATGATGGATTAGTGCCTTTTGAGCCCAAACAAATTGAAAGTTTATTAAACCTATTGAACAAATTGAAGGTTAAATATAAAATACCCGAAGCCAATTTTATTGGTCACGCGGATATTGCGCCAACCCGAAAAGACGATCCTAATATTCATTTCCCCTGGGCAATGTTGGCTAAGAAAGGGTTTGGGGTTTGGTTTGAGCCAAATGCAAAATATACATTACCCAACAACTTATCCATTCCTTATGCTTTAGCATTGGTAGGCTATGATGTAAAGGATCCAACTGCAGCAATCATTGCATTCAAGCGTCATTTTAGACAGGACAGTACAACCCTTATTAACGAAGCTGATAAGTCTGTTTTAGCGCAACTAATCCAAAAGAAACTTGGTTTGCCTGATTTAAATTCACTCCCTAAATAATTCACTATTTTTTTTGAGAACTAACAAATGTTAGCGTAAATTTGTGCAAATTTAAAATTGTATGGATTTCAACTTGTCCGAAGAGCAAATAATGATTCAAAAAGCTGCTCGTGAATTTGCGCAACAACAATGCTTGCCTGGTGTAATTGAAAGAGATGAACATCAACAAGTTCCCAAAGAACAATTGTTACAATTAGCACAACTTGGTTTTATGGGTATGATGACTGATCCTAATTATGGAGGAGCAGGAATGGATACCATTAGTTATGTTTTAGCTATGGAGGAAATAAGTAAAGTAGATAGCAGTGTAAGTGTAGCAATGAGTGTGAACAATAGTTTAGTATGTTGGGGTTTAGAGCATTATGGAAATGAAGAACAGAAGAAAAAATATTTAGTGCCATTAGCTCAAGGCATGAAAGACAATGAATTGTATATAGGTGCTTTTTTATTAAGTGAACCAGAAGCGGGTAGTGATGCCACACATCAACATACAAGTGCTGTTGACCATGGTGATTATTATGTAATTAATGGGGTTAAAAACTGGATTACCAATGGTTCTACTGCCAATGTTTATTTAGTCATCGCTCAGACCGATTATACAAAAGGACATAAAGGGATCAATGCCTTTATCGTTGAAAAAAATACACCAGGTATTACCGTTGGTGCAAAAGAAAATAAAATGGGAATTAGAGGTAGTGATACCCATGCCATTTCATTTTTAGATGTGAAAGTACCCAAAGAAAATAGAATAGGAGAGGAAGGATTTGGATTTAATTTTGCCATGAAAACCTTGAATGGGGGCAGAATTGGAATTGCGGCTCAAGCGTTAGGTATTGCTAGTGGTGCCTATGAATTAGCACTTGCATACAGTAAGGAGCGAAAAACTTTTGGAAAGCCAATTCATGAACATCAAGCTATTCAATTTAAACTAGCTGAAATGGCTACTAAAATTGAAACAGCAAGATTATTGTGTTTTAAAGCTGCATGGGAAAAGGACCATCACTTGGATTATACCACTACAGCGGCTATGGCTAAATTACATGCAAGTGATATTGCCATGTGGGCAACAACGGAAGCTGTTCAAATACACGGTGGATATGGTTTTGTTAAAGAATTTCATGTTGAAAGATTAATGCGTGATGCAAAAATTACCCAAATTTATGAGGGTACTACCGAAATTCAGAAAATGGTTATTGGTCGAAATATCACTAGGTAATAGTTGATGCAAGAAGGTATTTAAAATTTAATAGTGTAAATTTGATTTTCCTATTATAGGGGTTTAAAATATATCCATGCCTGTAAATATCGAACAATATCAAACCATTCAACAAAAATTACTAGCCGATCATGTCCAATTGATTGCAGTAAGCAAAACTAAGCCCATTGAGGATTTACAAGTATTATATGATTTAGGACATAGGGCATTTGGCGAAAACTATGTACAGGAATTAGTGGACAAAGAAACAAGGATGCCTAAGGACATTCAATGGCATTTTATTGGACATTTACAATCAAATAAGGTAAAATACATTGCCCCCTTTGTGTATATGATTCATGGGGTGGATTCAGAAAAATTATTACAAGAAATTAATAAACAAGGGGCAAAAGCTGGGAGAGTAATTGATTGTTTATTGCAAGTACATATTGCTACAGAGGAAACCAAGTTTGGTTTTGATGGACCTGCACTTCATGAATTATTATCAAGTAATAGGATAGGACAATATACTAATGTGCGTATTAGAGGTTTAATGGGAATGGCAAGTTTTAGCGAAGACCAGTCATTATTAAGTACAGAGTTTACTACTTTAAAATTATACTTTGACAAAGCAAAATCTGCCTTCCCCAATGGACAATTTGATACATTAAGTATGGGTATGAGTTCCGACTATGCTTTAGCCATTGCTAAAGGAAGCAATATGGTAAGAATTGGAAGTTTGTTATTTGGTGCAAGAAATTATACAAAGTAATTGTACAAAGTATTTCCAGTCGTCTTAGCTGTACATTTATATATCAAATAAAAAAAGGAAGCCTTATTTAGACTTCCTTTTTTTATTTGAACAAGTTACAGTGTTATTATTTTCCTTTTTTGATAGTTGCGTTGTCAAATACCAATTGTGTAAAAGCTTTAACCCCAACAATGAAACCTGATTCATCTAAATAAAAATCGGGCGTATGGTGTGGGCCTGCATTTTTAGGATCTGTTCCTTTTGGTAATGCACCTAAATTAAAGAAAAAGCTAGGCGCCTTAGCAGCATAAAATGAAAAATCTTCTGCACCGGTTACCCATGTGGATTCTGAAACATTGGCTTCACCAGCTGCCTTCATTAAAGAGGGCAATGTTTTTTTAACTAAGGCTGGATCATTATAGGTTACTAAAGTTTTTGTATCTATTGTAACATCAGCTGTTGCACCTGAACTTGCTGCAATGGTTTTTACAGTTTGCTTGATTCTTTCGTGCACTTCTTCTTGCATTTTACTGTCTAATGTTCTAATGGTACCTGTCATTTCAGCGGTCTCAGGAATAATATTGGAGCGCACCCCACTATTAATCGTACCCACGGTAATTACAACTGGTGCTTTTGTTAAATCCATTTGACGACTTACGATATGCTGAAGTCCTTCAATAATTTGTGCAGATGCAGCTATCGGATCAACACCACCCCAGGGTTGAGATCCATGGCTACCTTTCCCATTTACTTTAATCGTAAACCAATCAGAGGATGCCATGAAAGCACCTGATTTATACTTAAGGGTACCTACAGGTGTTTGAGAAGAAATATGAATTCCATACACTGCTTCTACTTTTGGATTGTCTAAAGCACCTTCTTTAATCATTAATGGTGCACCCCCTTCCTCAGTTCCAGGCGTGCCTTCTTCGGCTGGTTGAAATAAAAATACAACGGTTCCTGGTACATCTTTTTGTAATGCACTCAATACTTTAGCAGTTGCCATTAACATGGCAGTATGTGAATCATGCCCACATGCATGACTGACACTTACTTTTTGGCCATTAAATTCGGTGGTTACTTTGGAAGCAAAAGGTACGGGAGTTCTTTCATATACAGGAAGTGCATCAATATCGGCTCTTAATGCAACAACAGGACCAGGCTTTCCACCTTTCAATACTGCAACTACACCTGTTTTAGCGACTGGGTACTTAATTTCCACATTAGGTAATGTTTTCAAAAAATCTGCGATGTATTTACCTGTATTGACTTCTCTGTTGGAAAGTTCAGGAAATTCATGAAAATGTCTTCTCCAACTAATAAGTTGAGGCTCTACCTCCTTGAGTAATTCATTATAATTTTTAGGAAGCTCTTGAGCATAGCTTGATAAGCTACCTGTAATGAAAAGGGAAAGTAATAATTTTCGCATTGATATTTGTTTATAGTTATTTGTTTTAGTTATTGGATTTAATATAAAGTAATACTACTTCTTTGATCCATGTTTTTTATAAATCGTTAAGATTGGTATTCGCCAAATACACTTCTTAAGGTATCTGAAATTTCACCTAATGTGCAGTGATGCTCTACAGCTTCAATTACCACTGGCATTAAATTGTTCGTACCTAAGGCAGCCTCTTTTATCGCCAATAAACTAGCTTTCACTTTTGATTCATCTCTATTGGATTTAAATACTTTCAACTTTTCGATTTGTTCCTGCCTAATTTTTTCATCAATTCTTAAAATAGGGATATTAGTGGTTGACTCCGATTTGAATTCATTCACTCCAACAATTATCTTTTCTTTAGATTCTATTTTTTTCTGATATGCATATGCACTATCTGCAATCTTATTTTGCATAAATCCATTTTCAATTGCCATTACGCTTCCACCCATTTCATCAATTTGTTGCATAATTTTCAATGCTTCCAGTTCAACCTGATTGGTTAAATTTTCAATGAAATAACTTCCCGCCAATGGATCTACCGTATCGGTGACCCCACTTTCATATGCGACAATTTGTTGCGTTCTTAGTGCAATGCTTGCAGCTTCCTGTGTGGGCAATCCCAATGCCTCATCGAATCCGTTGGTATGTAAGCTTTGTGTGCCGCCTAAAACAGCTGCTAGGGTTTGTAAAGTTACCCTGCTTATATTGTTAAGGGGTTGTTGTGCAGTAAGTGTTGCACCACCTGTTTGTGTATGAAATCGTAGCATCAAAGCTTTTTCGTCAGTGGCGCCTAGATCTTTCATAATAGTTGCCCACATTTTTCTGGCTGCTCTAAATTTAGCTACTTCTTCAAATAAGTTATTATGTGCATTGAAGAAAAAAGAAAGTCTTTTTCCAAAAACATTAATGTCTAATCCTTTTTCTAATGCAGCTTTGACATAGGCTTTACCGTTACTTAAAGTAAAAGCAATTTCTTGAACAGCCGTACTGCCTGCTTCTCTGATATGATAACCAGAAATACTAATACTATTCCATTTTGGAACATTTGTACTGCACCATTCAAATATATCAGTGATAATACGCATTGAATGTTTGGGAGGATAAATATAAGTTCCTCTTGCTGCATATTCTTTTAAAATATCATTTTGAATCGTACCTGCCAACTGCTTAATATCAATCCCTCTTTTTTTAGCCAATGCAACATACAAGGCTAATAAAATAAATCCAGTTGAATTAATGGTCATGGAAGTACTTATTTTATCCAAAGGGATGTCCTTAAATAAAACTTCCATATCGGCTAAGGAACAAATGGAAACACCTACTTTGCCCACTTCACCTTCTGCTAAAGCATGATCAGGATCATACCCAATTTGGGTGGGTAAATCAAAAGCAACACTTAATCCCATTACACCTTGTGATAATAAAAAATGGTAACGTTGGTTGCTTTCTTCGGCAGTTGAAAATCCTGCATACTGGCGCATGGTCCATAATTTTCCAAGATACATATCTGGTTGGACTCCTCTTGTGTAAGGAAATTCACCTGGTAATTGACTGCCATCTAAATTATTGGGCAAATCTGCCTTGGTATATACTTTTTGGATAGATATACCGCTGTCTGTCTTTTTCACTTTGTCTTGCATGCTTCAATTTACGAAAAAATCACATCTTAAGGGGTAGGATATTATTTCTATTTTCGAAATTTTATGCAATCCGCATATCCCATAGTTATTGTAATTTTGCATTATAAATTATTAATTTATGGCTACAGATACTATATTAAACACTCCGGTAAGTTTTACCGCCTCAGCAGTGGAGGAATTAACCCGTTTAATGGGTGAACCCGACTTTGACCAACAACAAAAATTAAGGGTAGGGGTAAAAGGAGGAGGTTGCTCCGGAATGACCTATGTTTTAGGTTTTGATACCCCTAAAGAAGGTGATTTAGAATTTGTTTTTGAAGGAATCCCCTGTTGTATGGAAGCTGCCCATCAAATTTATTTATTTGGTATGCATATCGACTGGCAAGGCGGGTTAAATAGCCGAGGTTTTACCTTTAACAATCCCAATGCTTCAAGCACCTGTGGTTGTGGAACCAGCTTTGCTGTGTAACTTATTGTAATTATATACTAATAAAAAGGCCTCACATTTGTGAGGCCTTTTTGTATCAATTAAGAATGATAATTTATTTCTTTTTATTTTCTGCGCGACCTAATGGACGATTCTTTGCGAAATCAACCAATACAGGTGCAGCCACGAAGATAGAAGAATAGGTACCTGTAATTACACCAATTAACATGGCAAATGCAAATCCTTTGGTTACTTCACCACCAAAGAAGAACAATATTAAGATTACCAAGAACACCGTTAAGGAAGTCATGATGGTACGACTTAATGTTTCATTGATTGCTCGGTTAATTATACTAGCATTGTCTGATCCTTTCATTAAATTAGAATCCTCACGAATACGGTCATAAACAATCACCGTATCATTCATAGAGAATCCAATTACAGTTAATACCGCAGCAATAAAGTGCTGGTCAATTTCTAATGCAAATGGAACAACTCTTCTTAAGAAACTAAATACAAATAAGGTGACCAATACATCGTGCAATAAGGAGAAGATAGTACCTAAAGAATATCTCCAATCACGGAAGCGAATAAAGATGTATAAACATATTGCGATGATGGCAAATATGGTTGCGTTGGTAGCGCCTGATTTTAATTCCTCAGAAATGGAAGGCAATACAGTTTGAGAACTTTGTTTGTATTTTTCTTCAAAATCTTTGAAGCTTGTACCCTGTGGTAAAAATTTAACTAAACCTTCGTATAATTTAGTTTCCACTAATTTATCTACTTCCTTGCCTTGTTTCTTAATTAAATAAGAGGTAGTAATATTTACTTGATTCTTAGTGTCAATTGTTTTGATAATTGGCGCTTCATCACCAAATACAGGTTTTAAAGCTGCTCTCACTTCTTCGGTATTTACAGCTTTGTTAAATTTAACAGTGTAGCTTCTTCCTCCTGCGAATTCAACACCTTCGTCAAATCCGTTAAAGAAGGAAGCAATACCCATAATTAAAACAACTACTGATAATAAGTATGCGTACTTTCTGAATTCAATGAATTTAAAATTAGCATGCTTGAAGATAGATTTGGAAACTTTTGTAAAGTATTCAAAATGTCTATTCTTGCTAGTATAAATATCAGTGATTAAACGAGATACTAAGATTCCACAGAACAAGGATAATAAAATACCAATGATTTGTGTTGTAGCAAATCCTAATACTGGACCTAATCCAAAGTAGGCCAAAATACAAGCAGTCAAAAGGGTAGTAACGTGTGCATCCAATACTGGTGACATAGAACGCTTGTATCCGTCAGATACAGCCATCTGATAGCTCTTACCTTTTGTTAATTCCTCTTTAATTCTTTCAAATATAATTACGTTGGTATCCACCGCCATACCAATGGTTAATACCAAACCAGCGATACCAGGGGCAGTCAAAGTAAATCCTAATGCACTTAATATTCCAATTGTAAATAACAAGTTTAAGATAAGTGCAATATTAGCTACCCATCCACCTGTATTAAAATACAATAACATTAATGCGAAAATCACTAAGAAGGCAATACCAAATGACATTAATCCACCTTCAACTGTTGTTTTACCTAAAGTTGGGCCAATTAATTGCTCTTGAACAATTTTAGCCGTTGCTGGTAAAGCACCAATCTTTAAGATGTCCACTAAATCTTGTGCAGTTTTAATAGTATAGTTTCCACTAATAGAAGTACTTCCGGTAGTGATTGCATCGTTTACATTTGGAGCAGAATAAACCATGTTGTCAAGTACAATGGCAATAGGTTTGCCTATGTTTTTAGTAGTCATTTTAGCCCAAATACGTGTTGCATCAGATTTCATATTCATTTTGATATCAATCTTGCCCACTTCATTGGTTCCTACTGATGCACTTTCAATAATGTCGCCTTCTAATTCAGCTTGTCCATTATCTAAAGTTTTAATTGCGTATAATGGTAAAATATCTTTTGCTTTGGGATCTGTTTCTTCTTCCGTCTTACCATACATAAATACTAGGTTAGAAGGGAATTTTGATTTCACTTCAGGTAATTTTAACCATGCATTTAAAGTGGCAGTGTCTTTCTTTAAGGTATAACCAATTACACCAGAATAGTAAGGTTGTCCATTTTTACCTTGATAAGGTTGACTAAATTGAACAATTCTACGTAATGGATTTTTATTTTGGTTAATTTTTGTCGTATCTAATTTAGCATTACTTGTTGTATCCTTAATGCCATTTAAATTATCTTCAATTGACTTGTCAGCAGCTAAAATTGCATTCCCTAAATCAGGATTTTCTAAAGTATATACTTCAAAAATTTGAAGATTGGCAGTTGATTGCAAATTAGCTCTTACTCTTTCCTTATCGCTAATACCTGCTAACTCGATATTGATAATTCCTTTATTGGCGTTTGGATTGATATTAGGAGAAGCCAAACCAAATTTATCAATACGTTTAGTTAAGATATTGATTGTAGATTCAAATGCAGCAGCTGATTGAGCTCTTAAATAAGTGGCTACTTCTTCGTTTGAAGCATCAATTTTAAGCTTGTTGGCACTTTTACTACTTCTTTGTGCGAAAAGAGGGGCTAATTTACCAGAAGGATTCACACGTGCGTATTCTTCCATAAATAAGGTAATCAAATCACCACTATTATTTGCTTTTTTAGCAACTGCATTGTTTAAAGCAGTATTAAACGAGGGATCCTTTGAATAGTTGGCTAATGACTTAATTAAACCATCCAAGCTAACTTCCATGGTAACACTCATACCACCTTGTAAATCAAGGCCCAACATCAATTCTTTTTCTTTAGCACTACCGTAAGTAGTTAATCCAAAAAATAATTTTGTGTCTTTTGTACTGTCCAATAAACGCTTGAAATAGGTTTTCTTTACTTCATTTAAACTGTCATTGTAAAATGATTGTTTCTCTTTGTCTGAAGGATAAACACTTTCAGCTTTAGGGAATTTCTTGATCCAGGTTGAAGCCTTTGCCTCCATGTCTTTTTCATGGCTATTTACAAAATAGGTAAATGATAATTGATAAAGACAAATTAAAATAAGCGCAATTGCAAAAAAGCGCACTAATCCTTTGAGTTGCATAATAGTTTGGTTAACTGATTTTTAGTCGGCAAATATAATGGAAACAAGGGAAAATTAGGCCTAAAAAGGCATTAATTTCCTAGTTCAAAACAATGTCAAAATACAAGGGAGAATTGGCTGGAATGCCACTTCTTGCCTGTCCTCCATAAGCAAGTGAGGAAGGAATGACCACCTTTATGCGCCCCCCTTTACCAATTTTAGGCACGGCGATCTGCCAACCTAGAATTAATTGGCTTAATGGGTAGGAGATAGTACCTGCATCAAATTGGGTGCCATTTAACAATGTACCTGTATAAGTCATTGATATTGTTTCACATAGGTTTGGTTTCTTGGATGCACCAGCTGTGATAATTTGGTATAAAATACCACTTGAATCGGTGGTATAAGTAATATTGCGTGCATTACAAAAAGCGACCATTGCCGCATTTTGAGCCGTATTTCTATCAGGTATATAATTAGCGGTTAAATTACAGGGTTCTGATTTATTACATGCAGTTTGGGAAGAAAGGATGAAAATTAGGGCTGTGATAGCCAAAACAGATGCTAAACTTGCTGTGAATTTTCCTTTTGTGTTAAAAATGCTCATTTTTTGTTTTTTATATGTTTTAATTCTTGAAATCTTTGTTCGTTCATTTCTGAAGTAAATTGCTGGTATAACCATCCAAAACCAATTGAAATTACGAGGATAGCAATAATTATCCAAGTTTCATTACCCCTGCGATTGGCAACCATTTGGGCCCTTTCATACCATCCCAATTCAGAAATGACAAGTACCACCAAACCAATTAGCAAACCCACACTTAATCCACGTAAAAATGGTCGGCGTTTATATTGGGGTTGGACTCTCTCTTTTTCCCACTGTTGGTAAAATTGCTCTTCCTCCTTGCTTAACATGGTACAAATTTATGAAATGACCACAATAATATACGAGTCATACCGTACTTTTAATAAAATAAACACGAACTATGAAAGTTTTTATGCAAAAGTGGGGGATAACTATCTACATTTTAATCTTGTCAGCACATTTATATGCCCAGGTATTAGGTCCAAATTTTGCCAGTTGGCAGTTTGCCACAAAGGCTTTACTACTGCCTACATTAATGGCATATTTAGTTACACAAAATTTTTTTCCATCAGCGCCAAAAGTAAAGTGGCTGGTACTATTTGCGATGTTGGGTTCTTTTTTAGGGGATGTGTTATTAAGCTATGATCATTTATTTATTGTTGGAATGTTGGCATTTATGACTACCCACATTTTTAATATTTTAATGTTTCATAATATAAATGGGGTAGGACAACCAAAGTCAAAAAAGTTTTTACTTTTCTCCTTATTGTTATTGGCATTCTGTGTGTTGATTTATTTATTGCTTCAAAAAGCAATGGGAGCCTTAATTTATCCTATTCTTGTCTATATGGCACTTATTTGTAGTGCTGCATTAATGGCCATACATGCTGGGGGAAATTCAAAAGGGGAGGTTATTTCAACATTATTTTGGTTGCCTGGCATGTTATTTTTTATTAGCTCAGATGCTGTATTAGCTTTCAATAAATTTGATTGGTCATTGCATCATCCCATCAAAAATATTGGATTAGTGACCATGCTTACTTATGGTATGGCTCAATTATTTTTAGCAAAGGGGTTTCAACTATATTTTACAAAATTGGACACTTCCAAATTACAATAAATTGATAGCAAATAAAAAAAGCCTCAGCAAATGCTGAGGCTTTTTTTATGATAACGCTTATGCGTATTATTTTAGTAACCCATTCCACCCATATCAGGAGCACCACCACCGTGTGGAGCAGCTTCTGGCTTAGGTTTATCAGCAATCACGCATTCTGTTGTTAATAACATAGAAGCAATGGATGCTGCATTTTCTAAGGCAACTCTTGATACTTTAGTGGGGTCGATAACGCCTGCTTTGAATAAGTTTTCGAAAACTTCTGTTCTTGCATTGAAACCAAAGTCGTCTTTGCCTTCTTTGATTCTTTGTACAACAATAGAACCTTCGATACCGCTATTCTTAACAATTTGACGTAATGGCTCTTCAATTGCACGACGTACAATTTGGATACCGGTATTCTCGTCTTCGTTAGCCCCTTTTAATTTATCTAAACTTGCTACTGCACGAATGTAAGCAACACCACCACCTGGAACAATACCTTCTTCCACTGCAGCACGTGTAGCGTGTAAAGCATCGTCCACACGATCCTTCTTTTCTTTCATTTCAGTTTCAGTGGCCGCACCTACATACAATACAGCTACACCACCACTTAATTTCGCTAAACGCTCTTGTAATTTTTCTTTATCGTATTCTGAAGTGGTGTTTTCAATTTGTGCTTTAATTTGATTTACACGACTTGTGATATCTGCTTTTTTACCTTTACCACCAACAATTACGGTGTTGTCTTTGTCAATAGTGATTGAAGATGCTTGACCTAAATAAGACAAATCTGCATTTTCTAATTTAAATCCTTGTTCTTCGCTAATTACGGTACCTGCGGTTAAAATAGCGATATCTGTTAACATTTCTTTTCTTCTGTCACCAAAACCTGGTGCTTTAAC
>JACCDH010982224.1_pt1 | contig 15169 bp, 15 predicted proteins | sample 7442481 | NCBI WGS metagenome assembly JACCDH01 (sample SAMN15323433, study PRJNA562643) | freshwater metagenome | isolation source: river surface water | place: USA:Blue River Watershed | collected 2017-08-15
GATGGAAAACGGGCCTATGTCGCAGCCCGCGCCGATGGTCGCGCCGTCTTCGATTACCGCCGCGGGGTGGATGCGGGCGGTGGGGTGGATGCTCATGCTTCGGCCTTTGCAGCCTTGGGAAGGTCGAACATGGCCGAGAAGGTGGCCTCACAGGCCAACTCGCCGTCCACCATGGCGCGGCCTTCGAATTTCCAGACCCGACCGCCGCCGCGCAGCGCCTTGACGTGCAGTTCCAGCACATCACCGGGCACCACCTTGCGGCGGAATTTCACGCCATCGACGCCCATGAAAAAGACCTTGGCGTTCTTGTCCACCAGATCCATCGACAGCCCCACAAGGATGCCCGAGGTCTGCGCCATCGCCTCGATGATCATCACGCCGGGGAAAATCGGCATGCCGGGGAAATGCCCGGTGAACTGCGGTTCGTTGATCGTCACGCATTTGATACCGACGCAGCTTTCGTTGACGATGATGTCACGCACCTTGTCGACCAGCAGGAACGGGTAGCGGTGCGGAATGATGCGCTGGATCAGGTCAAGGTCTGCGGAGAGCGCAGCTTGGGGCGCAGCGGTGACATCGGTCATGGTCGTCTCCTGTCGGGCGCTTCTTTGCGGGCGCTTGGTCGAAGTGGGTCACGGTTGGGCGGTCTGCACAGCGCACACCCGGATTTGGTCAATAGCCGCAAGGCCTGCACGAAACAAGGCAGCACGCAAGCCGGGCCACCAGACCCCGTCACGGCGCAGGATCGGGGGCGGTGGTGGAATCACCCGGGGCGGGCCCATCTCCCAGCACCGCATCCAGCCGCGCGATGGCGGTGGCGGTCACGTCCACGCCGCTCTGGCTGTAGATCACCGCGCGGGCGTCGATGATCACCTCGGCCCCCACGTCGCGCAACAGGCCATCCAGCACGGGACGCACCGTCTCGACGAAACGGCGCTGTTCGGCGTCGAGCCGGGCCTTGATGTCATCGGATTTCGCCGTCTGCGCCTTGCGGATGCCCTCTGCCTTGGCATCGAACTCTGCGGCAAGGGTCTGGAACTCCTTGGCGGGCAGTTTCGAGCGGCGCTCGGTCAGGTCGCGCTCCTCGGCCTCAAGGGCGGTTTCGATGCGGCGGTTTTCGGCCTGCAACGTCTCGATCGCCTGCTGATGCCGGGCCAAGACGGCCTTGCCGAAGCGGCTTTCGCCGAAAAGCCGGTCCTGATCCAGCACGAGGACCGAAGACTGCACCAAAGGCCCCGGCACGGGGGCCGTCGTCTGGTCCTGCGCACCCGCTGTGTTCCCGGCCCCCGCAAGGGCCAGCACGCAGGCGATAAGGCGCAATCCGGCCAGGGTCGGCCCGGCAGACACTGGCCCCGGCATCAGAACTTGGTCGAGACCGTCAGGTCGAAGGTCTGCTCCTTGTCGTAGCTTTCCTTTTGCAACGCCCGCGAGAAGTTGAACCGCAGCGGCCCGATGGGCGTGTCCCACAGCAGCGAGACCCCCACGGCCGAGCGTACGTGGAAGCCGTCATCCACCGTCCCCGAGGCCGCCGCACGGTCATCCAGCCCCCAGACGGAGCCAACGTCGAAGAACACGCCGCCGCCGATGCCATATTCCTCGGGCAGGCCCAGCGGGAAGTCGGCCTCAAACCGTGCCACGGCAAAGACATTGCCGCCAAGCGCATCATCGGTGCCCAGATCGCGCGGGCCGATGCCATTCGATTCGAAGCCGCGCAGCTTGTTGTTGCCGAAGTAGCGGTCGGTCACGCGGCTGCCGTAATCGCCAAAGCTGTTCAGCATCGAGCCTTCGAAGATGGCCCGCAAGGTGACCTCTTCTTGCAGCACGCGACGCTCGGCCAAGGCAAAAACCGTGCTTTCCAGATACTGCCGGTCGCCGCCCAAGCCGCCGATGTTCTGGCCAAAGCGCAGCAGGATGCCGCCCAAGGGGTTGATGCCTTCGATGCGGTTGTCATAGCTCCAGCGGTAGCCCGCGTAGCTGCTGATGAGCGCGCCGTCATTCGCCTCGCGCTGGATGATCGACGAGATGGCCGGATTGACGTCAGAAAGCCGGGTTTCCTGCAAGCCGTAGCGCACCGACAGGCGGGCGATCTCTCCGACCGGGAATTCCAGCGAGGGAGAGAACGAGACCACGCGCGTGTCATATTGCGCGTTTTCGTTGTCGGTCTGGGTCAGGCCCGCACCCAGAGAAAAGGCCACGTCCCGGCCGAGGAAGGCCGGTTCGGTGAAGGACATGTTGAAGGATTGCGAGGTGTCGGCGGTGTTGACGTTCAACGCCAGCGCCTGCCCCCGGCCAAGGAAATTGCTTTCCGAATAGCCAACGCTAAAGCCGACGCCCGACGACACGCCGTAAGACGCGCCCAGCGACAACGAGCCTGTCGCCGCCTCTTCGACATCCACATTCACCACGACCTGATCCGCCGCCGTGCCCGGTTGGGCATCGACCTGCACATCCGAGAAATAGGCCAGCGCGCGGATACGCTCGGCGGCCTTGCGGATTTCGCGCGGGTTGAAGGGGTCGCCTTCCGCCGTGCGGAACTCGCGCCGCACCACCTGATCCAGCGTGGTGGCATTGCCTTCGATGTCGATGCGTTCGACAAAGATCCGCTCGCCGCGCACGATGGCGAATTGCACATCAACCACGCCGCCCCGATCGTCACGGGTCAGCCGCGGCTCCACCCGGATGAAGTTCAACCCCTTGGCCAGCGCCAGATTTTCCATCCGGGTGACGTTGGAATCGATCAGGCTGGGGGACCATGTCTGGCCCGCGCGGATGCGCTTGACGGCATCGAATTCGGCGGCGTCGATGCCTTCGACCTCGGACACGGTAGAGGTGTTGCCGATCTTGAAACTTTGGCCTTCGCGAATGGTGAAGGTCACAAAGAAGGCGTCGCGCTCACGCGAGACGTCAGAGCTGGCGTCCACCACATCCACGTCGATATAGCCGCGCGACAGGTAGAAATCGCGCAAAAGCTGCTTGTCCAGCTCCAGCCGTTCCGCCACGAAGGTGTCGCGCTGGATGATCGTCCGCAACAGGCCCGCCTGTTTGGTCTGCAAGACCTGACGCAGGCGGCGGTCACTGTAGGCGCGGTTGCCGACGAAGGAGATGCGCTCGATCTCCACCACCTTGCCTTCGGCGATCTCGAACACGAGGTCCACGCGGTTGCCGTCACGCTTGATGATGCGCGGCTCCACCGTGGCGGCGATGCGGCCTTTGACGCGGTAGGTCTCGGCGATGGCGGCGGCATCCTGTTCGGCCTGCGCGGGCGAATAGACGCGCGACGAGACCGACTTGATCAGGGGCGCAAGGTCTTCGTCCTTGATCCGCTTGTTGCCTTCGAAGTTGATCACATTGATCATCGGGTTCTCAACCACCCGGATCACCAGCGTGGAGCCCTGCGGGTCGATCTCGACGCTGGCGAACAGGCCCGAGTTCACGATGCGCGGATAGGCGGCGTTCAATTCGGCGGCGCTCACCTCTGCCCCGCGCGGCAGGTCCGCAAAGCCGATGATCGAGGCGGGATCGACGTATTGGTTGCCCTCGACCGTCACCGCCGAGAAGCTGTAGCTCTGCGCCACCGCAGGCCCGACGGCCAGCATCGGCACCGTCGTGGCGGACAGGAACAAGGCCGCAAGGACAGGACGAATGCGGGCCCGCTGCGGCCCCGAACCAATCCTGCCGGTCGCATTCTGTCCGCGCATTTTCCCACCCATGTCTCAAGCTATCTGTTGTGGGACTCAGTAGCTTGAACCGCGCCAGTTGTCAAAAGGCGGCGGTCAGGGAAGGCGATCTTCGGACAGGATCCGACCCTTGGGCCGCCGCCGGTTCACCCCTTCGGCGCAGAGGCTTGCGCAGGGCTCAGGCCGCCAGCAGGATCGAGCCCATCAGCGCGCCGCAGACCAGACCCGCGGCCACCATCGCGGCCGAGATCAGGCGGTCGGAATGGACCGTGACCATCAGCGCGACACTGCGATACCCTTCGAAAACGTGGCGCATGACACCCCCTCCACTGGCTATGGTGCTGAAGGTGCCCGGCGATTATGGCGGCAGTGGGACGGATTTGCAGTGGTCCCAAGACCTTTTCGCGTCAGCAGAACAGATCGTTGGTCAGGGCAAAGACCATCAGTGTTCCGATCAGCGCAAGGCCCAGCGTCATCAGGCCCCGCATGGCGCGGTCGGTGGGCGGGCGGCGCATCACGGCCTCATAGAGGTGGAACACCAGATGGCCACCGTCCAGCACCGGCACCGGGAAGAGGTTCATCATCCCCACCGCCGTGGACAGGGCCGCGATCATCCACAGGAAATCCGCCCCGCCCGCGCTGGCCGCCGCCCCGGCGGTTTCCGCGATGCCGATGGGTCCGCGCAGGTTGCAACTGGAAATCGCCCCCGACACCATGTGCCACAGCGCCGAGAGCGAGGTGTTCACCAGACCCCACATCGTCGATCCCGCCATGGACAGCGCCTCGAACAGGCCCGGCGTGCGGGTTTCGGGGCTGAACACCAGCCCCCCCGACAGGCCGATCAGCCAGCGCGTCTCGAATCCGCCCTCGGGCAGCGGCAAGTCGCTGCGCCGTGGCGTCAGGGTGATGTCGAACGTCTCGCCCGCGCGCCAGACGGTCAGCGCCTGCGGCTTGCCCTCCGATCCGCGGATCGCCTGTTCCAACTGGCCAAAGGCAAAGACCGGCGTGCCGTTGATCGCGGTGATTACATCCCCTTCGGCCAGACCCGCCTCTGCCGCCGCCGATTGCGGATGCACTGCCAGCACCAGCGGCGGGCGCGGGAACGGCCCCTCGACGGTGATGGCCCGCCCGTCGCGCAGCACGTCGTAGCGCAGGCTGGCGGTGGGGGGCAGCGTGTCGATCACCGCCGACAGGGTGGTGAAATCCGGCGTCGGCTGGCCGTTCAGCGCGGTGATCTCATCCCCGGCGCGCAGGCTTTCGCCCTGAAACGGCATCGGGGACAGGCTGCCCACCGTGGGGCGGTCCGTCGCCACGCCAAGCGCCAGAAACATCCCCGAAAAGACCACGGCGGACAGGATGAAATTGAACAGCGGCCCCGCCGCGACAGTGGCCGCCCGCGCCCAGAGCGGCGCGCCATGCATCGTGGCGCGGCGTTCCTCGGCCGTCAGCCCGGCATAGACACCCTCGTCGGCCTTGGCCGATGCGGCGTTGCTGTCGCCAAGGAATTTCACGTAGCCGCCAAAGGGCAAGGCCGCGAGTTGCCAGCGGGTGCCATGCCTGTCCTGCCGCGACCACAGCACCGGCCCGAAACCCAAGGAGAAGACCTCGGCCCGGATGCCCGACCAGCGCCCCACGATGTAATGGCCGTATTCATGCACGAAGACGATGACCGACAACGCCACGACAAAGGCCGCGAAGGTGAAGGCGAAGCTGCCGAATGTCGGAAGAAGTTCGGAAAGGTCCAAAGTCACGAATTCCTGTGCCGGGAGCGGGCCAGTTCATCCGCCCGTCTCCGGGCGAGTTGGTCAGTCGCAAGCACCGCGTCAAGGTCTGGTATCCCGCCGCCCGGTCCGATTTCCCCGGAAAGCCGGTCCAGCACGCCTTCAACCACCGCCGCCATCTCAAGGAAAGCAAGCCGTCCGGCGATGAAATGGTCCAGCGCGATTTCTTTTGCCGCATTGAAGGCGGCCCCGGTCAGACCGCGCTGGCGCATCACCTCACGCGCAAGGCGCAGGGCGGGAAAGCGCGTCTCATCGGGGGCCTGAAAGGTCAGTTGCCCCAGCTTGGCCAGATCCAGCCGCGCCACGGGGACATCGCCCCGGTCCGGCCAATGCAGGGCAAAGCCGATGGCGTGGCGCATGTCGGGCGGGCCGAGATGCGCCATCACGCCCCCGTCGGTGAAGCCAACCAGCGCATGGACGATGCTTTGCGGATGCACCAGCACCTCGATCTGTTCCGGCGCGAAGCCGAAGAATTCGCGCGTTTCGATCAGCTCCAGCCCCTTGTTGAACATCGAGGCCGAATCGATGCTGATCCGCTGGCCCATCGACCAGTTCGGATGCGCCACAGCCTCACGCACCGTGGCCGCCGCCAGACGCTCCAGCGGCCAGTCGCGGAAGGGACCGCCGCTTGCGGTGATGATCACACGTTCTACGGCGCGCATATCCTCGCCGGTCAGGGCCTGAAACACGGCGGAATGTTCGCTGTCCACCGGCAGGATCGTCGCGCCATGATCCCGCGCGGTCTGCATCAGCAAGGGCCCCGCCGTGACCAGCGACTCCTTGTTGGCCAAGGCCAGCGTCCGCCCATGCCGCAGGGCGCGCAGGCCGGGCACCAGACCGGCGGCGCCGACGATGGCGGACATGGTCCAGTCGGCGGGACGGTCGGCGGCTTCGGCAATCGCCTGTGCACCCGCCGCCGCCTGCACACCCGACCCGGCCAGCGCATCACGCAGCGCGGGGAGTTCGTCCTCATGCGCCGTGACGGCGATTTCGGCACGCAATTCGCGCGCCATTTCGGCCAGACGCGCGATGTTGCGCCCGCCGGTCAGGGCGACGGTGCGGAACGCCTCTGCCCCGCCTGCGCGGCGGATCAGGTCAAAGGTGCTTTCCCCGATGGACCCGGTCACGCCGAAAATGGAAATGGACCGCATATCCCCGCCCCCGTCAGTGAATCGGCAGCGGCAGGACAAGGCCGATCAGCATCAGGGCCACCGTCGCCCCGATCAGCGCATCGAATCGGTCAAGCAAGCCGCCATGGCCGGGGATCAGGTTGGAACTGTCCTTGATGCCCGCCCGCCGCTTCAGCCAGCTTTCCGCGATGTCGCCCAACTGCCCGGCAAAGGCCACCACCGGCGACAACAGCACCACCCAGACCGACCCGAACCCCAGCCGCCAGAAGATCACCCCGACAATGGCCGCGCCAAGCCAGCCCGCCACCGTGCCGGACCATGTCTTCTTGGGGCTGATCGCAGGCCAGAACTTCGGCCCACCCAGAATGCGGCCCGCGAAATACCCCATCACGTCAGAGGCCACGACGACCGAGATCAACCACAATATCGCGCTCTGACCATTGGCAAAGCGCAGATCAACCAAGGCAAAGCCCGTGACCATGATGGCCGCAGCGTAAACGGTGGCGATGCGGCGGTCGCGGCGCGGGGTCAGCGCCAGCGCCAAGGACGGCACCAAGAGCGCCAAGGGGGCCAGATCGCCCCGCAGCACCAGGGCCGCCAGCAGGCACCCTGCCCCGATGGCCCCCATCGCCAGCGGCGTGCCCCGCCGCCCCGGCGCGGTGATGCGCGCCAACTCCCAGATCATCCCCCCGGTCAGCAGGATGGCCAGCGCGGCGAAGGACATCCCGCCCAGCCAGATTTCCGCCGCGCCGACCAGCACCATGACCGCGGCGGAGAGCACGCGGGGGCGCAGGTCGGACCAGCGTCCGGCATCACCGCTCATGCGCTGACCACGCCGCCAAACCGCCGTTCGCGGTTGCCAAAGCGCCCGACGATCGCCGAAAGCTCATGCGCGCTGAAATCGGGCCAGAGCGTGGGGGTGAATTCATATTCCGCATAGGCCGTCTGCCACGGCAGGAAATTCGAGGTCCGGGTTTCCCCAGAGGTGCGTATCACCAGATCAGGATCGGGAATGCCGCAGGTGTCCAGATGGTCGGAGAGCACCGTCTCGGTCAGCGCCTCGGGGGCGAGCCGTCCTGCCGCCACCTCGGCCGCGATAGCACGGACGGCGCGCAGCACCTCGTCCCGGCCACCGTAATTGATCGCCACGGTGAAATTCAGCCGGGTATAGCCCGCCGTCCGCGCCTCGATCCCGGCCATCAGGGCCTGCAAGCCCTTGTCCAGCCGCGAGCGGTCGCCGATGAAGCGCATCCGCACGCCTTCAGCCGCCAGACGGTCCGCCTCGCGTTCGATGTACTGGGCAAAGATCGCCATCAGGCCAAGCACTTCCTCGGTCGAGCGTTTCCAGTTCTCGGTCGAGAAGGCGTAAACCGTCAGCCAGCGGATGCCCAGATCGGGACAGGCGCGCACGATCTCGCGCACGCGTTCGGCCCCGCGACGATGGCCCACCAGTCGTGGCCAGCCGCGCTCGGTGGCCCAGCGGCCATTGCCGTCCATGATGATGGCGACATGCTCTGCCGGGCGCGGGGCCTTCGGGTCTTTGTTCCTGATGATCGCCACGCCCCGCCCTTTACTGGCCGCCTTTACCCGGAAAACACCACTTCGGGGGCCGCATCCTCCCCCGCGCGGCGTCAGACCTGCATGATCTCGGCCTGTTTCTGTTCCAGCACCTTGTCCACCGCCGCGATGGCCTTGTCGGTCAGTTCCTGCACCTCGTCCGACCACATCTTCTGGTCATCCTCGGACATGCCCGCCGCCTTGGCCTTCTTGATCTGGTCCATGCCGTCGCGCCGCACGTTGCGGATCGAGACCTTGCAGCTTTCGGCATATTGCGCGGCGACCTTGGTCAGTTCCTTGCGGCGCTGTTCGTTCAGTTCCGGGATCGGCAGGCGGATCAGCGGACCATAGGTGACGGGGTTGATCCCCAACCCCGACTCGCGGATGGCCTTTTCAACCTTGGAGATCATGCCCTTGTCCCAGACGTTGATCACCACCATGCGCGGTTCGGGCACGTTGACGGTGCCAAGCTGGTTGATCGGGGTCATCTGGCCATAAGCCTCGACCTGAATGGGTTCCAGCATCTGCGCCGAGGCGCGGCCCGTCCGCAGCGAGGCGAATTCGGTTTTCAGCGCGTTCATGGCGCCGTCCATCCGGCGCTGGATCGCGTCGAGGTCGATGTCGAGATCGTCTTGCGACATGGTGGGTGGTCCTATCGTCTGGTCCGTGTCAGCGCCGGAATTGCCCCTCTATAGCAGAGCACATCCGGCAGGGTATAGATGTTCGCGCGCAAACGGTCCTTGGCCCGGCCCTCAGCCGGTGACCTTGGTATAAGTGCCCTCGCCGCGCAGGATGGTGCGGAAGCCGCCCGGCTCATCCAGACTGAACACGATGATCGGCAGTTCATTGTCCCGCGCCAAGGCGATGGCCGAGGCGTCCATCACCCCCAGATGCTTGGCAAGGCATTCGTCATAGCTGACGGTGTCATAGCGCTTGGCATCGGCGTGTTTCTTGGGGTCCTTGTCATAGACCCCGTCCACCTTGGTGCCCTTGAAGATCGCCTGACAGGCCATCTCGTTGGCGCGCAGGGTGGCGGCGGTGTCGGTGGTGAAATAGGGGTTGCCGGTGCCCGCCGCGAAGATGCAGACGCGCTTTTTCTCAAGGTGCCGCACGGCGCGGCGGCGGATATAGGGCTCGCAGACCTGATCCATCGGGATGGCGCTGATCACGCGGGTGAAAACCCCCAACGCCTCCAGCGAGGATTGCATCGCCAGCGCGTTCATCACCGTGGCCAGCATCCCCATGTAATCGGCGGTGGTGCGTTCCATCCCCTGCGCCGATCCGGCGAGGCCCCGGAAGATATTGCCGCCGCCAATGACCATGCAGATCTCGACGCCCATTTCCTGCACCGACTTCACCTCCTGCGCGATGCGCGCCACGGTCGGCGGGTGCAGGCCATAGCCCTGGTCCCCCATCAAGGCCTCGCCGGAAATCTTGAGCATGACGCGGCTGTATTTGACCGATGGCTCAAGGACCGGTTTTGTCATGGGAAACCCCGTTGTTGCTGGTTTGATAAGCTGTCGCTTTGGATTGGGGCGCAAAATGTCGTAAAACGCCGTGGGGTTCAACCGGGGAACCGCAGCCAATCCGCCAAAGGCGGGGCATGACGCCGGGCAAAGGGACTTTCCCTCCGGCCCTGATCCGCTTAACCCTGTGGCCAAAGGGATTGCGGAGGATGGCATGAAGAAACTGGCGGCAGGAAACTGGAAGATGAACGGCACGGCGGCCAGCCTGTCCGAGGTGACCGCGCTGGTGCAGGCCCATCCCGCGCCGGGCTGTGAGATGCTGCTGTGCCCCCCCGCCACGCTGGTCGCCGCCATGGCCGCCACCGCCAAGGGCACCGCGCTGCAGGTCGGCGGGCAGGATTGCCATGCCAAGGCATCGGGCGCGCATACCGGCGACATCTCGGCCCAGATGCTGCGCGATGCCGGGGCCAGCCATGTGATCCTTGGCCATTCCGAACGCCGCGCCGATCACGGCGAGACCGATGCGCAGGTCCTTGCCAAGGCCGAAGCCGCCATCGCCGCCGGCCTGATCGCCGTCGTCTGCATCGGCGAGACCGAGGCCGAGCGGGACGCAGGCCGAACGCTGGATGTGGTCGGCACGCAACTGCATGGCTCGGTCCCTGCGGGTGCCACGGCGGCCACTCTGGTTATTGCTTACGAACCCGTCTGGGCCATCGGCACCGGCCGCACCCCCACGATCCCCGAGATTGCCGAAGTCCACGCCTTCCTGCGCGCCCGCCTGACCGCCCGCATCGGAGCCGAAGCGGCAGGGGTGCGCCTGCTGTATGGCGGTTCAGTCAAACCCTCGAACGCGGCCGAGATTTTCGCCGTGCCCCATGTTGACGGGGCCTTGGTCGGCGGTGCCAGCCTGAAGGCCAGCGATTTCGGGGCCATCGTCGCGGCCTTGTCCGCAGCCTGATCGCGCCCTTGCGGCCCAGTGAAGCGTCGGTCCCGGATCAGCCAAGCGGTCTGGTCCGGGCCATGCTGCGCGCCAGTTAGATTTGGAATCACCATGACCGCTTCCCCGATCCGCGCGCAGGGCGCGATTGCCGCCAACCTGACCTGCATGGCCTCGATGCTGATCTGGGCCGCTGCCCTGCCCGCCGCCGAAGTCCTGATCCGCGCGGAACCGGCCATCCTGTCCCCCCTCTGGATCAATGCCGCGCGGATGGTGATGGCGGCAGCCTTCCTGCTGCCGATCTGGCTGCTGGTTGAGGGTCCGGGAGCTTTGCGTCAGGCCAATTGGGGGCGCGGGATCATGGTCGGCTCTCTCATCGGTCTTGGGGCGCTTTTGCTGGTGCTGGGACAAGGCAAGACCTCGGCCGTGATGGCGGCGGTGGTGTCCTCTGCCATGCCCCTGATCGGGATGGCGCTTGAGATCGCCTTGGACGGGCGCAAACTCACCCGCGCCATTGTTCTGGGGCTGCTCCTGTCCGTCATCGGGGGTGTGCTGGCCGCGGGCCGGTTTGACGGCGGCATCGGCTTTGGCATCGGGGCGCTCCTGTGCTTGGGCTCTGTCATCACCTTCACCCTCGCCTCACGCTGGACCGTCACGGCATTGCCCAAGCTGACGCCTTTGGGCTCCACCACTGTCACCGTCTGCGGCGCAGCGGTGGCTGCGCTGATCTTCGCGCTTGGCGGCGCAGCCCTTGGCCAGCCGGTCGGGGACCTCACGCGCTTCGGCGCGTGGGAGTTTGGCGCGCTGGCCATCTACGGCGTCGGCGGTCTGGCAATCAGCCAGCTGCTCTGGATCATCGCCGTGGGCCGCCTCGGCATCGCCATGTCGGCGCTGCACATCAACCTCACGCCGTTTTACGTCATGCTCTTCATGCTGGCCCTGGGCGGCACGTGGAACTGGCTGCAAGCGGCAGGGGCGGCGCTGGTCTGCATCGGCGTGCTGATCGCCCAAGGCCTGATCTCCCAAGGACTCTTCACCCGGACCGCCTGATGGACACCCTGCACCAATCCCCCACCGACCCCGTCTTCGTGCAAGACCCCTACCCGTTCTACGACCGCGCCCGCACGCATGGCCCCTTCTTCCACTGGGCCGAATACGCGCTGACCTGCACGCCCAACGCGGCGGCGGTGAACGCCATCCTGCGTGACCGCCGCTTTGGCCGCGAAGCGCCACCCGAATGTGCCCCGGTGATCCCCGACCACCTGCGCCCCTTCTACGCCGTCGAGGCGCATTCGATGCTGGAGTTGGAGCCCCCGCGCCATACCCGCCTGCGCTCCCTCGTGCTGCGCGCCTTTACCTCGCGCCGGATTGCCGCGCTGGAGCCGGAAATCCGCCAACTCTCGCATGACCTGATCGACGCCATCCCCGAAGGCGACTTCGACCTCCTCACCCATTTCGGCCAGAAACTCCCCGTCATCATCATCGCCCGCCTTCTGGGCGTGCCAGAGGCGATGTCCGATGACCTCTTGCGCTGGTCCAATGCGATGGTCGGCATGTACATGGCCGGACGCACCCGCGAGACCGAGGACCGCGCCGTCACCGCCGCCACGGATTTCGTCACCTTCCTGCGTGGTTACGTTGAGGCCCGCCGCAATGATCCCCGCGACGATCTGATCACCCACCTCATCGCCGCCGAACAAGACGGCGACCGCCTGACCACGGATGAGCTGATCACCACCTGCATACTCCTCCTGAACGCTGGGCATGAGGCGACGGTCCACACCATCGGCAACGGCGTCAAAACGCTTCTGGAAACCCAGACCCAAGCCACCCTTGCCCCCGAAAACATCGAAGCCACGGTCGAAGAAATCCTGCGCTTCGACCCTGCGCTGCACCTCTTCACCCGCTGGGCCTATGAAGAGATCGAGGTCATGGGCCACCGCTTCCAGCGCGGCGATCAGGTGGGGCTGCTGCTGGCGGCGGCCAACCGTGATCCGGGCGTCTGGGAAGACCCCGCCGCCTTCCGCCCCGCCCGTCTGGTGAAACCCAATGCCACTTTCGGCGCAGGCCTGCATTTCTGCGTCGGCGCGCCCCTAGCCCGGCTGGAACTGCAAGTGGCGCTGCCGATCCTGTTCCAGCGCCTGCCGGGCCTGCGGCTGGCCGAAGCCCCGACCTATGCCGATGTCTACCACTTCCACGGGTTGAAACGCCTGCGCGTGGCGCGAGATTGACGGCCAGCGCGGGCGCAACCTGAAGTGAAGCACCGGTCAGGGGTGCGGCGATGTTGCGTTGGGTTTTCAGGGGCTTGGCGGTGGTATTCGGCCTTGTGGCTTTGGTCGCCGGTGTGCTCTGGACGCTGACCCTCCCCCCACTGCGGCCCGGGCAATTGGCGGGCTATCAGACACTGACAATCACGCCATCGCAGCGCAGCGAAGCCGTGGCGCTGCACCTGTGGTATCCCGCCGAACAGGACGGCATCCCGCGCGTCATCGGCCAGAACGCCAACTTCAAGGGCGCTTGGGCCGGCGAAGGCGCGTCGCCCTTGCCCGGTCCGAACCCGCTGATCCTCATCGCGCAAGAGGCAGGGTGGCGGGCCGAAGGCTTGTCATGGCTTGCAGCCCATTTGGTCACGGCAGGCTTTGCCGTGGCCATCCCCGCCTCGCCCGGCCTTGCAGCGGGCGGCGCGGGGCACGACGCCACACTCCGCGCAGGCGACCTCTCCGCCGCGCTGGACCGGCTGATCACCGACCCTCCCAAGGGGTTGACGGTGGACACCGGGCGTCTTGACGCGGTGGGGATCGGAATTGGTGGAACGGCGGTCCTGACCCTCGCCGGGGCGCGGCTGTCCAGAGCAGAGACAGCGCTCACCTGTGCGTCAAATCTGAGCGCGGCGCTGCACGAGACGGACTGTCAGGGATTTGTCGTGGACGGCACCGACCTCTTGCCCCCGGAGAGGACCACCCCGACCGAAGATCGCGCCGATCCCCGTCTGCGCCGCTTCATCCTCGCCAACCCGACGCTGATCGCGGCGCTGGATCACAGCAGCTTGCGCGACATCAAGGGCCGGGTGATGGTCCTCGACCTGCCCGATGTCACTGACACCACCTTGGGGTGGCGCGGTTCGGCTGAACTGCGGGGATTGGCCGGTAAGATACCCCTAAGCGGCTATGAATTCTTGCGTGACCTCGATGCCAACAGTTTCCGCCCGGAATGCACCCGCCTCGCCCGGATCGTGACCGACTTCCTTCCGATGAACCGGATGTGCCGGGACCGCCGGTTTCAACTGCGGCAGGCGGATGTCAAAGGGATCAGCCTGTTTGTGAACATCGCTGCTGTTTTCCACCAAGAGGATAAGGAGCTTGACGCGATCTTCCGCGAAAGCAACGCACGGGCGCGCAAGGCCACGGACGGGTTGTTGTTCGGCCCCTGACCTCGCCAACCTCCAGCGTTCCCCCGCGCAACAGGTGACCTCCGCCCTCCGCTTCCCTGCCCCTGACCCCTTCCCCGTTGCCCCAAGTATCCCGCCGGGGGAGTCGCCGCTTATGCGGCGACGGGGGCTGCGAAGCCCCCCCTGCCTGGATCCGCGCCAAGGCGCGGGGCAAGGCGCGAAACAATGCAAGGCGCCCCGCGCCTTGCTCCGGCAGATCACCGCCCGACGCGGTCACAGCGGCAGGATCGTGGTCGCCTTGATCTCTTCCATGCTGAGCAGCGCGGTGACGTTGTAGATCTTCACCTCGGAGATCAGCGCCTGATAGAAGGTGTCATAGGCCCGCGCGTTCTTGACCCGCACTTTCAGGATGTAATCGATATCCCCCGCCAGACGGTGCGCTTCCAGCACCTCCGGCCGCTCTTTCAGGGTCTTGAGGAACTTCCTTTGCCAATCCGCCTCATGCTCGCTGGTGCGGATCAGGACAAAGAAACAGGCCTCCAGCCCCAGCGCCTCGGCGTCCAGAATGGCGGTCTGGCGGGTGATCACGCCCGCCTCCTTCATGCGGCGGATGCGGTTCCAGACCGGGGTCTTGGAAGAGCCCACCTTGCGCGCGATTTCGTCCAGCGACTGGGCGGAATCGACCTGCAACTCGGCAAGGATTTTCCTGTCCATTTCGTCCAGACGGACCGCCATTCGCCATTCCCCCGCTTTTGCGGAACCGCGTTCCGCCATCCCGCCATTATGGAACAGATGTCCTTATTCGCAAGGGCATCTGGCCCCAAAGTGGGCAAATATCCTATATCACTCCCAACACTCACCGCCCGGATTCTGTCCATCATGACCGCATCGCCTCTTCCTCCCGTCGACATGCCCGTTTTCGCGGCACAGGGCGTGGCCGTGACCTTTGTCGGCGCTGGTCCTGGGGCCGCCGCCCATCTGACGCTGGGCGCGTTCCGCGCGCTGCAAGAGTGCGACGTGGTGATACATGACCGTCTGGTCGGGGCCGAAATCCTCGCCCTGATCCCGGCGCATGTCACCCGCATCGATGTGGGCAAAGAAGGCTTCGGGCCATCGACCGCGCAATCCACCATCAACGCCACACTCGTGGCGCAGGCGATGACCGGCAAGCGCATCGTGCGGCTGAAGGGCGGCGATTGCGGCATCTTTGGACGCCTCGACGAAGAGATGGAC
>JACCDH011500912.1_pt1 | contig 15165 bp, 10 predicted proteins | sample 7442481 | NCBI WGS metagenome assembly JACCDH01 (sample SAMN15323433, study PRJNA562643) | freshwater metagenome | isolation source: river surface water | place: USA:Blue River Watershed | collected 2017-08-15
GACACATTGCCGCGATGCTCCTCGAGCGCCTTTTGTATGGTCAGCAGCTCGATGTCTTCCAGCTTGGCGCCGCTGGCCGCCGCCAATGCCGCCATCATCGGGCTTTCCGGCGCCACCGGCGCCGCGCTGGCGACCGGCATATTGGCCACATCGTCGAGGAAATCTTCGGGCAAATGCTCGACGCGCACCTCGCGATCGCCGCCGGCCATCACGATGGCGGTGCGCAGCAGATTGGTCAGCTGGCGGAAGTTGCCGGGCCAGCCATGGCGCTTGAACAGCCCCATCACTTCCGGCGAAACGGTCATCGGCTCGGCGCCGGACTCGGCGGCGAGCAGGCGGTTGATCACGGCCTCGAGATCGCTGCGCTCACGCAGCGGTGGCAGGCGCACGACCAGACCATTCAAGCGGTAGTACAGGTCTTCGCGGAACTCGCCCTTGGCGATCATGTCGCGCAGGTTACGGTTGGTCGCGCAGATCAGCGCCACATTCACCGGTATGGATTTGTTCGAGCCCAGCGGCATCACCAGCCGCTCCTGCAACACGCGCAGCAGTCGAGCCTGCAAACCGAGCGGCATGTCGCCGATCTCGTCGAGGAAAAGCGTGCCGCCATTGGCTTGCAGTATCTTGCCGGTGCTGCCTTTCTTGCGCGCGCCGGTAAATGCGCCGTCCTCATAGCCGAACAATTCGGATTCGATCAGGGTCTCGGGAATCGATGCGCAGTTGACCGCGACGAAGGGGCCGCCGGCCCGAGGCGAATCGTTGTGGACGGCCTGTGCCAACAGTTCCTTGCCGGTGCCGGTCTCGCCGGTGATCAGGATGGGAATGTCGCGTCCCATCACCAGATTGACCTTGCGAATTAACGCAGCGACTTTTTCATCGCCGGTATCCAGATAGTGCAGGCTCGACAAGCGGCGCTTGGCCTCATCCGTGGGCTCGCCCTTCTTCGCTTGATGCTCCGTCCGCGGACGAGAATCGCGATCCAGTGCGGCCGACTGAATGACCAGATTAGGCGCACGCAATTCGGCGCGCGCAGACACGCGCACACCGTTATGCAGGCACAGATCGAGCATCGTCGGCGCCGCAGTACGGTAATGATCGAACAATGCCGAGACCGGCATGCCAAACAGCGAGCTGAAGGTATGCGTGTGCAAGGCCGACAAGGGCAAGCCCAACTGGAACAGGCCGCTGCGATTGGCCGACAGAAAGCGGCCTGACATCGAGAACGAGGCGATGCCTTCCATCAGCGTGCCGATGAACTCCGGCCGGCTGTGGAAGTGCAAGGTGATCGCATCATCGAAGGCAGCCGAGAACAATTGGTTCTCGATCATCTGCGCGGACATGCGCACCAGTGCCATCGTATGCTTGTGGAAGCTGCGCTGGTCGCCGGTCACATCGAGCACGCCGATCAGTCGCCCCTGATGATCAATGATCGGCGCAGCCGAGCACGTAAGGAAATGATTGATCGTCAGGAAATGCTGATCTGCATGTACCAGCGTCGGCACCTGCTCGGCAATCGCCGTGCCGATCGCATTGGTGCCCTTGCTCTGCTCTGACCAGGCAACGCCGGCGCACAAGGCAACGCGGTCGGCCTTTTCAAGAAAGTCATCATCGCCCAGCGTATGCAGGATGGTGCCTTGCGCATCCGTCAGCACTACCATGCTGTGGGTGTTGACGATTTGCTCATACAGCGTCTCCATCACCGGCAGCGCATACGCGGACAGGCCGCGACTCTCCTCGATGCGGTCCGACAGGTCGCTTCGAACGAGAGGGGAGAAATCGGGCTCGGTGTTCGGCGTCAGTCCGTAGGACGCCGACCGACGATGGGATTCTTCGATCATGGCAGCCTGTTCCGACGCATGAAACATGCCGGGCGCGGAAAACTGCCGTTCGGGCAATATCAAACGTGAAACTGCCCCTCTCGCTGGGACTTCGTCCGTCCCCGGGCTGGTTGCCTGTGCCATCTCTCTTCCCCGGACTGCGAACTGTTTCTTTTTTTATCGGTGTTGTCTTGGGGAATGTAGCACTTGTTCCGTTCTGAAGCAAAACAAGTTTTTAGGCCGTCCTTTGCCTGCAGTAAAGGCTTGGCATGGCACTTGCGGAGGCCATCCCGCTTCAGTAAGCGCCTGCCGTGCAGCGCGCCGCCGCCCCGGCGGCCACAGACCGGCCCGGGCCTTCGCACAGCTTTCATCTAACCTAACGGAGACTTCTTCATGAGCACCATCATCCGCTCCGCAGTCCGCGGCCTCGCCTGCGCTGCCATCCTCGCCCTGTCCTCGTCGGCCTTTGCGCACGGCGACGTGACACCGCAAGCCGTGGACACCAAGACGCTGCCGCCGCTGGGCGAGCAGTGGAAGGCCACCAACCCGTACGGCGGCAACAAGGAAGCGATCAAGGTGGGTTCCTCGGCCTATGCGCAGAACTGCGCGCGCTGCCACGGCATCGACGCCATCTCCGGCGGTATCGCGCCTGACCTGCGCATGATCGACAAGGACTGCATCGGTCTAGCCGACGCCGACCGCAAGAAAGCTTGTCTGGCCGAGATGGACGAGTACTACGCGACCACGGTCCGAAAGGGCCGTGTGCGCAACGGCGCGGTCTACATGCCGCCGTTCGACGGCATCCTGCAGCAGGAAGCCGTGTGGGCCATCAAGGCCTACCTTGAGACCCGTCGCACGAACTAAGCATCCGTAGTGCCGGCGGCCCTGCGCCCTGCAGGGCCGCCATGTATCATCCGGATTTTGATAAGCGCGACCCACAACGCGCACACGGGGACAAGAATGATCCGCATCACCACCCGCCGCCTGCTCACGGCGCTGCTCGCTTCCACCACCCTATTCCTCAGTCTGCCGGCCAGTGCCGACATGGACAAGATCCGCAACAGCGGCAAGCTGACGGTCGCCGTCTATGACGACTACGCGCCGTTTTCCGGCAAGGCCGGCGGCATCGACCACGACCTCGCCGAGGCGCTGGCGAAAAAACTGAACCTCAAGCTGAGCCTGCTGCCCTTCCCGGCTGGCGAGGACATCAGCGACGACCTGCGCAACATGGTCTGGAAAGGCCACTACCTCGGCTTCGGCCCGGCCGACGTGATGTTGCATGTGCCAGTCGACCGCAACGTGATGAGCCGGAACGACAAGGTCGAGATCTTCGCGCCCTACTACCGCGACAGCGTGAAACTGGCACGCAACACCAAGGCTATTCCCGACCTGCGCGGCTCGGAGTCGCTGGAGGGCAAGAAGGTTGGCGCGGAAAAAGTGTCGATCTCGGCCATGGTGCTGCTCGGCGAGCCCTCGCTGCGCGACAGCGTGACGATCTTCCCGTCCGCCGTCGAAGCGGTGCGCAAGCTCAAGGATGGCGAGCTCGATGCCGTCGTCGCCAGCCGCGCCGAGATCGAGTCCGTCATCCAAAATGATCCTCGCTTCGAGATCACCGATGCACCGTTCCAGCGCCTGCCGCGCAACGGCTGGGTGATCGGTATGGCGGTCAAGAAGGAAAACGTCGAACTGGCGCAGCTGCTGCAAAAGGCCGTCAACGACTTGTTTGATTCTGGCGAGATGACCGCGCTGTTCGCGAAACACGGCGTGCGCTCGATCAAGCCGTAAGCGACACCTGATGCGCCGGCTATTGTCAGCGCCGCTGCTTGCCTGCCTGCTGCTGTGCGTCGCGCTGCTCGGTACACAGCCCCCCGCCCTTGCCGGCGTGATGACGCAGGAAGCGCTGGCAAAAAAATTCCCCTCTCCGCTCATCATCGGCAGCAAGGATGCCGAGCTGCCGGTCTGGCCGATACTCAAGCAGGAAATGACGTCGACCGAGCTGGTCGGCTATGTGTTCGAGTCGATCGACTTCGTCTCCCTGCCCGGCTTTGCCGGCGTGCCGATGAACCTGCTGGTCGCGCTTGACCCCAAGGGCAAGTTCCTCGATGTGCAAGTACTCGACCAGCATGAGCCGGTATTTGTCGGCGGTTACGGCAGTGCACCGTTGGATGCCTTCGTCGGCCAGTACAAGGACTTGTCGCTGACGCAAAACATCAGCATCACTGCTGCCGGCACGCGCAAGAGCGCAAAGATGGACGGTAACAATGTCCGCATCGACGGTATCTCCAAGGCCACTGCTTCGCTGCGCATCCTGAACCAGTCGCTGATCTCGGCCTCATTGGTAGTGGCGCGCAAGAAGCTGGGCTTTGCCGGCGGCCATGACCCGGCGCAGGTAGCACGCCTGAAGCCCGACCTGTTCGAGAAGCACACGCCCACCGCACTGTTCGGCAAGAACCTGGTCTCCCATATCGCACTGGCCAACAGCGATGTCGAGAAAGCCTTCGCCGGCACCAATGGCGAGGGGCTGGATACCGAGGGCAGCGCCAACCCCGAGGGCATGTTCATCGATCTGTATGCAACGCTGGTATCAGTGCCCACCATCGGCAAGAACCTGCTCGATGGCCCAAGCTGGGACAAGCTGCAGGGCCGACTGGAAAAAGGCGATCACGCGATACTCGTGATGTGGGGCGGCCGCTATTCGCTGACGCCCGAAGACTTCATTCCCGGTACCGCACCCGAGCGGCTGGTCATGAAACAGGGCGGCCTGCCGCTGGAAATGCGTGACCTTGACCTCGAGCTGTTCCTCGCCGATGGCACGCCAGTGGCGCCGGAAAACATGAAGGTGCTGCGCGTGATCGCGCAGTCCGGTCTCGACCTGTCCAAGCCGCTCGAGTTCTTTGTGAATGTGCGGCGCGAGAAAGGCATGGTCTATCCGGAGATCATCCGCGCCGCACTGCCATTCCAGCTGCAGCTGCCCGAGCGCTTCTATGACGTGCCCGACCGTAGCGACAAGACCTGGATAGGCATCTGGGAGCAACGCTGGCCGGAGCTGGCGGTACTCGGCGCAGCGCTGTTACTGCTGACCGTGCTGCTGGCGCAGCAGACCTGGCTCACTGCCAGCAGCCGGCGATTTACGGTAATCCGGGTAGGGTTCCTCAGCTTCACGCTGGGCTTCATCGGCTGGTATGCGCAAGGACAGCTGTCGATCGTGAACATGACCGGGCTGCTGCAATCATTGAAGGAAGGCCGCAGCCTCGCTTTCTTTCTGTACGACCCGATGACCGTTTGCCTGTGGGCCTTTGTCGCGATCACTTTCTTCATCTGGGGCCGTGCCACCTTCTGCGGCTGGCTGTGTCCGTTCGGCGCACTTCAGGAGCTCTTGGCCCGACTGGCGCGCCTGCTGCACGTGCCGCAGGTGCGGCTGCGCACGGCGCTGGATGCCCGGCTCAAGTGGATCAAGTATGTGCTGCTGGCCGGTGTGCTGGTCTCGGCACTGTTTGCGCCGCAGCTGGCTGATTATCTGGTGGAGATCGAGCCCTTCAAGACCGGCATCACGCTCTACTTCGTGCGCGCCTGGCCCTTCGTCGCCTATGCCGCCGGCCTCGTGCTGCTGAGCGCCTTTATCTACAAGTTCTTCTGCCGCTATCTGTGCCCGTTGGGTGCCGGCCTTGCGGTGCTGGGCAAGCTACGGCTGCTGAAGTGGCTGCCGCGCCGCGCCGAGTGCGGCACGCCCTGCCAGACCTGCCGCCATCGCTGCGACTATCAGGCGATTCGCCCGAACGGCACGATCGCCTATGACGAATGCTTCCAGTGCATGGACTGCGTAGTGATCTATCACAGCGATACCCAGTGCGCACCGCGCATCCTGCAGGCACGGCGCGGCAAGACCATACCGGTGCGCGCGATTCCCGCCACCGTCGGCAAGGAGCTGGCATGAAACGTCGGACGATACTGAGGGCCGCGCTCGGTGGCGCCTTTGTCGCCGGCACCGGCATGGCGGTGCTGTGGCGCGGCGAACCGCATGCACCAATGGCTGTAACGTCGGTAGATGGCCTGCGCGAGTTTGTCGCTGCCGACCTCGCCTTTGGCACCACGGTGTCGCTGAAGGTGCTGCACGCAGATGAAGGCGTGGCGCGCAGCGCACTGCGCGCTGCGCTGGATGCGGTGCAGGGCATCGATGGTCTGATGAGCCTCTACCGCAGCGACAGCCAGTTGAGCCGACTGAACCGCGATGGCTATCTGCCACGGCCGGATGCGCGACTGCTCGAGGTGCTGCAACACGCGCAGGCACTGTCCCGCCGCACGTCCGGTGCCTTCGATGTCACCGTGCAGCCGCTGTGGGAAGCGGCCGCTGCCGGTGGCGACACCCAGGCCGCGCGTGCACGAGTCGACTGGCGGCGGCTATCCGTCGATGCGCAGCAGGTGCGCCTGCAGTCGCCCGGCATGGCGGTCACGCTCAACGGCATTGCGCAAGGCTATGGCGTGGATCTGGCATTGGCCGCGCTGCGCCGGCATGGCGTCGAGCATGCGCTGCTGGATACCGGCGAATTCGCGACGCTGGGCCGGCGCGATGATGGCCAGCCGTGGATGCTGGGCGTGCAGGATCCGCGCAATGCGCAATCGCTCGCGCGCAGCCTGGTTGCCGATGGCCGCTGCATGGCGACCTCGGGCGACTACGAAACGCGCTTTGGCGAAGGTCACGCACGCCACCATATCTTCGACCCGGCCACCGGCGAATCACCGCAAGAGCTGGCCAGCGTGACCGTGCTGGCAACGACCGGCCTGCAGGCAGACGGACTGTCAACGGCGATGATGGTGATCGGCGCCGAGCGCTCGCTGGCACTCGCCGCATCATTGCCCGGCGTTGATGTGCTGTGCATTACCAAGACGGGCAGCATACGGTTCAGCGCCGGTTTCCCGCCGCCCCTGCAGGGCTGAACCGAGGTCACGGCAATAGGTGCCTGCGCTCGGGAGAGGCGCGTGAACGATGCTGCTCTACGCAGCCCGATCTTCGCTGGCGAGATCGGCACCGCAATGACGGCAGAACTGATCCTCCGCATCCAGCCCGCCCTCCAGACATGAAGGACAAGTCCGGGTCGCTGCACGCGTGCGGCGCGCCGTCAGCTCGGCGCTGATGATCCCGGTCGGTACGGCCAGCGTGCCCCAGCCAATCAACATCATGATCGATGCAATCGTGCGGCCAACATCGGTCTTGGGCACGATGTCACCGAAGCCGACAGTCGTGACTGCCGTGATCGCCCAGTAGACGGCGGTCGGTATGCTGGTGAAGCCATGCTCCGGGCCCTCGACTACGTACATCAGGGTGCCCAGCAGCAGCACGACCAGCATCACGAAGGACAGGAACACCAGGATCTTGCGGCGCGATGCCGCCAGCGCTGCCAACAGCGCCTGATATTCATTCACGTACTGCACCAGCTTCAGCAAGCGGAACAGGCGCAGCAGCCGCAAGATGCGGATGTCCAGCAGTGCATGTGCTTCCGGTACGAAGAAGGCAATATAGGTCGGCACACAGGCCATCAGGTCAATGATCCCGTACAGACTGGTCGCATAGCGCAGCGGCTGCTTCACGCAGGCCAGCCTGAGCAGGTATTCGATGGTGAAGAGCAGCGTGAAGCTCCACTCGAGCACATTGAATGCAACACCGAAACGCGCCGACAAGGTACCGACGCTGTCGAGCACGACCACCAGCACGCTGAAGATGATTGCAGCAATCAAGCCAAGGTCGAACAGGCGGCCGGCGCGCGTATCGGATTCAACGATGATCTCGTAGGCGCGGCGTCGCCATCCGCTCTCGGGCTTGCCGAAATCATTGCGCTGGCGGTTGGCGGCTGGCGATGTCGGTGGGCGTGAGCTGCGCATGCTGCGGCAAAGAATGGGCTGGCGGACAGCATACCATCGGCCGGGAACTCCACTGCCTGCGCAATGGCCTAAAACGCACGACGATTCGTGGAGAACGCGATGGCGCAAGCATCGAGCGCAGCGGCAAGACTGGGCATGGGCATGGGTTGGTTCAGTCTGGCACTGGGGCTCATGCAACTGACCCGGCCGCTGGCGCTGTCGCGCTACTCCGGCCTGCCGGTAACGCGCAGCACGTCGCGACTGATGCGCGGCATCGGCTTGCGTGAGCTGGCCAGCGGTACCGGCATCCTGTTGAGGCCACACAAGCCGGGTTGGTTGTGGACGCGCGTGGCCGGCGATGTCCTTGATCTCGCGCTGCTAGGCTGGGCAGCGCGCAAGCAGCGCAACAGTCGACTGTCGCTGACCACCGCTGCCGTTGCCGGCGTCGCGATGCTGGATGCACTGGCCGCCCTCGAGCAAGTCCGGCTGCGCCGCCATGAGGGCAACGCGGGCAGCAGTGCCAGGGAGGCCAGCAGTGCGATTCGGGTGCGGAAGTCGGTGCTGATCAATGCGAGCCCCGAGTCCTGCTATCGCTTCTGGCGCAATTTCGAGAACTTCCCGCGCTTCATGAAGCATGTGGAGGAAGTACGCATGCTGGATGCGACGCGCTCGCACTGGCGGGTACGCGCGCCGCTGGGCCAGCACGTGGAATGGACAGCCGAACTCGACAGTGACGTGCCGGCTCAGCTGCTGGGCTGGCGCACGCTGCCCGATGCCTGGGTAGAGCATGCGGGCGTGGTGCGTTTTGTGCCAGCCATCGGCGGGCGCGGCACGCGCGTGGATGTCGACCTGCGCTATCGCGCGCCCTTGGGTTCGACGGGCAGCAGGCTGGCGAAGCTGTTCGGAGAAGAGCCCTCGCAGCAGATCGATGACGACCTGCGCCGCTTCAGGCAACTGATCGAGACTGGCGAGATACCGACCACCATCGGCCAGCCCTCCGGACGGCGCAGCCTGGTCGGTCGCGCGCTGCATCGTGGAGCACCGGGATGAAAGCGAACGTCTGGCACGGCAAGGGCGACATGCGGGTCGAGCAGGTAGCCGATCCGCGCATCATCAACCCGCGCGATGCGATCATCAAGATCACCTCGACGGCGATCTGTGGCTCCGACCTGCACCTGTACAACGGCTTCGTGCCCGGGATGGAAGCCGGCGACATCCTCGGCCATGAGTTCATGGGCGAAGTGGTTGAGGTCGGCAGCGGCGTGAAGAACCTGCGTACCGGCGATCGGGTAGTAGTGCCCTTTACCATCGCCTGCGGCAATTGCTTCTTCTGCGGCCGCCATGAGCATTCGCTGTGCGAGAACTCGAACCCGAATGCATGGATGGCAGAAAAAATGTGGGGACACTCGCCAGCCGGTGTGTTCGGCTACTCCCTGCTGACTGGCGGCTATGCAGGCGGGCAGGCGCAATACGCGCGCGTGCCTTATGCAGATGCCGGCCCGCTGCGTATCGATCATGATCTCGATGACGAGAAAGTGTTGTTCCTGTCCGATGTGCTGCCGACTGGGTATATGGCTGCCGAGAACTGCAACATTCAGGACGGCGACGTGGTCGCGGTCTGGGGTTGCGGGCCGGTCGGCCAGTTTGCGATACAGAGCGCGTGGCTACTCGGTGCAGAGCGCGTGATCGCCATCGATCGCTTTCCGGAGAGGCTGGCGATGGCCAGCGACTGGTCACGCGCCGAGACGCTTAATTATGAAGCAGTCAATGTCACCGATGCGCTGCGCGAGATGACCGGCGGCCGCGGCCCGGATGCCTGCATCGATGCCGTCGGCATGGAAGCGCATGGCAGCGGCATGATGGCTGCGTATGATCGCATCAAGCAAATGATACACATCGAAACCGACCGGCCGATGGTGCTGAGGGAAGTGCTGCGCAACTGTCGCAACGGCGGCACGGTGTCGGTACCGGGCGTGTATGGTGGCTTCATCGACCAGATGCCGATGGGCTCGGTGATGAACCGCTCGCTAACGATACGGACCGGCCAGACCCATGTACAACGTTATCTGCAACCTTTGTTGGACCGGGTGCGGCGCGGCGACTTCGATCCGGAGCGCTTGATCACGCACCGGATGCGGCTGGATGATGCACCCGAGGCTTACCGTATGTTCCGCGACAAGCAGGATGGCTGCGTCAAGGTCGTACTCAAGCCTTGGCTGCATTGAGCAGACGGTGAATTGACCTGGACCGGGTAAATGTGCGCATACGTACCGACCGTCTGGTTAAACAAGAAAGGCTGCGCAATGCGCAGCCTTTTGGCCGAATGTCAGCAACGGTCAGAAGGCATAGCGCAAACCAAGTGCTACCAGATTGATGTCTGCATCACTGCCATTCTCCGATCCAACGCGATTGAAATGCGTGAACTCGAGGTCGGCAGCCAGCGCATCGGTGAGCTGATAGCTCATGCCGATACCAAGCAACGGTGCCAGACGGTTATCCTTGTCAGCGCCGGGGACGCCAGCCATCGTGTAAGTCAGTTTATTGCGGTGGTAGGATGCACCCAGCTTGCCGAACGCCGAGAATCCGCTGGCAAGCGGCAGCTTGCCGACGACGGCGAGGTAAACTGACTCGGACTTTGCTTCCAGGCTGTACCCGGGCAAACCCTGATACTTTGCGGTGCCGAAGTTGATATAGCCGACTTCAACATCAAACATCTCACTCATCGGCATGCCGTAGGCCAGCGAGACTGCGGTAGCACTCTCCTTGCCCACGTTATCAATATCCGTACGCATATCACCAGCAGACAGCTTGACGTAACTCTTATCAGTATCAGCCTGCGCTGCGAGCGGGACTGCCAGAACGGCAAATAGCAAGGCGGCCAGCATGGATGTCTTTTTCATGATTTTCCTGTTCCTGTAGGTGGAGAACAGCCGGCATGTGCGCCGGCACGGTCCGGATTGGACGCGCGGATTCTAGGGAAGCGTCGTGGGCGAGATAACGGCAGAGTTGTGAAAAAATGACAGACGCCACGCCGGCGCCATCAGTCGGCAAATTCGACCTCACATGAACGATTGCGGTCCCTCGATCATGAGGCAGTGCAAAGAAAAACCATGAGCTGACCGTCATCGATGAAGCTACGATCGGTATCGGAGTGCGCTGATGGAAATGACGGATCAGGCGCAAGTCAGCAAGCTGGCTTCAGAACTTGTACACCGCATTGAGCGAAAGCTGGCTCAGTGAGCCGCCATCTTCTCTGCCGTAGTGGTTGTATTCCAGCGATGTGCCCCATTCCTTGGTCAAATGCCAGAGGCTGCCGACACCAGCCATCATCCTGCTGCGTGTCTCGCTATGGCCTTCTGCGCTCGTGCGATTGACCGCCAGACCGAGCTTGCCGAACAGCTCGGCCTGCGGATTGAGCGCTACGGTACCAGTACCAGCCAGATAAACGGTCTCGGCCTTGAGGACGAACGGACCGCCGAGGTCTTCCGGGAGGTCAATGCGATTGCGCCCGAAATACACATAGCCGGCTTCCAGTCCCCAGACCTTGTCGTACTTTGCGCCGTACGCAATCGAATAGCCGGTTTCGTTTTTCGTGACATCGCCATAATCGAAATAACTTTGCCCGACACCCAGCTTCAGGTAAGGGTCGTCGGCATGGGCTGCGAACGGCAGCAGCAGGCTGCCAAGCAAGACGGCATACGAGGACTTTCTCATGGCTCTCCTTCCACTCGCCGGAATGGCGAACATGAACAGCGAGCATACGAAGCCGCCGTGGAGAAACACAGCCAGGCGCTGCATCCTTGGTGCATCAGGCACTGTCGTCAATAAGCCTCTTCCCACGGAATCGACAGGCGTGCCGCGCACTGGATCAGGCCCACCATGCTGTAGGTCTGGGGAAAATTCCCCCACAGCTCCTTGCCATCGAGCGATACATCTTCCGACAGCAGGCCGACATGATTGCGGCGCGACAGTACGCGCTCGAACAGTTCGCGTGCACGTGTCCGCTCACCGTGACGAGCAAGTGCGAGTATCCACCACAGCGTGCAGACCGTGAACGCGGCATCGGGGCAGCCGAAGTCATCGGCTTCGTCATAGCGCAGCAGAAAATCGCCGCGCTGCAGTCGGCGCTCGACGGCACGCAGTGTGCCAACGGAACGCGGATCATCCGGTGCGAGGAACTGGAATTCGCCCATCAACAACAAGCTGGCATCCAGGTTCTCGCCACCGAAGGTGGAGACGAAACTGCCAATGGCCGGGTTCCATGCACCATCGACGATGGCGCCGCGGATCCGGTCCGCCTGCTGCGCCCAGCGCAATGCGCGCTGCGGCAGCTTGAGTCGCCCGGCGATCGAGGCCAGCCGATCGCAGGCCGCCCAGCACATCAGCGTGGAGAAGGTATGTACGCGGCGCTTGCCGCGCAATTCCCAAATGCCGGCGTCCGGCTGCAAATGACATTCGATCGCCTGCTCGCCCAGGCGCTCGAGGTCTGTGAAGATCTGCCGTCCGGCCGGGCGCTCCAGCCTTGTGTCAAAGAATGCGTGCGTGCTGGCCAGCACGGCCGCGCCGAACACATCATTCTGTATCTGGCTCCACGCCAGATTGCCGATCCGCACCGGCCCCATGCCGCGAAAACCGTCGAGTGCCGGCGCGACCCATTCCTCGAGTGCGGTCTCGCGCCGTATGCCATACACGGGTTGCAGCGGCATGTCGCGCGAGTCAGCAATGATGTTGAGGATGTACTCCAGATAATGCTGCATCGTCGCCGTCACACCGAGCTGGTTCAGTGCATTGACGACGAAGTAAGCGTCGCGCAGCCAGCAATAGCGGTAATCCCAGTTACGCCCGCTGTACGGCGACTCGGGTATCGAGGTCGTGCAGGCAGCAATGATGGCGCCGGTATCGTCGAAGGCATTCAGCTTGAGCGTGATCGCCGAACGGATCACCACATCCTGCCACTCGAAGGGTATGGCCAGATTGCGCACCCAGCGATGCCAGTAGGCGGCCGTCGCTTCATAAAAGCTGCGGCCCAGTTCGCGCGGTGCACCGTCCACCGTCTCGTCCGGCCCCATCAGCAAGGTGACGGTATCGTGCAAGAAGAACAAGCGCTCGTCGGTCAGTGCCGTCACCGAGGCATCGGTGGTCACGCGCATGGCTTGCGAGCCGCCGTAATAGGTGACATGGTGCGCACCGCAGCGAGAGGCAGCGCGCGACTGACCATAATTGAGCGCCGGGCGCAGGCGGATACCGATGCGCGGCCGGCCGGCGACGCGGCGCATCACCCGTACCACCATCGCCGGCGCGAACATGCGTCCGTGCAGATAAAAGCGCGGCGAGAAGTCGGTGATGTCGATCACATTGCCCTCGCCATCTTGCATGCGGGTCTGAAGTACTGCCGAGTTGCGCTGATAGAACTGACGCACCGTGTGGCTGCCCTCGAAAATCAGGTCGATGAAGCCGAAAGCGTCCGCTGCATGATTGTTCTCGTCAGAGCGCAGCAGGCTGCAGCACAGCGGATTGCTATCGAAATGCGGATAGCACCACCAGGCGATGCGCGCGTTCTTGTCGATCAGTGCGCTGGTGCGCGAGTTGCCGATCAGGGCAAGGTCGAGCTGGCTCATCAGGCATCCCTCTCCGGCAGCGCCTCGACCAACCAGTCAAGCAGACGCGCGACCTCGTCCGTATCATCCAGCCGCCAGCGCGCGGCGCTGTCGGCATCGCGCCCGACGCGTATCGTGAAGAGCGCCGGATGCGCAAGACGGAACACATCTTCATCAGTCACGTCATCACCGACATACAGCGCCCGCTGATGACCGGCCTGTGCCAGCAGGGCCAATACTGCGCTGCCCTTATCGCCGGCGCCGGACGGCAGCACGCTGAACAGGAACTTGCCGGGAATGATGCGCGGTGCCGGCACCAGCGAGGCCAGCAGCCCGCGCAGCGCCGGCTCGGTGCGCCCGGCATCTTGAGCATTCAGGTAGTGCAGCGACAGCGAATAGTGCTTGTCCTCTATCCACACCGCCGGATCGATCGCGGCCGTGCGCGGCAGCAGCTGCGCCTTCCACGTCGTAACCTGCCGCACCCAGTCAGCCGAAGGCTGATGCTCGGGCAAGCCTTCAAGGCCATGATTGCCGACCAGGTAGTCCGGCTCGAAGCCCAGCCGCGGACGCAGGTCGGCCAGTGCGCGGCCGGTGACGATGCCGACCGGCGCGCGTCGCTGCAAGCGACGCAGCTGGTCTTGCACGCGTGGCGGCAACAGCACCGCATCCGGGTCCGGCAGCAAGGGCGTGAGCGTGCCATCGAAATCGAACAGGCACAGCGGCGCCGGCACGATCAGCTCGCGCAGCGCGTGCAAGCCTTCATCCGAGAACAAGCCCCTCATCCCTGCCTGTCGCGCTTGCACCGCGCGCCGCAGTCCCTGCCGGCTGTGCGAGTGAATTTTTTCGGAGACGCGCTGGCGGCGGCGCAGGCGCGCTGCATCCAGCAGCATCAGCCCGGCCCAGCGGTAGACATTGAAGTCCCGCACCACGCTGCGCATGCTGCGCATGCGCTCGCGCTGCTCGGCCTCGGGCATGGTCAGTGCCCGGTACAGCGCCTGCGCACCTTGCTCGATGTGATACGGATTGATGATCAGCGCCTCATGCAATTCGCGTGCGGCGCCAGTAAATTGCGACAGCACCAGCACGCCCAGCTCGTCATCGCGCGCGGCGATGAATTCCTTGGCCACCAGGTTCATGCCGTCATGCAGGCTGGTGACGAGACAGACATCCGCGGCGCGATAGCAATGCGCGAGCCGGTCTTCGTCGAAATGCTCGATGCGCAGCAGTATCGGTGGCGCCACCGGGTTCGCATGATCTTCGTTGACCTGCAGCGACAGCTTGCGCACGCGCGCTTCCAGCGACTGATATTCGTCGAGTGACGAGCGGCTGGGCGCGGCCACCTGCAGCAGCGAGAAACGACCGACCATCTCCGGGTGCAGTTTCAGCAGCCGGTCGACTGCCTGTATGCGCTCAACAATGCCCTTGGTGTAATCAAGCCGGTCGACACCGAGCGCCAGCTGATGCCCGTGCGGCAGGCCGAGCTCGTCACGCAGCTCACGCCGGCACTGCATCACGTCCAGCGGCACATCGGTCTCGGGCCAGGCGATCGAGATCGGATAGGGCTCGACCTGGGTCAGCTGGCCGCCATAGGAAATCGTCGAGGCCTCATGCTCGATGCGGGTCTCGAGATAGCGATCGACGGTCTCGATGAAGTTCTTGCAGTGGAAAGGCGTGTGAAAGCCCAGCAGCGTATTGCCCAGCAGGCCCTCGAGTAATTCCTCGCGCCACGGACAAATACCGAAGGACTCGGGATTCGGCCAAGGTATATGCCAGAACATGATGATGGTCGCCTTCGGCAAGCGCTCGCGCACCATGCGCGGCAACAGCGCGAAGTGATAGTCCTGCACCAGCACCACCGGATCATCAGCATGCGCCTCGGCCACGACCGCATCGGC
>JACCDH010608842.1_pt1 | contig 15164 bp, 13 predicted proteins | sample 7442481 | NCBI WGS metagenome assembly JACCDH01 (sample SAMN15323433, study PRJNA562643) | freshwater metagenome | isolation source: river surface water | place: USA:Blue River Watershed | collected 2017-08-15
AATCGCACTGTTGATTTTCTTTGCGATGTCTTCATCATTCATCAGAATGATGCCGCCGCGCGGGCCACGCAGGCTCTTGTGCGTGGTCGAAGTCACCACATCGGCATGGGGTACCGGATTCGGATAAACGCCACCCGCAATCAGACCCGAGTAGTGCGCCATATCCACCAGAAAGTACGCGCCCACATCTTTGGCGACTTTGGCAAAACGTGCCCAGTCAATTTTCAGTGCATACGCCGATGCACCAGCAATGATGAGTTTGGGTTTGTGCTCATGGGCGGTGCGCTCCATGGCGTCGTAGTCTATCTCTTCCTTGTCGTTCAAACCGTAGCTGACGACGTTGAACCATTTGCCACTCATGTTCAGGTGCATGCCGTGCGTCAGGTGACCACCTTCGGCAAGCGACATGCCCATGATGGTGTCACCGGGATTGAGCAATGCCAGGAATACCGCTTGATTGGCCTGCGAACCCGAGTTCGCCTGCACATTGGCGAAATTTGCGCCATAAAGTTCTTTGAGTCGATCGATACACAGCTGCTCGACGATATCGACATACTCGCAGCCACCGTAGTAGCGCTTGCCGGGATAACCCTCGGCGTATTTATTCGTGAGTACCGAACCCTGCGCCTGCATGACCGCAGGGCTGGTGTAATTTTCAGAAGCGATCAATTCAATATGATCTTCCTGACGAGTCGCCTCCTGCTGTATCGCGGCCCATAGCGCTGGGTCGCTCTGCGACAGATCCAATTGATCCGGAAACGCGCAATTGGCGGGGCTGACTCGTGTGAGCATATTGATTCTCCTGTTGGGGTCGGGGTGCAGGCGAAAGCGCCGTTCGCACAGATAAAAGGGCGCCCTCACAAGCCGCCAATACTGTTCAGGCGCTAACTGTACTGATGAGTCTACTTAAGGAAAAATAAATATTTCTTTACTGTAAGTTCAGAATATCTGAACAATGGTCTGCGGCGAACGGCGGACCGACAGGGATTGGACCGCGCGAGGGCTCACTACGATGAAAAGCGGCATTGATGCTGCGTTTCGGAAGTGGCTAGATATCGATTTGGTAACACCCCGGTTGCCAGCCAGGGCAGGCTGTCCTGCCCCAACCCGCGGGAGCGAGGCAAATAAAGATTTGGCCATCCTGGCTGCGAGGGCCCTAATCCCTAACCTGGCGGGCTTATTCAGTCGATGACCCGAATCAGCCGCCGACCCAGATTTTCGCCCCGATAGAGCCCGGCGATCGCATCCGGGGCATGGCCGATACCGTCGAGAACCTCCTCTTCGTATTGAATCAGTCCACGACGCACCCACTCAGCCAGATCCGCGCGAGCGGCGCCATAGTGGTCCCGGTGATCCAGAATCACGAAGCCCTGCATGCGAGCCCGCTTGACCAGCAGCTGGCGTTCCACTCTGGGGCCGAGTGGCGTGGGATTCCAGTTGGCGATCGAGGCAGTACCGCAAATGATCACGCGCGCGCCCACGTTCAGATGCTGCATCACTGCATCACTGATGCTGCCCGAGGTATTGTCAAAATAAATGTCCACACCCGTCGGACAAGCCGCCGCCAACTGTTCAGCAAAATCCTCGCCTTTGTAATCCACCGCGCCATCGTACTGAAAGCGATCGATGCACAACTGACGCTTGACCTCACCGCCGGTGATCGCGACGGTGCGGCAACCGTGAATCCGTGCAATCTGACCCACACAAGAACCCACCGCACCCGCGCCTGTTGACACCAGCACGGTCTCGCCTGATTTAGGCTCTCCAATGCGCATGAGTCCGTAGTGCGCCGTAATCCCGTTTATGCCAAGCACACCCAGCGAGGTCGACAAAGGCAGATCGGCCTGATCAACGCGGTAATCAATTGTGCTCACATCGACCGCTGCGTAATCCTGCCAGCCGAACATGCCAGTCACCCGCGTGCCAACCGGCCACTGCAGGTCTTCGGAGGCGATGATTTCGCCGGCAGCAAAAGAACGCATGACCTCACCGATGCCGACGGGTTGCGAGTAATTGGCCAATGCATTGACCCAGCCGCGCATGGCCGGCTCGACAGCAAGAAAGTGATTACGGATCAGCACCTGGCCCGGCTTCGGTTCCGGGATGGCGGTCTCCACAATACGAAAGTGTTCGGCTTGAGGAACGCCTTCGGGACGGCTGGAGAGAATCACCTGACGGTTCATGAGAGTGGACATGATTTTATTGTTTAGTTTTTAACGGTATGACACGAGATCTGCAGCGCAAGGTAACAGAGATCCGCCCCAACCCCGGCAGTCGAGTGTGCGATGGTAAGATCAAAACGCCTGAGAGTGAGACAGCAAACACCTCCTCCAAAGGCAAGAATAGCAAAGCGCGCTCACCGTAGCGAAACACGCTCTGCGTTTGCGATCAACCATCAACAGAGACAAGCTCATGAATTCCAATCGCGTCGCACTGGTTACCGGCGGAGGCACCGGCATAGGCAAGGCTGCTGCAAAGGCTTTACTGCAAGCGGGCTATCAGGTCGTAATCACCGGCCGCAATCTCGACAAGCTCCAGGCAGCACTCAAGGACATCGGAGGCACTGATACCAATACCTTGGCGGTCGCCAGTGATGTCGGTGATCCCGACAGTGTCAAACAGTTGTTTGCCAGCCTGAAAGCAAAATTCGGCCGCATTGATGTGCTGTTCAATAACGCCGGCACCGCATCTCCGCCTGTACCGATGGAAGAGCTGAGCTACGCGCAGTGGATGAACGTCGTGAATGCCAATCTGACCGGTTCTTTTTTATGTGCGCAAGAAGCGATGCGCATGATGAAAGCACAGTCACCCAAAGGGGGGCGCATCATTAACAATGGCTCGATTTCAGCCAACACACCACGACCTTTTTCTGCGCCCTACACCGCCACCAAGCATGCGATTACCGGGTTGACCAAGTCGATTGCACTCGATGGCCGCGCCGATCGCATCGCTTGCAGTCAGATCGACATCGGCAATGCCGCTACCGAGATGACGCAGGTCATCAGCAAAGGCGTGATTCAGGCGGATGGATCACTCAAGGCGGAACCGACGATGGATGTCGAGCACGTTGGGCAAGCAGTGGTACAAATCGCCAATCTTCCGTTGGAGAGCAACATCCTGTTCATGACCATCATGGCGACAAACATGCCTTATGTAGGGCGCGGATAGTCTAAAACGACGTGCTGCAGTCAGAGCGATGCAGCACGGCAGGACCGCGTCCAGATCGTGCCGGGTGCGGCAGTCCGGCACTGCTTGGTGTGCAACGGTCAGAACAGTGACACGCCTCTGAGCGCAAGCCCCACCAGTGCACCAAACCACAAACCGGCCAGCGCAACAAAGGCAATACCAAAACCCGGACCCCGCCGCACAGGATTCGTCAGATAGGCCTGTGTGTACCACGCACGACCGATGAGCCAGATCACACCCATCGCAAAGGCACCCGTCTCACCGTTAAAGACCGCATAGATCCAGAGCGAAGGCAGCATCATCGCTGCGGCTTCGAGTGTGTTCATCTGCACACGGTAGGCGCGATCGAACATCTCGTGTCCCGAAGTCGCGGGCGCCATGATTTCGTATTTAACGCGCGCTTTGCCAACGATGACGGAAGTAGCAAACATCAGCAAAACGGTCAGCAGCGTAATGAGGGCGGTCAGTGGGTAAGCAGTCATTGGAATAGATTGAAATTTTCAGGACAGTGAACTACGTTTATTGGGTGTCGCATACAGCTCTCATCAAATGATCATCGGGCGTGTGTGGCACGACATCAACCCAGTTACCCACCATGTTCTGTTCCGTTATCAGCGTTCCCGCGCCCATACTGTCTGACATTTTGTGGGTACTCAAAATCCGACGCTGATGCTTACGGCAGCTGAATTCGGTGGGATAGAGCACCGATTGGTAGGCCTTGCCCGATGCGTCAACCATTGGCGTTCGAAGGTCATGCAAATCCCAGATGAAGGCATTGCCACTCATGTTCACCATGCGTAATTTGTCGTAGTACCGACTGACCTCATTTACTTCCGCATATCGAACCCAATTTTCCGCAAAGGCGGGCATTGTGATGAAACACGCGCACAAGACAAGCCATTTTTTCATGGTGGTCAGGCTCATTGAAATTAAAACTGGCCTATTGTCGCAGAAGGTGCCGACAACCGCATTTTCCGGTTCGACATCAACCCCGCTGCACCCGGCATGCAGTGCAAGGTTGCACCGGATCTTCAGAATGAACCGCTGCGCGCTTCCCGCAGCAGATCGGGCTCTGATGGAGGCAGCGGAATCTGGCACACTGAACGTTTTACCGGGACCCAATCATGAACAAAAAAACAAGCCTGGCGATAGCCTGTATGACAATGACGATGCTCATCACCACCGGGTTAGCCCCCTACTCTGCCAAAACCGCGCATGCTCATGATGTTCAGGGTTTACTGGACACCGTTATTCAGGGTCCTCACCGCTCCGATACCAACCGCGCACGCGATCAATACCGCCATCCGAGAGAAACCCTGCTTTTCTTCGGTCTGAAGCCTGACATGACCGTGGTTGAAATCTCCCCTGCGAATGGCTGGTACACCGAAATCATTGCGCCACTGCTAAAACAACAAGGTCGGTATTATGCGGCCGTGCCGGTACTCACCGACGATATGCCTGAAGCGATGAAACGGAGAGATACCGCCTATCGCCAAATGCTAAAAAGTGCTCCCCAGGTTTACGGCGAGCCAACGATCAAGACTTACGACGCTGCTGCACCTGTGTTCGCTCCGGAAGGTGTTGCTGATCTGGTAGTGACTTTTCGGAATGTGCATAACTGGGCCAAAGCGGGAAACACGCAGTCGATGTTCAACGGTTTTTTTCAGGCCTTGAAACCAGGCGGTGTGCTCGGCGTCGTTGAACATCGGGCAAAACCAGACACACCACTATCCAAACAAATCGAATCGGGTTACATGACCGAGCAATTTGTGATCGAGGCCGCTACTGCCGCTGGCTTCCAACTGGATCGCGGCTCGGAGATCAACAGCAACGCGCTCGATACCAAAGACCATCCCGGTGGTGTATGGAACTTGCCGCCTAATCTGCGCGGTGTTGCCGAGAGTGACAAACCCAAGTATCGCGCCATTGGTGAATCAGACCGAATGACGCTGCGCTTTGTGAAGCCTTAAGCTGTCATCCTGCCTGCAAAGGCATAGAAAAACGGTGAGGAAATGATCATATGACCGCAGAAACAAAGCGCCATGGACAACTCAGAAAAGCACCTGAAAATTTTCTGGATCCGCAGCTCCTGCGCGAGATCCATGAACAAGGACTCGATGACCAACGTCGCCGGTTTTTGCGACAAAGTTTTTTGATGGCCTCGGCTGCTTCTGCAGTGTCTTCGACCTCCTTGAGCTATGCCAGCGAGGTGCACACTGCAGGTAGTGAAAACTCATCAGCAGGTGATCCGAATATTCTGGTACTGCCGTCACATTCGACAACGCTGGGCAAGCCAGTGACTCAAGCCGGCTACGGACAACCGTCACGCCATGAAAACACCATTCTCAAACGCGCTTCGCCCGGCCTGACAAGAACGCAAGAAGCATCTGCCTCATTTACCCCCTTGCAGGCGCTGTTTGGCATCATCACACCGAATGGCTTGCATTTTGAACGACATCATCAAGGATGGCACGACATCGCACCTGACACCCATCGACTGATGATCCATGGTCTGGTCAAGACGGCGATGATCTTCACGCTCGATGATCTGATGCGGCTGCCGTCCGTCTCGCGCATTCACTTTCTGGAGTGCGGCGCCAACACCGCGATGGAATGGGGACATCCTTCAGTACCGACGGTGCAGTACACGCATGGCATGCTGTCCTGCTGCGAATTCACGGGTGTACCGCTGTCAGTGCTGCTGGATTACTGCGGCTATGACAAACAGCGATCGCGTTTTATTCTAGCTGAAGGTGCCGATGGTTCCAGCTTGACGCGCACGATTCCTATCGAGCATGCGCTGGATGACGTGCTGGTTGCCTGGGGTATGAATGGCGAAATGCTGCGCCCGGAAAATGGTTACCCATTGCGATTGGTCGTGCCGGGCATGCAAGGCGTCTCATGGGTCAAATGGCTACGGCGCATCAAAGTCGGCGATCAGCCCTGGGGCACCAAGGATGAATCGATTCAATACATCGACCTGATGCCTGACGGGAGTCATCGGCAGTACACCTCGATCCAGGAATGCAAATCCGTAATTACCTCGCCCTCCGGCGGTCAGCAGTTACTGAGCAAGGGCATGTTCAACATCACCGGCCTCGCCTGGTCGGGCCGAGGCAAGATCAAAAAGGTAGATGTGTCTGTCGACGGAGGACGCAATTGGCGCAGCGCTAAACTGGAAGGGCCGGTACAAAACAAAGCGCTCACCCGCTTCAATATCGACTGGATCTGGGATGGCGGCGAGGTGATTCTTCAATCACGAGCTGTTGACGAGACGGGCTATGTGCAACCCGGTATTGAGCAGCTGCGCAAAGTCCGAGGTAGCAGATCCACGTATCACAACAATGCAATTCAATCTTGGCAAATCAATGCATCCGGCGAGGTACTGAATGTGCAGGCTTATTAACGTCAGACTGTTGTTCTTGCTGTTCTGCGCCTCCATGAACTCCGCGCTGGCAGGCGACCCGAGCTATCCCGGTGTCGGTCGGAGTGCCACCACCAGAGAAATTCAAGTCTGGAATATCGACGTGCGGCCTGATTTCAAAGGCCTGCCCAAAGGCACAGGCACCGTCCTGCAGGGCCAGCAAGTCTGGGATGCAAAGTGCGCGTCCTGTCACGGTACCTTCGGCGAACTCACCCAAATGTCAGCGCCCATTGTCGGTGGCAGCACGGCGGAAGATAGTCGCACCGGCAGAGTCGCGGCATTGTTCAATCCGAATACCGTGCTCAGATCAACCATCATGAAAGTACCGACCCTAAGCACGCTTTGGGATTACCTGTACCGTGCTATGCCCTGGAATGCACCCAAATCCATGTCGGTCGACGAGACCTATGCGGTCACAGCCTATATTTTGAATCTGGCCGAGATTGTGCCGGAAGACTTTAGCCTGTCGGATCAGAATATCAAAGAGGTTCAGGAGCGCATGCCGAACCGAAACGGCATGACGCATGACCACGGTCTCTCCACGATCAAAGGTCGGCCGGATGTGATGAACACCGAGTGCATGAAGCAATGCGCCGACAAGGCCGCCACGGTACGGGCGAGCATTTCCATGGATGCACTGACCTCGCATGGTGACCTTTCTTCGCAGAATCGCAGCTTTGGGCCTGTGCGAGGACTCGCAACCGCTAAAAAACAGTAAATCTCAATGCGTCCGCAGGGAAGTACTGATGCGTGAACATCGCACAAAATTTCTCACTTAGAAATTAGCAGCAGTCCCCTTTGCCTCCAGATTTCCCCGCCTCACAAGCGTGCTGACTTGCCCTGACACGAGCAGTTATTTAACGTGTTTCAGTCTGCGCACAGCTCTCGAACGCAGCACTCCCCTTCAACCTCGTAGTACCTCCGCCACCTCGCCTGCCCATAACCCTGGGTAAGCCAGCTGCCATCGCCCTGCGCATCAGATCGATATTCGAAAAAAAGATCTTGTTAATTGAATTTCTTCAATGTTTTCGTTACTCAAGTGTCAATTGAGAAACGCCCTTTGACGGCAAGGAGGTGATCGGGTTCCGGCGAGAATAATTGGGACGTCATTCGGCATTGATGTGTTTCTACCGGAATGTATTTCTGACGGGGAATTCAGGAAACACATGAGGTTTTCAGATTAGGGAGACGCTGAATAAATCCGCGTTTTATGGCGATCCGGCGCATATACGCGACGGGAGGTCTGAAAAGTCAAGGCTGCGATGTCATTTTGCGGAAAAAATTTAAAGTGCCATTTAACCAGCGCTTTCTTAAATCCTGAAAATAAAAATATCGCAAATCCGAATGAAAAACAATTCTCGACGAAAACCAAAAACCCCAACCGAAAACTGACTTATCTGAAGAGTGCCGTAAACCGAGGAAAGAGAAAAAATTAATGCACTAATTAAGGAGACCATCATGCAAGTTAATAATAAAAATAGAAATGAAAATATTCAGAGCAATCAATCTCAAACCAAATCTGATCAAAAAATCGAGAGCTCTGAAGATTCCAAGATCAAGAAACCGTCATTGCATCAAAAAGACAAAAAATATCCCTCTGCGCAGCAAGCGGCAGGGCAGTCGCATTCTGAAACGCTCCCACCCGAAGCAGGAAAACAGGCGATGAATCGCTTTAATATGATAAACAGCCATTTTCAATTCAAGGATGCGTTTACCGATGCCACTGTCGTTAAAAGTACCAAAGATAAATCGGTTAAAAATGAAAAACCCTCAAAAATTGAAATGGCTGCCAAGGCCGCACTTGAGGATGATCAGAATCAAAAATTTCAAAAATATTTAGGCATTCGTTCTCCCTCAGCCGAAAAATCAGTCAATCAGTTAAAAACAGAACAAGGAAATTCAACCTACTATGACCTGGATGAAATAGAACAAAACATAATCAAAAAAAATCAAATTCAGGAAACATTTCAATGCGATATACCCCAACCCTTGGGGAAGATATCAATACAAGAATTGGGTAATGCAGTTTTTGGTCAAAAATGTTTTCCACAGTTTTCTGATAAACCAGAAGGCGCACAGTTTGTCGCAGAACTCATGGAGGTCGTTAACCAAAAAATGAGTCTGATGAAACCGACTGACAAAGGCATGGCTCTCGTCTTCCGTTTTCCAGGCACATACGGTGCGGTGGGACATGTCGCCCTCGGATCACTCTGGCGCAATAGCCAGGGACAATTGCAGCTGGATATTTCGCATCAGGAAAGTTTGGCTCCCCAACCAGAAATCAAAAGAAATGCGTATACCGGAAAGATTTTTGATACTTTTGACACGCATGATTCTTATCCGGGCCAGATCGCACCCGTGATCGAAGGCATGAAGCTATTTGGCCTGCCGTCTGTCAATGTATTTCCAGTCCCACATCCGGAAGTTTTGCGTCCATATACCCAAGCTTTTATGAAAATCGGACACTTCACTCCCTACGGCGCCACACATCAATGGAAACCGGCAAAGGGCAATGGTGCCGAACCTGCCATCAGACCTGAGACTTGCTTCAATGTCTTCTATAAAACGTGGAATAAATTAAACGGGACGCACGTTAATTGGGAGCCAACTCTGCCGAACGTCTTTCTAAAGATTAAACCTTTGCTGGGTATACCTGCCGACGCGTTTACAAAGTTCCTTGATAAAAAAAACAACGCACAGTCCCTGGAGGAAGCATGCAAAGACGAGAATAATGTCGTCGCGATCTTCATTCAAATTGGTACAAAGTGGGTCAGCTCAGGACCTGCAGACATCAATGGCAAGATCCCATTGCAAGTATCAAGGGCAACGATCAAGAATGGAGTCACCGGTATCCCCCTAAAAGATGGCGTAAGGTCTTTCAAATTCACAGATGAGACAAGAGCCTTACAAGGACTGAGCCTGGATGGCAAGGCAGTCATCAAAGATAAAGCCTATACAGCCGATGAGGCCAGTCGGATGAAATACGTCGGAAACAAGGACTCGATAGCTATGTCGTATGTGGCACCAATGACGGCGCCCCAGACTGGACGCGCCAAGCTATAGTCCGGACTAGGAAGATACCCCGTGCCGCTGCCGGAGAATATGACTGGCAGCGGCAATGACACTGAGCTTTTGCTCTGCGATTTTTTCAGACGCAAGCGGATTGTCGGCAAAGGTCGCAAACCCGCAGTCAGGCGTAAACAGCACTCGCTCCTTGCCAAAGAGCTGAATGGCGCGTTCGCCCTTGCTCAATACCTCGTCCAGACTTTCGATGTGCGCGTGCTTCTGGTTACAGATACCCACACCGATACGCACATCGTCCGGGATGGCACGTAAAATTTCCATCTCGCCCGCGCGAGGCGTACACAATTCCAGCAGCAAGCTACCCACCTCAAGACCGGAGAGTGTGTCGATCAGTGGCGTGTAATCCCCTGACAACGCAGCACCTTCGTCAGGCGTCCAGTTGCCGCGGCACATATGTACGGCAAGGCGCTCGCGCGGAAAACCTGCGACCACGGCGTTGATCAGCTCTCGCGCAAAACTCAGTTCAGCCGGTATCTCATTTTTTTCAGAGAGCGCACCGCACATGAAGCTGCGCTTGGAAACTGAACCTGAGAAAACCACTTCGGACAGCACAGGCTCGTCGAACTGAACCAGCGCAACACCCGCAGCCAGAAGATAGGCAAGCTCTTCACGCAGCACGCGAACCACATCGCTTGCCAGCGCTTCGCGGTCTTGGTAAGCGCGATCAGAAATACATTCCAGCCACATCGTCCGTGTCAGCAGATACGGCCCGGGAAGCGCTACCTTGACCGGCTTGTCAGTCAGCGTTTTGACGAAATCCATTTCATGCACTGCCAAGGGCTTGCTGCGACCCAGAGGACCGAACACAGCCGGATGTCTGACCTCAGCCGCTGGCACATCCAGTGCCCGCAGCTCGCGCGCGAATTCCTCCGGATCATCGACCAGCGGCAGCAGATCCGTCAGCGGAATCAGCTGACAGTTATCGAGAATACCGCCAACGAAACTGGCATAGCTGTCACGACGCTGCTCGCCATCCGTCACCACATCCACACCGGCGCGCAATTGTGCTGCAACGGAAAGCCTGACCGCATCATCAGCGGTCGCCTGAAAGGCAGCATCCTCAAGACGCCCCTCCATGTGATCATGCATGGCTTGTAACATCCAGCGCGGACGCGGCCAGCTGCCTATGCCCATCACCGACAAGGGTGCAATCGCCGGTGCGGCGCTTGGCGAGGGCAAGTGCGTGGGGATAACCACCTTGAGCGGCGCGTTCGATAATGCGGCGGCTGATGCACCCGATACGGATGGCGCGGCCGGCGCACTTACCCGTTCGGAGAATTCACCTTTGGCGACCAGAAAGCTGCGCTGTCGGTCTTGCTTAGTCCAGGAGAGGAGTTCATTACCCGTCAAGCGGCACCATGCGGGCAGATCCTCCTCGACCGAAATCTCGGACGAGCGTATCTCCAGTAAACCGCCTCTGGGCAGAGGATCGATGTGCTTGCGAATCAATAGCAGCAAGCCATTGCCGCAATCGAGATCACCGCCGTCAAAACTGATGTCGGGTTGATGAAGATGGGTTTGAATTGCTTGCATGCGAAGGACTTTGAAAACTGAGCGGCTGTTTCGTCAGGTCCGGCGCAAAGCGCTACAGTGCGTCCGGCACCCTGACGAGACAGGCTCGGTTTATTAATAACTCAGGCTGGGGCAGCCGTCGGCCATGAATTCAACCAGCTTGGCGCCACCCACGATCAGCGCGCCGTCGACCAGATTATTCTCATCGAGTTTGCGTTTCTTGAAGCAGGGTGAGCAGACAAAAATCTTTCCGCCCGCTTCAATAAAGCTGTTCATCAAGTCTTTGAGCGGCGCGAAACCTTCTTCGTGAATGGTTTCGGCAACGCCCTTTTGCGATAGACGCACTGCCTCAATGGACAGGAAAACCAGTGTGTCCTTGTCAGACGCGACCGCTGCGTTGGCCACCACAAAAGCGACCGTGGCACGATCGGTGTTGTCGGTGCTGCAGGTGAGATTGATACAGAATTTGCCCGCCATGATGTGCTCCTTTGGGATTGAATCGTCAAAAAAACTATTTTTCTCTGCCGCGTAACCAGTAAGTCTTGGTGATCGGCTCCACGGCGACCAAAACGTCCCCTGTCATATTGCAGAAGGCTTGCAAGTCAACCGCGGCGCCGGTATCGAGCGCAATCAGCCTGAGAACCTGACCTGGATGGGCGCGTAATCGCTTGCGAACGCCCAGCACGAGTTCGCCACAGCCCAACTCGCCCGCATCCCATTCGTGATTGTGTTCGATCATGATTTCTCAAAAATTGAGGCGCCATTGTATACGCGAGAGACCTGATGACCCTCAGGCGAGTGCACGCAAGAAGCCAACCAGGGTAATGCTTCGTGATGGCTGCGGGCCCAATCCGGTGGGTTCCGAGTGCTATGATCGGCTCGCGCCAGCAAAGTGCGCCTTGTATGGCTTTCGTGCTGTCTTTTCCGCCTTGGAGCCCTTCAGTCTATTTTTAATCCGCATCCTCATGGCCCTGAAATCCACCATCTACAAAGCAAGTCTGCAGATCGCCAACATGGACAGCCACTACTATGCTGATCATCAGCTCAATATTGCCTGCCACCCGTCAGAGACCCTGCAACGAATGATGATTCGGATACTGGTCTTTGCATTGAATGCGCATGCATCGCTGGAGTTCGGCAAAGGCATTTCCGACACCGATGAACCCGATCTCTGGCAAAAAGATCTGACGGGCGCCATTGAACAATGGATTGAGGTCGGACAGCCTGATGAGCGCCGTATCCTGAAAGCCTGCGGAAAATCATCCCGAGTTCAGGTCTACCTGTATGCAAGCACGGGACCGATCTGGTGGAAACAAACGCAATCCAAAGTTTCTCGCGCCAGCAATCTGCAGGTATTTCAGATTGACCCGGAAGTCGCCAAAGCACTCGAGCCGCTGTGTCAGCGGACCATGCAACTGCAAGTGACGATTCAGGATGGCGAGATTTGGGTGCGGGACGAGAGGGACTCGGTTCAGATCGCGATTGAGCAGATCTGCGGCGACCCGCATCGCTCTCCTCACTGACCATCCCGGGTCAACGGCCCATCGTGCCGCGATCACTGACCCGCAATCGGACGGCGGCTCGGCGATCGCTCCCATGATCACCCGATTGTTATCGAATTAAAAATTAAACACCGAAAATCGATATTGGGATGAGGTAATACTTTAGTATACTGTTCTCTATGTCAACCCCGATACGCCCGGCGGACTGGGAGCACTTTTCCATCGTTCGCGAGTCCTTGTGCCTCGATCGCCTCCATGTAGCCATGGTGGGGCGCGACCGTGGTCAGCTGCTGGACTATGCCGCAACACTGGCCGTGACACTCTCAGAACAAGACGGTTGGCATATCGAAAAGTATGACCCTGACCGGCTCGAGACCCTGATCGTCGATTTGATGCTCAACCGCTTCGATGCAGCTCTGCAGACCGTTTCTGGTCATCGCGCTTCGCCTTCTGCTCGCTCGCTTGGCTGCGTGCTGTTCATCCCGGAAGCGCAGGCCATACCCCGCGCCACTTTCCAGCAATTAGTCAGACTCGCAGCGGGTACGCGCAACCACCGGCTCAGGCTCGTCGCGCTTTTTACCGGCAGCGGTCAAGCTTCTTTGGAGCGCATTTCATGGATGGGTGCGCAAGTGGCCCAGTGGGATCTGGATGATGATGCTGCCCCTGCAAGCACCCATGCCTTTTTCACAGGCGCGATGGCGCATGCGCGCACGCCTCCCACCACCGTCAAGCACTACCGCCATACGGGTCGGCTATTGGCAGGGACCACGGTTGCGGTGGCGCTGGCGGTACTGACACTGATGTGGCCGGCCGTTTCCGGTATCTCTCTCAACCTCCCGTTCACTGCTCAGCCCCTTGCCCAAGACAAGTCCGCGACTGCACTCGCGGGCACGCTCGGGCCCGCAAGCCTGCCCATCAGTGCCCCGCTTACGCGCGACACGGGTAATGACGTCGACCCCGATGTTAATCACGGAGCCAATGAACACACAGAGCACAGCGCAAACAGCGACCTCAGTCGCATTGCGAAACCTGAGGTGGTTGAGCAATGAGATTCGCGAACGCCTCAGTACTATTCTTTTTGCTCGCCAGCGGTGTGCTGATGGCGCTGGCGATGCTGCGTCGCCGTGCGCAACAATCGGAACCTGGTGATCGTTATGTGACACTCGCTGCGCTGGCGATGCTGCTGCATCCCTTCACCTGGTGGATTGCAGACAGCCTGGCACTGCAGAGTGATCTGACGCCGTTTTTCGCCTTTGACCTGATCGCCGCCTGCGCAATCGCTGCGGCCGCAGCTGGCGAGGTCACCATGGGTAAACGCGTTGTATCAACCGCTGTTCTCGGTGCGTTGGCCGCACTGGCGCTTGCGATCGGCGCGATGCAATTGCCGCTGCAAGGCGCCGGCATCACCGCGCCAATGATGTCCTCTGTTTTGCTTTGCACGATCTTTATCGGTGCCGCCGCCGAGTGCAACCGAAATGCACGACTGCACACGATTGCACAAGGTTCGGTGTCATTACTGGCGCTCTTGTGCGGATTGGCTGCAGCGCTGCAGCTACTGGCGGGACTGCTCTCGGTGACTGCGCAAGCCAATGAGGTGTATGGCGCTCAGCTGCTGGCAGCAACGGGCTTCGCCTGGCTACTGATCAAGCTGATGCTGATCATCACGCTGCTGCAGCTATCGTCTGCAAAACGTGCGGAGCTATCCGACCGCATATCGCGGCAGCTGGTTGTCAAAGCAAACGCAGCGACCAACGACCTGATGGTTATCACACAAGCTTTTTACCAACTCCCGGGCAATGCACTGGTGACCGATGATGGTGGACGCATTCTGTTCGCCACGGCGCAAGCACGGCGCCTGCTCGCGTACCCCGAAACGAAGGACTGCGTACTCGAAGATCTTTTCCTCGCAGTGCAACCCAGCGGACATCAGCTGGTGCGCGCACTTTTTGAAAAACCGGATCATCAAGCAGAATTGATGCAAATTCGGATGACCCGCGCTGAATGTAACGGGCAAGGCTATCATCTGCTGCAACTGGAGACCGTGCCATTCGATTACGGGATGCTGCGTGGTCTGCTGGTCGACTCGCGCAACGATGCACCGCACGAAGCCACCGGATTACTGGATCATCATTTTGCCATCGCTGCGATGGCCGATGGCTGGTTCCGTTTGCTTGATCCGGTCGATCGCTATGCGGCTTCGGGTGTGTTCTGGGACAAGCTGAGAATACTGTCTGGCAGTGACAGCGAGATTGCCCACCTCGAAAACAGCATTGCCAGTGCCAGCAAGGCACAGGGTTGGCTGCGCCTGCGCAATGGCGGTGGTTTGTCGGTATCGCTTCGAAAGCTTCAGACCCCTGACCACAAATTGTTTTATCGGGTACACATGACGCTGGTTGATGATGTGCTTCAGTCCAGCGCACATGCACCCTGCGCCGAAAGCGGAGAGACCGTGCGAT
>JACCDH010854986.1_pt1 | contig 15164 bp, 8 predicted proteins | sample 7442481 | NCBI WGS metagenome assembly JACCDH01 (sample SAMN15323433, study PRJNA562643) | freshwater metagenome | isolation source: river surface water | place: USA:Blue River Watershed | collected 2017-08-15
ATTTAGGTTTAAGGCAAGTAGCACTTAAAAATCAATTGACTTTAAGTCAATTTGAACGTTTACAAGAAAATAAGCTATCCGATTTTAAAGAGCGATTATTTACCAATATTTCTCATGAATTCAGAACTCCTTTAACACTTATACTTGGCCCTGTCGATGATTTAATACAAAGAAAAAAATTAGACGTTTCCGTAGAAAAAAGTTTACGATTGGTTCAAAAGCAGTCAAAGCGAATGTTAAGGATGGTGAACCAATTATTAGATTTCCAAAAAGCGGAAGCTGGAAGTATAAAGCTTTCGCTGCAACCAGGAGAAATTGTTTCTTTCTGTCATGATATCTATCTTTTATTTATGGATGAGGCGAATAGAAGAAATATTAAATATCAATTTACTTCAAAAGAAAAATACTTGTCATTCAATTTTGACCACAACAAATTAGAAATAATTGTATATAATATTCTTTCAAATGCTTTCAAGTTTACTCCCAATGGTGGTAGTATTCTGTTTTCCGTACAAAAACATGCGAACAATCAATGTAAAATTTACATAAAAGATACTGGTAAGGGTATTCCTCCAAATGAGTTAGAAAAAATATTTGAACGATTTTACAGAGGCCGAGAAGAAGATGCTACTACTATTTCTGGAACCGGCATTGGACTTTCTTTTGTAAAAGAGCTTATTCAATTACACGGAGGAACAATAGTTGCTGAAAGTGATGGGATGAATGGTAGTGTATTCACAGTTGTATTACCTTCAATAGCTGTAACAGATGCTTTGCTAAATGCTTCAGTAGATGCAATGCATCAAGCAAATCAACAAAACGATACTAATTTAAACTACGATTATATGAATGAAGAATTAGATCAGACGGGTCAGGATCAAGATCAACCAATCATTCTTGTGGTTGAAGATGAATCTGATATGCTACAATACGTTTATGAAATTCTTTCACCAACTTTTAAAGTGGTAACAGCAACCAATGGGAAGGAAGGTATAGAAAAGGCATTTGAAACTATTCCAGATTTAATTGTGAGCGACGTTATGATGCCTGAAGTGGATGGTATAGAATTATGTAGAAAATTAAAGTCAGATAAAGACACTTCACATATCCCTATCATTTTATTGACTGCATTATCCGATATGGAACATCATGTTCAAGGTATTAGGGAAGGTGCAGATGTTTACTTACCCAAACCGTTCAATTCTCAGCTTTTGCTGGTTCATATTCATAATCTAATTAATTCTAGAAATACCTTAAAAGATTTATATGCCAAAAAAATATTTTTGGGATCTGGGAATTTTGAAATTAAAACATTTGAAGAAGAGTTTCTAGTTAAGTTAATGAAACTAGTTGAAGAGAATATATCTAATAGTAATTTTAATAACGATGATTTAGCCAATCTCATGTATATGAGTAGGTCTACTTTTTATAGAAAATTAAAAGCAGTAACGGGAATGTCTGGTAACGAATTCATACGAACTGCTCGATTGAATTTCGCAGCAAAATTATTGGAAAGTGGCAATTATTCTGTTACAGAAGCCGCATTTGAATCAGGATTCAATGATATAAAATATTTTCGAAAAAGATTCCATGACCAATTTGGAGTAAATCCATCTGATTATAGAAAATAGCATGCTTATTTGCTACGTTTATACCCCTTTTTTGGTAAAAAAGAACTGCATTATTATGATAATTTAGCGAGTTATTTTGTTGCAAAAACTTTTAAAAAAAGCTTTATGTATAAAAGAGGATATCGTTTTTTGCTGATCGCAATTTCACTATTCATGATGATGAATCTGCAATCGCAAACTACCAATAAGCCCAATATTATATTAATTTATACAGATGATTTAGGGTATGGTGATGTAAGTGCATATGGTACTGCCGCAATTAAAACACCCAATATTGATAGGCTTGCAAAAAATGGAGTTAGATTTACCAATGCACATGCAACATCTGCTACTTGTACACCATCAAGGTTTTCATTGTTAACTGGGAAATATGCTTGGCGTAAACAAGGAACAGGGATAGCACCAGGAGATGCTTCTTTATTAATTCCTGTTTCTACTACCACCCTGCCTGGCATGTTACAAAAAGGGGGGTATCATACAGCAGTAATTGGTAAATGGCATCTCGGTTTGGGAGATGAAAAAGGGGCTGATTGGAATGGAAGAATTGCACCTGGTCCTATTGAGATTGGATTTAATTATTCATTCTTAATACCAGCTACTGGAGATCGGGTTCCTTGTGTGTTTGTGGAAAATCACAGTGTGGTTAATCTAGATAAGAAAGATCCTATAAAGGTTAGTTATAAAGAGCCATTAGATCCTAATGCGCCTACTGGAAAGAAGAATCCTGAACTTTTAAAATTGCATCCTTCGCATGGTCATGATATGACGATTGTTAATGGAATCAGTAGAATTGGATATATGTCAGGGGGAAATGCAGCGCTTTGGAAGGATGAGGATTTTGCAAATATTTTAGTTCAAAAAGCAACAACTTATATTTCGCAACAAAAATCAAAACCATTTTTTCTATATTTCTCTACCCATGATATACATGTACCAAGAATTGCAAATGAAAGATTTGTTGGTAAAAGCGGAATGGGGCCAAGAGGAGATGTGTTATTACAATTAGATTGGACTGTTGGACAAATTGAAGCCGTTCTAAAAAAGAATGGATTATTAGAAAACACCCTAATTATTTTTACAAGTGACAATGGACAAGTCATTGACGATGGTTACAAAGATAATGCTGTTGAAAAATTAGGGACACACCAACCCAATGGAATTTTTAGAGGAGGGAAATACAGTGCTTTTGAAGCTGGAACTAGGGTTCCATTTATTGTAAGTTGGCCTGCAAAAGTAAAAGCAGGCAAAGTAAATGATGCCTTATTTAGTCAAATTGATTTATATGCTAGTTTGGCAAATATGATAGGCGTACCAATCAGCGAAGGTCAGGCACAGGATAGTAAGAATGCACTACCGATTTTATTAAACCAGCGTGCTGAGCCAAGAGAATTTTTAGTTGAACAGTCCCTTAATTCTACATTGTCTTTATTGGTGGGCAACTGGAAATATATTGAGCCTTCAAAAGGGCCTAAAATAAATAAGGACACCAATACAGAATTGGGTAATTTACCAGAGCCGCAATTGTATAACTTAGCGGATGATCCAGGGGAAACAAAAAACCTTGCATCAGTTTATCCTGAAAAGGTAAACGAAATGAAAATTAAGTTAGAACAGATTAAACAAAAATAATTAGATGCAAACAAAGCTGCATGGATTCATTTCTTGCTTATTTATATTTTTATTGAGTTGCAATAATGGCAGTTCAAGTGAAAATACAGTTCAGCAAAAAGATACAGCCCATGCATGTATGCGAGTGCCTCAAAGATTTGGATCTACTACAGATTCAACAATCAAATTTGGTGGGGATAGTTCTTATGCCAATATGGTATTGATACCTGGGGGTAGTTTTGAAATGGGCGGAGACAATGATCAAGCTGCAGAAGATGAATTCCCCAAACATAAAGTTACGATTGCTCCATTTTATATGGATATCACAGAAGTGACCAATGCTCAGTTTCAACAATTCGTAAATGCAACAGGTTATATAACAACTGCAGAAAGAAAACCAAACTGGGAAGAGTTAAAGAAAACAGTCCCTCCAGGAACTCCTAAACCTGCTGATAGCCTTTTAGTTGCCGCATCATTGGTTTTTAAGCCAAGTAATGGACCTGTTAACTTAAATGATTACAGTCAATGGTGGAGCTGGGTTACTGGTGCTAATTGGAAGCATCCCCAGGGTCCTGGCAGCAGTATCAAAGGCAAAGAAAATTATCCTGTTGTTCATGTAAGTTGGGATGATGCAATGGCTTATTGTAAATGGGCAGGAAAAAGATTGCCCACCGAAGCTGAGTGGGAATTTGCTGCAAGAGGTGGACGTATAAATCAAATTTACCCTTGGGGCAATGAGCCGGTAAATCAGGGGAAGCCCAAAACGAATAGCTGGGAAGGCAATTTCCCATATTACAATGAACAGAAAGATGGCTATGTAAAATATGCACCAGTGAAAATGTTTGGTTGTAATAATTACGGTTTATTTGATATGGCTGGTAATGTGTGGGAATGGTGCTCCGATTGGTATCACTATGATTATTACAAGACACTAGCTAAATCCAACAGCCTTAATCCTTCAGGTCCTAATAAAAGTTTTGATCCTCAAGATCCTTATACACCAAAAAAAGTTTTACGCGGTGGAAGCTTTTTATGTAATGATGCTTATTGTAGTGGGTATCGTGTTGCAAGAAGAATGAAAAGTAGCCCCGACACAGGTTTAGAACATACTGGTTTTCGGTGTGTTCGTGACATAACAAAACCATAGAAGAATTGATAAAATGGAATGGTATGTTTAAAAAAATGTTCACCATTTTTTTCTTTTTGTTAAGCATGATTGAATTAAATGCACAAAAGAAAATAACACCCCCTAATATACTTGTAATTCTTGCGGATGATTTGGGATGGGCCGATTTAAGTGTCTATGGGAGTAGTTTCTATGAAACGCCTAATTTAGATCAATTAGCAAAAAATGGTATAAAATTTACGAATGCTTATGCAACCAGTCCTGTATGCAGTCCTACAAGGGCAAGTTTGATGACTGGAAAATATCCTACCAAAACAGGTGTGACCGATTGGATTCCTGGTAGAAGTGAAGATGGAAAACAAAGGCCATATGAAAAAATTAAAACTCCATCCACTTCTTTTCAATTGGCACTGGAAGAAAAAACGATTGCAGAATTAGCAGTTGAAAATGGCTATCAAACTTTTTTTGCAGGTAAATGGCATTTAGGTGAAGAAGAAAAATATTGGCCTCAATACCAAGGGTTTCAAACGAATATTGCTGGATGGAGTAAGGGTGCACCTTCAGGCAGATTAAATGATAGTACTGGTGGATTTTTTACACCATATAAAAATCCATTCATATCCGATGGTCCAGTGGGTGAATATTTAACAGACCGATTAACGAATGAGTGTATTCAATTTTTAGAGAAGAAAAAAGCTGAACCATTTTTTCTATTTTATTCAATGTATGCCGTACACAATCCATTACAAGCCCCCAAAGATTTAATTCAAAAATACCATGCAAAGCAAAAAAAATTAGGCTTGACTGACAAAGACAGGTTTGCAAAAGATGAAGAATGGATGCAACCAGAAGCAGGATGGAAAAGAAGATTGGTTCAAGATAATCCCGTATATGCAGCCATGATTGAAAATATGGATTGGAATGTGGGAAGACTTTTAAATAAACTAAAAGAACTTCATTTAGATGAGAATACCTTAATAGTTTTCACTTCCGACAATGGAGGATTAAGCACATCAGAAGGAAGCAATACGGTTAATGATCCATTCAGAGCTGGTAAAGGATGGTTGTATGAAGGAGGAATTAGGGTTCCTTTGATTTTGTATTGGAAAGGAAAAATAAATACGGGTCATTCTGTTGATTTGCCAGTGACCAGTGCAGATTTATATCCAACATTAGCAAGTGTAATAAATACAGAATACAAAAAAGAGCGATTGATAGATGGTGAAAATATATTGCCAATGCTTTCGCAAGCAAATAAAAAAAGAACGTTATTCTGGCATTATCCGCATTATAGCAATCAAGGTGGAAAACCAAGCGCAGCAATACGTTCAGGAGATTATAAATTGATTTATTACTACGAAGATCAAACAATAGAACTTTTTGACTTAGCAAATGATGCAGCTGAAAAAAATAATATTGCTTCAAATAACAATGGTTTGAGTGTACAATTAAAAAAACAATTGATGGATTGGTTAAAAAATATCGGCGCAGTTGATCTAATTGTACCGCATTTTTGAAGTGTTTAGATACCCGTAGTTTCAGATTTAGTTGGTTACTTAGTTGTCGTATTTGTATTTTAATCTAAAACTGAAACGATGCTTGCTTTTAAAAGGAATTTACCTGCCCGAATTGGCTTACTCTGCCTTTTACTTTTGATGAGTTTCTGGTCCTTTGCACAAACAACTACTGTTAGTGGTACTGTTTTGGGTACCGACAATGCTCCATTAGCAGGAGCTTCTGTTGTTCAAAAAGGATCCAACAAAGGAACTACCACTGATCAAAAGGGCTATTTTAGCTTAACTGTATCAGGTGCAAAACCTGTCCTCTTAGTTAGTATGGTTGGATATCAACCCTACACAATCAATTATGAAGGATCAGGTGCTGTTGCTGTGAAATTAGATCCTATTGCTTCTGATTTACAAGATGTGGTTGTTGTAGGTTACGGTACCCAGAAAAAAATTAATCAAACGGGTTCTACTCAAACGGTGAAGTTTGATGATGCTGTTAATCAGCCGGTAACCAATTCAGGTCAGTTGATGTATGGAAAATTCTCTGGTGTTCAACTTACACAAGCAAGTGGTTTACCTGGTGCAGATGCATCTAGTATTGTGATAAGGGGAGTAGGTACTTTTGGATCAACAACTCCATTAGTTGTAATTGACAATATTCAATATAGTGGCTTAGATGCGTTTAATAATTTAGCACCAGCAGATATTGAAAGTATTTCTGTTTTAAAGGATGCTTCTGCAAGTGCCATTTATGGTGCAAGAGGTGCAAATGGGGTAATTGTTGTTACAACGAAAAAAGGAAAAAGTGGAACCAGCAGTATTGTTTACAATACCTACACTGGATTTCAAAAAGTAACAGTAGTGCCCCAATATTTAGATGCAGTCAATTATGCTAGATTAAAAAATGAACGTGATATCAATGCCAATGGTCCAACAGCGCCATTAAGATATTCTGATGCAGATATACAACAAATAATAGATGGCTCAAATCCTGACAGGTATGCAAATACTGTATGGGCAAATGAAATTTTGCGTAATGCTCCTATACAAAATCATTATTTAGCATTTTCAGGAGGAAATGAAAAAACTCAATACAGGGTCTCATTAGGATACTTAGGTCAGGAAGCTGTTGTAAAAGGGAAGTTTAAATCGGATCGTTATAATTTGAGCTTTAATGTGAATTCTAAATTGAAAGACTGGTTAAGTATTTCTAGTGTAACCAATGCTTTTTGGACTAAGTTCAAAGGTCCTGCAGGTGGTGCTGGTGCTATCACTGGTGAAACTGGAATAATTAATCAATTTCAACGATCAGCACCAACAGTTCCGGTTTATTATTCCAATGGTGAATATGGAGCAGTAGATGGCTCATATTTAAAAGTAAATGCAAGTTTTCCTATTACACATGCATTGAGAAGAGGGGAATTGGGTGATTATTCAAGTGATGATATTAATGTGGCTCAAAGATTTGGAATTACTGTTAATTTAAACAAACACCTTTCATTTGAAACGAGTGGAAGTTTAAACTTGAGTTATGGTAGTGTTTCCAATTTTACACCAACCAATTCAATTTTTGATCCTGTAGGAAATGTAGTTCAATCAGCTTTAGTGAATTCATTAACCAATAGTACCAGTTTTAACTATCGATTATTAAATGAAAATATTTTAAGGTACTCTAAGAAGTTTAATGATAAACACGATTTATCTGTTTTATTAGGTCATTCTATTATTTATAATAAGAACGATGGTTTTTCAGGTAATTTACAAGGGTTCCCCTCAAATTCTATCCAAGAGTTTGATGGTGGGGGTGTATTAAACCCTAGTGTAAGTGGAAGTGCGGCAGAAGAAGCAGTACAATCTTTTTTTACACGAGTAAATTATATCTACAATAGAAAATACTTGTTTGAAGTGAATGTAAGAAGAGATGGCTCTTCTAAGTTTGGTCAATCTAAGCGTTATGCAAACTTCCCTTCTGCATCAGCAGGGTGGAGATTGAGTGAAGAAAAGTTCTTGAGAAATGTAAGTTGGATTTCAGATTTAAAATTAAGAGCTAGTTGGGGGATTACAGGTAATGACAATATTGGCAACTATATTTTTGATCAAACCTATAATGCTGGTTTAGACTATTTCTTAGGAACAAATACGGTTGTTAGTGCTGTTGCACTTACAAGATTAGCAAATCCTACCATTACCTGGGAAACAGTTAAACAATATGATATTGGCTTGGATGCAGAGTTATTAAATAATCGTTTGTCTATAACAGCCGATTATTTTAAACGTACTAGTACCGATGTATTATATGGTAATTTTCCAATTCCAGCATCAATTGGTGTAACCAACTTAGCCGCTCAAAACGCTGCAAGTATGGTGAACAGTGGGTTGGAATTAGCGGTGAATTATAGAGGGAATTACAAAGGAATTGGATATAGTTTTGGTGGAAGCATTAGCAAGTTTGCAGATAACCGAGTAACAGGTTTGGGCGAGAAAGGACTTGAGACAATCAATGCTGAAAGCATTATCAGAATTGGGGTTCCATTTAATGCATATTACGGTTATAAAGTAATAGGAATCTTCCAAAATGCCAATGAAGTTGCAGCAGCCCCTAGACAATTCGGAAGTGTTAGAACAGCACCCGGAGATTTTCAATATGCAGATTTATCAGGTAGAAATGGAGTTCCAGATGGTGTAATTGACGCCTTTGATAGAACGGTAATTGGGAATCCATTCCCTAAAATGATTTATAATTTCAATACCAATTTGAATTATAAAGGGTTTGATATGACAATTTTGTTTGAAGGTGTTAGCGGCTTAGATCGATTATTAAATAGTAACGGACAATTACCTTTTGAAGGAGACAGAAATAATGCACTTTCATATTGGATTAATAGATGGACACCACAAAACCCTTCTACTAGTTTGCCTCGTTTAGGAGGTCAGAATAATCAAGTTGTTTCAAGTTTTTATATTCAAGATGCTTCTTATTTGCGATTAAAGAACTTTGAAATTGGCTATGCAATTCCTGCCGAGTTAACTAAGCGATTTGGAGTATCTAGACTAAGAGTCTATGTAGGAGCACAAAATTTATTGACATTCTCAAAGATGAAAAACTTTGATCCTGAAAGAGCAAGAGGTAGTGCTACAGATCAGTTAACGCCATTGTACAAAGTGTACAGTTTTGGTTTAAACCTTAAATTTTAATTAGTATGAAAAAGTTATTTATAATAAGTTTTGCATTAGCACTCACCAGTTGTTCTAAAAGCTTTTTAGATAGAACATCGCTTACATCATTAAGCGCTTCTAATTTTTGGAAGACTGAGCAGGATGCATTTTTAGCGATTAATGGTGTTTATGATGTATTACAAGACCGAGTGATGTATAGCGGTAATTTAAATGGAACAGCAGGGTTGCCTCAGTACGACTGTTTCAGTGACAATATGTTTGGGGGGTATAAATTTGAAGGCCCAGGAGCTTATATGGAGGCCAATGTTGATCCTTCAAATGGATTTTTTAGTGGACAGTGGAATTCTTTATACAAGGGTATTGGAAGAGCAAATGCTGTACTAGAAAATATTGAGAAAATTCCTGCAAGTGCTATTTCTGATGCAAGTAAAAAATCGATCAGAGGACAAGCTCTTTTTTTAAGAGCAATGTTTAATATGCATTTAGCTATTTACTTTGGAGAAGCCCCACTAGTATTAAAAGTTCAATCATTAGAGGAATCTTATGTAGCAAAAAATTCCTACCAAGAATTAGCTGCACAAGTAACCAAAGATTTAACTGAAGCAGTTAGTTTATTACCTGCAACTCAACCAGCCGCCCAATACGGCTATGCAACCAAAGGCGCAGCATTAGGTATGTTAGCAAGGTTTCAATTGTATAACAAAGATTACCAAGCTGTAGTAACTACTACAGATCAAATACTGACATTAGGTTATACACTCAATCCAAGTTATGCGCAATTATTCACTGAAGCAGGAGAGTTTTCAAAAGAAATTATTTTCTCTGTAAGATTTAATCAAGACGTAACGGCAAATAATGAGTTGTTCTCTGGTACTTTTTTACAAGCGCCAAGAATCAATACCCTTCCTATGCCTAACTTAGTCAATGATTACTACTGCACAGATGGCAAGCCAATTACTACGTCACCTTTGTATAGATCTGCTACTCCTAAATTGAATAGAGATCCAAGATTATTGGCCAATGTTCACTTTGTAGGGGATATTTTTTTAACTGATATCAATAGAGCATTCACTGGAAATACTGCAACTCGATATGGACAAAAAAAGTATATTAGAACAGCAGCTTCTACATCGGGTATAGCGGTATTTAGCCCTGGCGGTCAAGATTTTATTGTATTGCGCTATGCCGATGTACTCTTGATGCGTGCGGAAGCATTGGTTGAATTAAATCAATTAACAGAAGTATATACTTTAGTAAATCAAGTAAGAGCAAGGGTTTCGATGCCAACCATTGCTGCAGCTGAAGGAATCGGTTTGTCTCAAGCTGCATTACGTACAATTGTAAGACACGAAAGAAGGGTAGAATTGGCTTTTGAAGGGTTGAGATTTTATGATCTTAAGAGGTGGGGTACTATGCAACAAGCATTTACAGCAATTGCAGCAGATAATATTGCTGGATATGTTGCTACATTTAGAGGAGAAAAATCAACATCATTCCCAATTCCATTAGCTGAGTTAAATGCAAATAATAAATTAGTTCAAAATACTGCTTGGCAGTAATTGTTAGCGGATTATAAAGCATATAAAACAGTAAGTTTATCTTAAATTCGAAATAATGAGATTAATACTTACTGTTTTATTTTTTTTACTACTTAGTGGCCATATTGATTTATTGGCTCAAAAGAAAAAGCCGAATATCATTTTTATTTTAGCTGATGATTTGGGCTATGGAGATTTGGGATGTTACGGATCTACTAAAATTAATACGCCTAATATAGACGCGCTAGCAAAATCGGGCGCAATGTTTACACAGTTTTATGCAGGAAGTACCGTTTGTGCACCTTCGAGAGCAGCATTGATGACGGGATTACATACTGGTCATGTTTCCGTAAGAGGGAATGGAGAAGTTCCTTTAGCTGCAACAGATAGTATTTTACCTCAGTTTTTGAAAAAAGCTGGATATAAGAATGGATTAGTAGGTAAGTGGGGATTGGGGCAGGTTGGAACTACGGGAGTTCCTGAAAATAAAGGCTGGGATTTTTTCGCAGGATTATTGCACCATGTAGAAGGACATTTTCAGAAACCAGATTCTGCTTGGAAAATGATGAACAATCAATCAACCAGAATAAAAATTCCGGAAGGCCAATACAGCAATGAATGGTTTACCAATCAGGCGAAAACATTTATTAAAGAACAGGTCTCTAATCCTTTCTTTTTGTACTTAGCCTATACCTTACCACATGCAGAATTAATAGTGCCTAATAAGCATATTCAATCTTATTTAACTTCGGATGGAGCAAGTCAATTTGCGCCTGAAATTGCTCAAAAGCCAGGCCAGCATTATGGACCACAAGTATATCCTAAAGCTGCTTATGCGGCAATGGTTTCTCAAATGGATGAGTATATTGGACAGATTGTTGCTTATTTAAAAGAACAAAAATTATATGAGCACACCATCATTGTTTTCACCAGCGATAATGGAACACATAAAGAAGGAGGCAGAACCAATCAAGATATTAGCTTCTTTAATAGTAGCGGAGGATTGAAGGGTGCAAAAAGAGATTTATATGAAGGAGGAATAAGAGTCCCATTTATTATTAGTTGGAAGGAGAAAATAAAACCTGGTACATCCATTAATCATATAGGTGCTTTATGGGATATCCTTCCTACTTTCAATGAAATTGTTGGAATAAAAACAACGATTAAATCAGATGGTATTTCATTTTTGAATGCTTTAGGAGGAAAAAAACAAGTTCCCCATTTTACTTTGTATTGGGAATTTTATGAGGGAGGATTTAAACAAGCCATTTTACAAGATCGGTGGAAAGCGATTCGTTTTTATAAAGGTACAACCCCAATAAGAACAGAATTATATGACCTCTCAGCCGATAAGGGGGAAACAATTAATATTGCAACTCAATATGAGCAGAAAGTAAAACTTTTGGAATCTCTGATGGATAAAGAAAGAACCAATTCTAGTAATCCCTTATTTCAAATTAAGTAATCAATGAAAGCCCAATTAGAAAAATATTTTCTTGAACAATACCAACATCAACCAGGCATAATTGTACGATCTCCCGGCAGGGTCAATATTATTGGCGAACACGCAGATTACAACAATGGTTTTGTATTGCCTGCAGCTATTGACAAAGCCGCTTATATTGCCATCTCCTTAAGAACCGATGATGAAATTCATTTAACTGCTTTAGATTTAAATGAAACATTCTCTACTACTGTTTCAGCACTCAAACCAATTGGAGATATCAGTTGGCCGAACTATATTCTTGGAGCTGCAGCACAATTTTTGAAAAGAAATATTCCATTGACTGGCTTTAATGCTGTATTAACCAGTGATGTCCCTATTGGAGCAGGATTGTCTTCCTCTGCTGCTGTAGAGTGCGCAACCGTATTTGCATTGAATCATTTATTAGAAACCAATATTAGCCGCATCGAAATGGTTTCAATGGCACAGAAAGCAGAACATGAATATGCAGGAGTTATGTGTGGTATTATGGATCAATTTGCATCAATGATGGGGCAGGCCAATCAGGTGATCAAGTTAGATTGCCGTTCATTAACATATGAATATGTTCCTTTTAAATTGGATGGTATAAAGATTGTATTATTAAATACCAACGTAAAACATTCTTTGGCATCATCTGAATACAATACTCGTCGTTTAGAGTGTATGGAAGCAGTCAAAATGATACAAGCACATTATCCAGCCGTTGTTTCTTTACGTGACGCAACAGTTGAAATGCTCGATCAATATGTTTTACCATTTAATCCTATTGTATATAAAAGAAGCCGATTTGTTATAGACGAAATGGATCGATTGAATCAAGCGTGCCAGTTTTTGAAACAAGATAATATTGCAGAATTGGGCAAATGCATGTTCAAAACCCATGAAGGCTTGAGTGTTCAGTACGAAGTGAGCTGTAAAGAGTTGGATTTCTTGGTTCATTTTGTACAATCAAGAAAAGAAGTAATTGGTGCAAGAATGATGGGAGGCGGATTTGGTGGCTGTACCATCAACCTTGTAAAAGAAGATCAAATTGATTCACTAATCAATAGCATCAAACCTGCCTATGAAGCTGCAATGGGATTACCACTTGATTATTATATTGCAAGCATACAGAACGGTACTGAAATAGTTTAATTGTGCTTTTTATTAAGTAGGAGAAAGCGTAAAATGCAAAGTCAATCCCTTGTCTGTATCTGATTCGGCAAAAATAATACCACCATGTTTGTCTATAATTCTCTTTACAATGGCAAGGCCTAATCCATTTCCTTCAAATTTGCTGTGATAGCGTTTAAAAGGAGTGAAAAGTGTTTTTTGTTGTTCTGCATTTAAACCAACTCCATTGTCTTTTACATAGTAATAAGTCTGTCCTTCTTTAGTATAAGAGCCAATTTCAATTTCTGGTACAGCAACTTTAGATGAATATTTAAATGCGTTAGAGAGTAGATTATTATATAGTTGTTTAACAGCCCCTTCATTCACTTTTGCTTCTGGAAGATCTTGAATTTTCAATTGCCCTTTAAAATCTAAGGGCAATTGTTGTTTGCATGCTTCTTGAACTAGGTTATTAATATTTACGGTTGTTTTTTCTAATGCCTGAGTGCCCAATCTAGAAAATGACAATAAATCTTGCGTTAAGGTTTTCATACTGAGAATGGTTGTTTTAACCATTTGTAAAAATTCCTTGTTCTCCTCATTTAAGCTATTAACATCAACTAAATCTACAACAGTCAATATTTTATTAATAGGCGAGTTTAAATCGTGTGCAGCTATGGAAGAAAAAGCTTTGATGTCTTCTATTTGCCTAATTTCATCTGTAATATCAGTGATACTTACCACATAAGCATCACTGCTGCCTTGTTCATTAAATAGCGCGTTTGATTTGATATCAATAATTATTTTCTCTCCATCTTTTCTAATTATTTCTGTTTGATAATCTTCTTGAATTCCTTGTTGCCTATTGGATAATCGTTCTATAAATGCAGGTCTTCGATCTAAAGGTATAATCATGTCTACCACAATACTCCCTACCAATTCTTCTTCTGTATAGCCTAGGATTTGACAATAACTAGGGTTGCAATAAACTACTCTGCCTTGGTAATCAATGCTTGCAACGCCTTCTCTTAAAGAACCTACCAACTTTCTAAATTTGCTTTCACTTTCTGCTAATTGGGTCTCTAAAATAATGCTAGCATGTTGTTTTTTATTAAGCAAGTTTGCATAAAAATAGACTAGAATAAAAATAACTAAAGTGAAAACGATGGTATGTAATTCAATGCCAAATTCGGTACTATAAAATCCTTTTCTCTCTCCCCAAATTCTTAAATAGCCAAGAATAGGAGGAAAGACCAACATAAAAAATGAGACCCTTCGCAATAAGGTGCTTCCTTCTAAAATGGATGCAAAAAGTTTGGGCATACCTTGCTTAATATTGCAGAGAAATAAGGCGGTACTCAACAATAAAAATATAATTGCAGTGTTTAAAGCAATAGTAGAAACGCCTTCAACTCTATAAGCAGAATCTCTACCATATAGATACCCAAGAATTGAACTATAAGCTATAATAAATACGATGATACATAGGATTTGTCTAAGACCGAGGACCCATTTTTTTGTTGAATTTGAGCTAATCATCACAATCCCACTCAGCATGAATAATACTGCAGTTGCAGGCGCTAAATGAGAATTGATTGAGCTTTTGTCTACTTTTTCTGTAAAAAGCAAGTGATCTAGTCTTAAAAATTCAAGCGAGAATTGATGTGCTAAACTATGAAGTAGACCAAACAATAGAACAAATATCCCTAAACTAATTCCTCCAGCATTCTGCTTGTTTTCTTTAAATAAATACAACCACAAACCAGCAGTAATTAAAGTGATGGAAGTGAGCGGATTCATTGATGTCATTTCACTAGAAAAACTCTTTAAAGTAATTATATCAAATTGCCACCCAATCAAAATTGAAATCCCTAGTGCTACGATGACCAAACCAATGAAATGAATGTATTTAATTCGATTTTCGCTAAACATATCTGGGGGATATTTAGTAAGGTTAAAAATGAATTAAAAGGTTGAACATTGTTTATTCATTCTTAA
>JACCDH010019155.1_pt1 | contig 15157 bp, 18 predicted proteins | sample 7442481 | NCBI WGS metagenome assembly JACCDH01 (sample SAMN15323433, study PRJNA562643) | freshwater metagenome | isolation source: river surface water | place: USA:Blue River Watershed | collected 2017-08-15
AGAAGCATCAGTAAAAGGAATGGCACTATTTATACAGGTAATAGCAGGCACCGTAAAAGAAGCAATTGGTTTATTCGACAAATTAATGGGTACCGTTTTAGTAGCCACACAACCAAAATCGGTAATAGCCGTAAGCTTTGCATTGTAATCACCTGCGCTGGTATATGTTTTAGCAGGGCTTTGGGTTGTAGACAATCCCCCATCCCCAAATTCCCAGTTCCATGCAACAATGGCCCTTCCTGAACCAGTAGATAAATCAGTGAATTGTATGGGGGCAGTAACACAACCCGTATCGATCGTACTTACAGAAAAATTAGCTATTGGCGCATCATTCACGATGATATTGTCGGTAATCTCTTGTTCATTCGTATTGCTACATCCATCCGATTGAGGCAATAAAGAAGTGGTGGTGAACTTAATAGGATAAGTTCCTGCAGCAGTGAAAGCATAGGTTTGAGGAATCTTATAAACATAATAGGTTTTACCATTTGAATCATAAGTTGAATCAAAACTAGTTGGATTAAATGTACTGATAGGAGGACCTGTCAAATTAGAAGCCCCTAAAAAGTCTAATACGATTTTTGTTGGCTGATAGCTTAACGCCAACTTTAAATTGAAAGTAGTATTTGAGCAAGTAGCTGAATAATTAACAGTAGCTAAGTTGGGGAACTGATTTTGAATCGTAACTGGAGGGTTCAAATCAACTATATTGGTTCCTGCATTATACCCATAACTTTCAACGTTACCCATACCATAAGCAATTGCAATGAAACCACTATCTGCCTGAATATTATGACTGGGATTGGTTTGTGTACTAACGGTTACATCTTCTCTTAAATAAGAATAAGATGAATTGGGTATGGGAACCCATGGTGAAGTTGGCGCTGCCCCATCAATTTTCAAACTCCCCGTATTGGCTGTTTTCATCAAAACATTCAGATAATGAGCAGTGATATTGGTATTGGGTGGAGTTAAATCTCTACGTGCGGATACCACCGAAACATTATTAATGGTTTGTTCCAAAGGATTGATAGTGACCATTTCTGGATCCCCAATATTGCCCGCATCACAGCTTTGAGAAGTCATATATTGTACCACCAAAATTGGCTTGTCGGCAGTAATGATATTAGGTTGACTACTTACAAAATCGTAATAACTATTTTGCTTTAACGTGGATGCATTAATGACTGAACCATTTAAATTTACTACCGTAGTAGGGTCTTTAACAATGATACGATAGATATCTCCTTGCTTTCTAGCAAATGGAGCAGTGATATAGTTTCTTCCCCAGGCATTAGAAGGAAATACTTGTTGAAATAAATTATCTCCTCCATTACCGCTTGTTACGGTTGGCGAGCAAAAACCCGTCCATGTAGAACCTGTGAATACAGCAATCGGTTTACAAGTGGACCCGGTAGTTGAGATACTTCTAATGGACGAACCTGTTAAATCAGAAATGGCTTGAACCTGATAAACATCTCCTTTATTTAAAGAAATATTATAGGCTTGCCCAGCAGTTCTGACCGGCGAACCCACACTATTTGCTTTTAGATTAAATTCAACAGTGGTATTATCTTCCGTTGCAACAACAGTAATTTGACTTCTACCTTGGGTAGCTATTTGAGTGAAATTCAAGGAAACATATTCTTTTCCCAAAACATTAGTAGGGAAAACCAAGGTAGATCCAGATCTGGCAGCATTTAGAATATGTGCATAAACCACGACCGGCTTTTGTGAAGTAATATGAATTCCTTTACCCGCATTAATTCCATCTGCTTGGGCATTGTAAACTAAATAAAAGGTCGGAGGAATCTGAACAGTGGTTGCTTGATTAGCTGTTACTGTAAATGAAATGGTTTTACCATCTAAATCTATTTGCCCACTCGTATTTTCTGTAGAAGAAATATACAAGGCCATTCTAGAATTGGTATTATCAATATGCGCTGGATAAGCCAACCAAAAATCTTTGCCCCTATTAGAAAAATCCTGTGCAATCAATAAAGATATTGGAACAAAAAACAACAATAGCAGCAAACTATATTTCTTCATCAGTTCAGGGGGTCTTACTCAAATCTTCAAATGGTTAACAATAATAGTTCATTAAGCGCAAAATCATACTAAAGACACCTTAAAATCGGCTATTGCTGTCTATTAATAGACTAGCAGAAGCTGGACCATTACAAAATAGTAAGTCTAGTATACTCATATTGGGTTGGAACCCAATTCGGTCTTGAAAAACCTGACCATATATCACCTGATTATTTATTGGAGTTGCTTGATTGGGTAAGAACTGGTTTCTAGCATCAACCGTATCTGTTCCAGGTGATTTTTGATAGCTATTGGTAAAACGAATGTCCAAATTTGCTTTCATCATTTTGAGCACCCATTGAATCAGCTTTCTGTCTAAATCCATCAAATATTCTTCTTTGCTGTTTAAAATAGAAAATAGACCATCTCGGTAAAATTCATAAAAAGGGGCACGCATATAACAAGCATCTAAAGCCCGGGTATGTTGCAAAATCCAATTTTCCTTGTAAGCAATTTTAATGTCTTTAAAAAGGGCTCGCTGGTCTCTACCATTTTGCAAAGGAACCGAAAGTGGAATCAAACCATTGGCTCCTGGGATGATGGTACGGTTGCGAAAACTCCCTTTTTGGTACTGCTCATATTCTTCAAATTCAATATATTTAAAACCAAACAACATTTTATAGTAGTTAACTGTTCCAATATATTGATAATCAATTAATAAGTTCATATTATTTTACCTTGTTGAACGATTCTTTTAGGATGTATAATTCTTTCACTTTATGGATGATATTGACTACAATTTTTTAATCATTATTATTTGTAAATTGTTTTATTTCAATTATTTACAGACAATTTTTGATACTAAATATTTGAGCAATATATTTTTGACCCATTTTTGTATGAAATACTAAATACATTAGCATACAAGATACGAAAAATAATACCTCAATAGAGCGATTATTTCAACTACTTTTGACAAAATATATAACCGTGAGACCTCTCCTATTCTTGGCCTTTATTTCGATTATGATTAGTTCCTGCCAGGCTCCAAAAGATTTAGAATACCGGTCAGCTAAAAACTTCCAACTAAATCAGTTGGGATTTTCTAAGTCAAAAATGTCTTTGGATTTGGTTTTTTATAATCCCAATAAATTTGGGCTCGACCTTAAAAAAGTAGACAGTGATGTGTATTTAGATAATATCTACTTAGGCAAGTTTCAATTAGACACATTGATGCATATCAACAAATCAAGCGAGTTTGTTTTGCCTTCTTCAGTAGAAGTTGACATGCAAAACCTGATGAAAAACGCAGTTCAGTTAATGTTTAAGAAGGAAATGCTGATTAGAGCTACTGGAAGCGTAAAAGTAGGCAAGGCAGGAATCTATAAAACCCTACCCTTTAATTACGAAGGAAGACAAGAGATTAATTTATTTAAATAAGCCTATTGTATGGGTGGTATATGACAAGGTTTAGGCGGCTTTGGTCCCCCACCATCTTCTGCTCTTTTGCATATCGGAGGCAGTTTAGCATAAGCTTCAGGTTCGGCTTTATCATCATCTGCATCAAAACCTGCATTGTTTAAAGCGGCTTTAATGGCAGCGGCATCCGCCCTGTCTGGCCAAAATTGAACTTTAATTTCCCCTTGTAACAGATTGATTTTCCATTGAATAAGCCCTGACTCCATGGTAGACTTATTGGCTTGCACCAGGTATTTTTCCAATTTATCTTTGCACTCCCAGCACTTTAAATTAGCCGATTTAATGGTTACCCACTGTTGTTTGGGTTGCTGAGCCATTGCAGAAGTTGCCATGAATAAACTCAGTATTAAAAGTATTTTACGCATTTTCCCATGATTTATTTTTTCCAATTTGCCGGATCCTTGCTCCAATTCAACAAGGTTTCTTTGGTATCGGCTGTTACCAATCCTTTTTCAATAGCCAACTCAATCATGGTTGGATAATTGGTTAAACTGCTGGTTTTAACTCCTGCATTGGCACAAGCCGTAGTAGCCGCTTCAAAGCCGTAATTAAAAATGGATATCATGCCAACAATTTCAGCCCCTGCTGCTTTTAAAACATCTACTACTTGTAAGCTGCTCTTACCAGTAGAAATTAGATCCTCTATCACCAATACCCGCTGCCCTGGCTCTAGTGCTCCTTCAATCTGGTTGCCCAAACCATGCTCTTTGGGTTTTGGTCTTACATAAATAAAAGGAAGCTTTAATTGATCGGCGGCCATAGCTCCCCAAGGAATACCAGCGGTAGCTACCCCTGCTAATACAGTTGCTTCAGGGTATTGCTCAAAAATCACACTGCATAATTCGCTCTTAATAAAATCCCTTACATAGGGAAAAGACAATACTTTTCTATTGTCGCAATAAATAGGGCTTTTCCATCCACTGGCCCAAGTAAAAGGTTGATCAGGACTCAGTTTAACGGCCTGTACTTGCAATAATTTTTCGGCAACAGCTTTCTCATTTGTCATATCACAAAAGTAATTCCTATTTTCCATTGGATTATTATGGAGATTTGCACATCAATTAATTTATGCAGTTAAAAATTATTCAGGCCGGGGGGGGATTAGTACTGAACGAGCACAATGAATTGCTGCTCATTTTCAGAAGGGGCTCATGGGATTTGCCCAAGGGGAAATTAGATCCCGGCGAAAGCATCGAAGATTGTGCACTACGTGAAGTAGAAGAAGAAACAGGGGTAGGAAATTTAACCTTGATTGATTTTTTAGGAATAACCCAACACCAATATTTTGACCCTTACTTAAAAGAAGAAGTCATTAAAGAAAGCCATTGGTATACGATGTCGGTTAAAGGAGTACCTGCATTGATTCCTCAAACAGAAGAAGATATTACCGATATTAAATGGGTTCCATTATCAGCAGTAAATGCATTGATTGCCGATTCTTTTGCAAGCATTAAAGAAATTATCGGTCTTTTCTTTTTAAAACAGCCACAGTAAGTCTACTGATACATACCAAGTGATCTCGTTCATCATGTATTTTGATTTCCCAGACCTGAGAACTCGATCCAATATGGATGGGTCTTGCTGTTCCGGTCACTAAGCCAGATCGAACACTTCTTAAATGATTGGCATTAATTTCTTGGCCTACACATATATATTCGGTATGGTCTACCACCATGGCAGCACCTACACTACCCAATGTTTCCGCTAATGCAACAGAAGCTCCTCCATGCAATAATCCATAGGGTTGTTTGGTTCGATGGTCTACTGGCATGGTTCCTTTTAAATAATCAGGGCCTACTTCAGTAAACTCCATACCTAAATGTTCTCCTAAATTTCCTTTACCCATTCCTGCAAAATGAGCTGCAGTAAGGCTTTTATTGAACCAAATCATTCGTTACTTTTTTAGCGTATTAATCACCGCTTGCGGAAGGAATGGTGAAGCGTCTCCCCCATTTTTAATAATATCTCTTACAATGGTAGAAGCCACAGAAGTATATTTAGGTTCGCCTGTTAAAAAAATCGTTTCGATTTCATTATCAAGCGTTCTATTGGCGTCGGCGATCGTTTTTTCATATTCAAAATCACTCACATAACGTATGCCTCTTAAGATAAAATGAGCCCCGATTTTTTTACAAAATTGAACGGTCAATCCATCGTAAGCAACGCTTTCGACCCTTGGTTCATTTTGGTAAATTTCTCTGAACCATTGCATGCGCTGTTCTGCGCTAAACATGGGATTTTTTGAAGAATTGATACCTACTCCCACTACAATTTTATCAAACAAAGGAAGTGCTCTATTGATGATATCAGTGTGCCCTAATGTAACAGGATCAAATGTTCCTGGGAAAAGACATATTCTTTGCATGATAACTATTTGATTAATTTTCGTCGGACCTACCAGCAAGTAAATATAAGGCAGCCATTCTAACCGCTACACCATTCTCTACTTGATTTAAAATAATGGAATGTGGTCCATCTGCCACATCACTATCTAACTCTACTCCTCTATTAATAGGGCCTGGATGCATGATTACAATTTCCTTGTTCAGCTTATCCAGCATCTTTTGCTTGATTCCATAAGCCAAATTGTATTCCCTCAATGAAGAAAACAAAGGCTGGTTCTGTCTTTCCAGTTGTATGCGCAACACATTGGCTACATCGCACCATTGCAAAGCTTCTTGTACATTATAAGTAACCCTAACCCCCAATGCTTCTTCAAGGTATTTGGGTATTAGTGTGGGTGGCCCTACTACGGTAATTTCTGCCCCCATTTTTTTGAGCAGATACATATTGCTGAGTGCTACCCTGCTGTGCATGATGTCTCCAATAATGGCCACTTTCAATCCCTCAATTCTACCGGTTTTTTCTTGCATTGAAAAAGCATCCAATAAAGCTTGTGTGGGGTGTTCGTTAATACCATCACCTGCATTCACAATGGCTGCAGGTATATGCTTGGCCAAAAAATGTGGAGCACCTGAAGCGCTATGCCTCATGACTACCAAGTCCACTTTCATGCTCAAGATATTATTGACCGTATCCAACAAAGTTTCGCCTTTGGCTGCAGATGAACTACTTGCTGTAAAGTTGAGCACATCCGCCGAGAGCCTTCTTTCGGCCAACTCAAAAGACATTCTAGTACGAGTTGAATTTTCATAAAATAAATTCACGATCGTCACATCTCTTAAGGAAGGAACTTTCTTTACTGGTCTTTGTAAAACTTCTTTAAACTGCCCTGCAGTAGATAGAATTAATTGAATATCCTCTTTGTTGAGGTCCTTGATACCAAGTAAGTGTTTGGTAGATAGTTTCATTAAAAAGCAAAATTAATCATTTAGACTAAAACAACTTCGTCTTTTTCATCCTTTTCTTTCCAGTTCACTTTCACCTTATCAGTAAAAATGGTATCAATGGCTTTTCCTGCATAATCTGGTTGAATAGGCAGCTCTCTGCTGAACCTTCTATCAATTAATACACATAGTGAAACTTTAGAAGGTCTTCCAAAATCGAGCAATGCATCTAATGCAGCACGAATGGTTCTGCCGGTATACAATACATCATCCACTAAGATCACAGACTTTCCTTCAATACTAAAGGGGATATCGGTTTCATTAGCTATATGCAAGGTTTTCCTTACATCATCCCTATAAAAAGTGATATCTAACTTTCCATAATGAAATGGATGATTGGGAATAATTTCTTTTAATGCAGCAACAATACGGTCGCTCATGAAGATACCTCTTGGCTGTAAACCAATAATTACCGTATTGGCCATGTTTTTATTGTTCTCCAACATTTGGTGAGCGAGTCTCTGGATACTCAACGCCATCTGCTCTTCTGATAATATTGTTTTCAAATGCCCAATTTTTAATAAAATTAAATGCTTTCTTCCATACCAAAAGGGAATAATTCAAGTCGTTCTTCTTTACTTTGTGTAACATGCTTCAGCTAAAGGAAATAAACCTTGTTCAGTTTAGGAATTACAACCATCACCACCAAGTTTTCCACCAACCCATAGTGGCTATTTGTGGGTTAAATGGCACGGGCAAAACCAATTTATTGGATGCTATTTATTACTTAGGATTTTCAAGAAGTTATTTCGCAAGAACCGATGCCCAAAATGTACAACACGGCAAACAAGGCATGCGTCTTTCCGGAAATTTTAATAAGAAAGAGAAGGATGAAGAAGTGGTATTTATTTTAAGAGAAAACAACAAAAAGGAATTATTGGTCAATGGAGAATCGTATAAAAGGATTTCAGATCATATTGGCAAGTTCCCTTGTGTAATGATTGCTCCAGATGATGTAGAATTGATTGCTGGCCCAGGTGAAGAAAGAAGAAAATTGATGGATAGTATTTTATCTCAAACCAATAGAGACTATCTTACTCAATTAATTGCTTACAATAAAATATTGCAACAACGGAATAGCTTATTAAAGCAAATGGCAGAACAACCCCCATTAAACAATGATTTATTAGCTATTTATGATGACCAATTGGTTGCTAGTGGTAATTATATTCACCAGCAACGAAAACAATTTTTGAGTGCTTTTTTGCCCATCGTTGGCGAAAATTATACAACCATTGCAGGTAAAAACGAAGAATTACAATTGGCATATGAAAGTCAATTACTGAGTATGTCTTTCAAAGAGATACTAGCAGAAAATTTAATCAAGGATAAAGCATTGCAAAGAACTTCAAGAGGTATTCATAGAGATGATATAGGTATTTATTTAAACGATTGCCCGTTTAAATCTGAAGCTTCACAGGGTCAAAGAAAGAGTTTACTTTTTGCAATCAAATTAGCCGAGTGGGAATATTTAAAAATGATGATAGGTACCCCTCCTATTTTATTATTAGATGATGTTTTTGAAAAGTTAGATGAGAACAGAATGGCTCATTTACTAGAACAGGTATGCAGTAATCATTTTGGACAAGTATTTATCACTGATACACACGCAGATAGAATCAAGGAAAAACTAGACCAAACGGGCAGCCCCTATCAATTGATCCTTTTATAAATTTACGCTTAACTTTATTGCATGGCAGAGATGAAAATAGGAGACGCGCTAAAAAATTTAAAAGGAATGAACCATTTAAAAAAGGGCATTCGTGCAGCGCAAATTGAAGATATATGGGAGCAATTAATGGGAAAAACAGTGGCCAAGTACACCGACAAGATTCAAATTATTCAGAAAAAATTATTCATCTATACCAATATTGGTCCACTTAAAAACGAACTCTCGTTTCAAAAACCACAAATCATTGAAAGAATTAATGAAGCGTTCGGAGAAGAAATCATCAATGAAGTGGTCATCCAATAATGCAATGATGACTAATAAATCGGCTCAGAAAACTCATCTCCTGCTTCTAAGCTGTCGCGCATTAAGTCGTGAATAGTAATAATACCTTTAAAGTCAAATCCATCAAATACTACTAGGTACCTTGTTTTATGTTGATTCATCAACTTCATGCATTCTTCTGCGGTAGTATCTAAAGAAACCGAAGGCAGTCCCACAGTCATAATTTCTTGAACAGCTGTATCCGTAGAATTTTTATGCAATAAGACCACTTTTTGTGCATAATCACGCTCCGTCATAATTCCTTTGAAATTTTCGCCATCCTTAACAATCACATAGCTTAAATTCTCTGCTTTCATTAGTGATAAAGCTTCAATTACTTTCATTGTAGAAGCAACTCCATTAAAGTAAGGACCCTTTTTATTCAATATATTATTTACCGTACTCATGATTGTGTTGTTAGTACACTAAGTTCGTTCAATCACATCAAATAAAAAAATGGAATTAATAACCCTTGTATAAAGATTCTACATCCAGATAGCTCAGTTTTTTCTGAATGGTAGCCCCTTCCATGAACATGAATGTAGGATTTACTCTAGCAGCAGTTTTAAGAACTGTTGCATCACAATTCAGTACAATATGATTGGGAAAAGCAGCTTTGATCAATGCCCCTTCAGCTGATACAAAAATAACCCGATAGCCCATTTTGGAAAGTCGATAATCATTCACTAAAGCTGTTACTTTACTCTTCCATACATGCAGTTCACTGGCATCTTTAGCCAATATCATTATATATTTCCCTTTTGTTGTCAAGACCTCTTTGGTCGTATCTACCCCATCCAAGGTTTTCAACGAGAAATCTACAATAGCAGGCTTGAGTCCGTTTCCTTTTTTAACCAATTGGTCTTTGCGACTAATGAAAACATAACTATCATCAAAGTTTTCAGGAAAATGTTCCTGATCAAATTCAATGGTTTTTCCATCTTTTTGGTATTCAAAAACAATCTGCATACTGTCTAATGTAGCACCTGCAGGCATTTCCATTTTCTGTAAAATATTATTCCCCACTTTATAAGGCAAACAATCTACCCAAGGCAAATGCTTTAACACATAAAATTGAGCTCCAGTTGCTATAACCATGGTTAACACAATCAGGGTAAATGCCCAAGCATTGGATAAAGCAGATTTAATGTATTGCTGAAAACCAACCAATAATAAAATCAATACCAATAAAAATAAGTCTTTATAAAAAGATTGGGCAGCCGTTAATGGAAGGCAATCTCCAAAACAACCACAAGTTTTTATTTTACCAGAATAATGGGCATACCCTGTTAAAAAAGTAAAAAATAGGATCAACAGTAATAATAACCAACTAAAGAGTTTAATGCGCCAACCAATTATAATGGCAACACCAGCTAGCACTTCAAAACTATTCATGGCTATGGAAAAGAACAATGCATAATCGTTTAAGAAGTGCATATTCCAGACTTCAAAAAACTCTTGCATTTTATAACTCAATCCAATGGGATCATTCACTTTAATTAAACCAGAAAAAATGAACAATAAGCCCACAATCCATCTAACCAACCACAGCATTTTCTTCATAGTTAGTGTTTTCCCTCTTGAATTAATATCAATGCAAAAGCCGCGTAATTAATGATGTCTACATAATTTGCATCAATGCCTTCACTAATCAAGGTCTTCCCATCATTTTGTAAAATCTGTTTAATTCTCAATAGTTTTACCAATATTAAATCGGCAAAACTTTCTTGGCTCATTTCTCGCCAGGCTTCCCCATAATCATGGTTTTTAGACTGCATGGTGTCCTTAGCAAATTGTACCTGCTTTTGATAAAACGCTTCTGTTTGATCAACTGCTAATTCCTCTACAGTAGAATTACCTAATTCTAATTGTATTAAACCAATAATGGCATAATTCAAAATCCCAATGAATTCAGAACGAATATCATCCCCCACTTTTTGGGTCTTGAGTTCTTGAATGGTTCTTATGCGCAATGCTTTAATAAAAATTTGATCCACTACTGAAATGGTTCTTAAAACACGCCATGCAGTACCATAATCCTTTGTCTTCTTAATAAAAATCTCTTTGCAAGCTGCTACTGCTTCGTTGTATTGTGTATTGGTATCCAACATTTTCAGAATATCTTTGAATTGATTGCAATTTAATTGAATCGAAGCTATGTTTACACTAAACTGCAAAGGAACTTTAATTACTTTAGAACAACCAGTGGTCATGGGCATCATCAATGCTACCCCAGACTCTTTTTTCGGGGCGAGCAGGGCCGCTACTTCAACTGCTGCATTAGCCAAGGCGGAGCAAATGATTCACGAAGGGGCTTTTATTTTAGATATTGGCGGACAAAGTACTCGACCTGGCAGTATTCAAATTGGCGCAACAGAAGAATTGGATCGAGTGGTTCCGGTTATTGAAGCCGTTAAAAAAGCTTTCCCTCAAATATTGATTTCAGTTGATACTTATCATCCAACAGTTGCAAAAGCTGCGGTAAATGCAGGGGCTGATTTGGTAAATGATATCAGCGGTGGAAGATTCTTCGAAAACATGTTGTCTACAGTAGCTTCTTTGAATGTTCCTTATATCTGCATGCACAGCAGAGGAACCATTGAAACCATGCATGAAAAACCCCAGAGCAAGCATATCACAACTGAGCTGTTAGACTATTTTATTGAGCGCATAAATGCTTGTAACCAAGCTGGAATAAAAGACATTATTATAGATCCTGGGTTTGGTTTTGGCAAAACCATTGCAGACAATTTTACGCTACTAAAAGAAATGGAAACCTTACAAATGCTTCGAAAACCGCTGCTATTAGGCGTTTCCAGAAAATCATCCATTTATCAAACATTGAAAATTACTCCCGAAGAATCTTTAAATGGGACCACTGTTTTAAACACAGTTGGGCTCATGAATAAAGCCATGATACTGCGGGTACATGATGTAAAGGAAGCGAGCCAGGCCATCCAGCTCTACCAAATGATGCATTAACATACCTAGTTGATTAAATGCCATAAACAAAAATGCCCCGATGAATCGAGGCATTTTTTATTTTGTACAAAACAATTTTATCGTTGTTGCATTTGTTGTTGTGGTTGACCAGGCATTGCTGGTGGCGGTGGCGGCGCGATTTTTACATCCAATACTTCAATATCAAATACCAATGAAGCATAAGGAGGAATAACCGGTGCACTTCCGTTAGGACCATAGCCCAACATAGCAGGGATAAATATTTTACCTCTACCACCCTTGTTGAACATTTTTAATCCATCTTCTAAGCCTTTGATTACACCACCTTGTCCAATAACAAACTCCAATGGTTGCTTATTAGGTGAATCAGCGTCCATATTGCCATCAAACTTTTTACCATCTAAGAAAGTTCCTCTGTACATTACAGAAACTTGCTTTCCAGAATCCGCCTTTGCAGCAGCATCACCGGCATTGGTAATTTGAACAAATACACCAGAAGCAATTTCTTGTGCCTTAATATTCTTTTTCGCTAAATGATCTTTTAGTTCTTTGGTTTCTCTTTGCTTTTCAGTTTCCATTTCAGCTTTGTAGTCGGCCATCATCAACTCTTGCGTTGCAAAAGTTTTAATCACTTCTACTTTACCATTAATTTGGTCTTTCTCTTTAAAGATATTGTTGTACTCTAACATACCAAACTTCTTTAAAGAATCTACACTCATCACAAATTCAACCTTATCGCCAGGTGCGCACTGGTTGATGATTTCAATGAAACTGTGTTTGGCTTTTTGTGCAGAGTCTACCATAAAGTAAACTGGAATTCTACCAAAAGAGCTGCTCAATAAACTATCCTTTGCTGGTAATTTATACTCTACGTGCATTTTTACAAATTGACCTTGCTTTAGCAAGTCTTTACTGCTACCCTTACTGATTTTGTAAGCAAGACCAGTAGGTGTTTTTTCATATTGATTACAACTTGCAAGCAATACAACCGCTGACATGAGCGGGGCGATGATTCTCCTCATTTTATTGTAGTTGGTTTTTATACTCTTGAATAACTTGTTTAAAATGTTCTACTGTTTTTTCAACTGAATCACTGCTTCTTCCACCTGAAGCGTTGGCATGACCACCACCTTCAAAATGGTTTCTAGCAAATTGATTTACGTCGAACCCGCCTTTACTTCTAAAACTCCATTTCCGCTCTTCTGTTCTATCAATCACAATTGCACCGAAGCGAATCCCTTTGATGGTTAATAAATAATTGACCAATCCTTCGGTATCGCCTGTTTTAATATGGTATTTCTGTAAATCGGCTTGGTGAATATACATGATGGCGGTATTGTATTCATACAAAACTTCCATTCTGTTTAACAAAGCAAACCCAATAAATCTCAATCTGCTTTCTAAGAAATTGTCATAAATATGATTATGTACCTGAGAATGGTCAAAACCGGTTTCTTTTAGTTCTGCTACCATTCTGTGTACACTGGCTTTGGTAGAGGGAAATCGAAAAGACCCTGTATCGGTCATGGTTCCGGTGTACAAACAAGTGGCAATATCTTGTGTTAACTCTTCTCTACCGCCGGCTTCAACAATAAAATCGTACACCATTTCACAGGTAGAACTTTTACCTGTGTCGCTGATGCCATAATCAAAATTGGGTTCATCGGGCTGTTCATGATGATCAATCAAGACTTTTATGGCTTTTGCCGAAGCTAAAAATGGGGCTAAATGCTTGGTTCGATGAAAAATATTAAAGTCTAAACAGAATAAAATATCTGCCTGATTTAAAATACCCAAACTCTTTTCCCTATACTGTTCAAAATTGATCACCTGCTCAATACCCGGCAACCATTCTAAAAAATCAGCCCAATTAGTGGGTGAAATCACCGTAACCTGGTGGCCCCTATTATGAAGAAAATGATAAAGGCCCAAGGTAGATCCCATTGCATCCCCATCGGGCTTCTGGTGCATGGTAATCACAATTTGCTTTGGCTGAGATAATAACGGAAAGAATTGGCTAATCAGTTGCATATAATCGGGCAAAAATGCAGCATCTTGATTAGTCCGTCAAAAGATTTTGACAAAATTATTGAAAATTTAGCGATTGAATACCACTCAACCCCTTGCTATTCCTTACTTTTGCGCCGAAATTAAACAAATATGAGCAATCTAACATTTACCATGATTAAGCCTGATGCTACCAAAAAAGGGTACACAGGAGCTATTTTAGACCAAATGATTAAGGCTGGATTTTCTATTAAAGCAATGAAATGGACCCGCTTAACACCTGAGCAAGCTGGCCTTTTCTATGATATCCACAGAGAGCGTCCTTTTTACCAAGAATTGGTAGATTTTATGAGCAGTGGCCCAATTGTAGCAGCTGTTTTAGAAAAAGATAATGCAGTAGCCGATTTTAGAACTTTAATTGGTGCAACCAACCCAGCTCAAGCAGCAGAGGGAACCATCCGTAAATTGTTTGCAGCATCAGTAGGTGAAAACGCAGTTCACGGAAGTGACAGTGATGAAAATGCCCTTATTGAAGCGAATTTCTTCTTCTCTAAATTAGAGCGATTCTAATTGAATGGCTTTTACTCTAAAAGCTATTTGACTGATATCATACCAATAAAAAACCCGACCTTCTAGGTCGGGTTTTTTATTGCCAATCAGCACCATCTATTTAATCAATTCATTTGCTTTGTTTAAAACTCTATAGTATCTTAAACAACTCAATCATGCTTTAAACTAAACCATATGAATAAGCCTAGTTCCATTGGGAAAATTTTCCTTTGTTTTTTATTGGGCCTTAGTGCACAAAATAGTCATGCACAAGGCAGTATGTTACTCAGACAACCATCTGCTAGTAAAGACCATATTGTATTTGTACATGCAGATGATTTATGGGTGGTAGAACATAAAGGTGGAGATGCTAGAAGATTAACCAGTGCCATAGGTGCTGAAACCTCTCCAAAAATCAGCCCCAATGGAAAGTGGGTTGCATTTAGTGGACAGTATGATGGCAATACCGATGTTTATATTGTACCCATTGAAGGTGGTGATCCTAAAAGATTAACTTGGCACCCTGGTGCAGATGTTACACAGGGTTGGTTGCCTGATGGCAATTCGGTTTTCTTTACTTCTGGTAGAGAAGGTTACCCTACGGTGAATACCAAATTCTTTAAAGTATCGGTTAATGGCGGAACTCCTGATGCATTACCTCTCCCATTTGGATTTGTGGGAAGTATTTCTCCTGATGGAACTACTATGGCTTATCAACCTTATAGCTTTTGGGATCCAGAGTGGCGCAACTATCGCGGCGGCCAAGCTCAACCCATATGGCTATTCAATTTAA
>JACCDH010295869.1_pt1 | contig 15154 bp, 14 predicted proteins | sample 7442481 | NCBI WGS metagenome assembly JACCDH01 (sample SAMN15323433, study PRJNA562643) | freshwater metagenome | isolation source: river surface water | place: USA:Blue River Watershed | collected 2017-08-15
AGGGCTATGAGCTGGCCGTGAGCAAGCCGCGGGTGGTGTTCCAGGAGATCGACGGCGTCAAGAGCGAGCCGATCGAACTGGTGACCGCCGATGTGGAGGAGCAGCACCAAGGTGGCGTGATGCAGGCCCTGGGCGAGCGCAAGGGCGAGTTGGTGAACATGGAGCCGGATGGGCGCGGCCGTGTGCGGTTGGAATACCGCATTCCCGCGCGCGGCCTGATCGGCTTTTCCAACGAGTTCCTCAACCTGACACGTGGATCGGGCTTGATCTCCAACATCTTCGATGGATACGAGCCGCACAAGGGAGACATTGCCAGCCGAAAGAACGGCGTGCTCATCAGCATGGACGCTGGTGAAATCTTCACCTACGCCTTGGGCAAGCTGGATGACCGAGGCCGCATGTTCGTCAAGGCCGGTGACCCGGTGTACGAGGGCATGATCGTGGGCGTGCACAACCGCGACAACGATCTGGTGGTCAACGCCACCCGCACCAAGCAGCTGACGAACTTCCGTGTCAGCGGCAAGGAGGACGCCATCAAGATCACGCCGCCCATTGAGCTGACGCTGGAGTACGGGGTGGAGTTCATCGAGGACGACGAGTTGGTGGAGATCACCCCCAAGAGCATCCGGCTGCGCAAGCGCTTCCTGCAAGAGCACGAGCGCAAGCGTGCGGCACGAGAGGCGGCCTGAACGGTCTCCGGTCTGCATCACCTGAGACCGCAACGGCACGCCCACGCCCACAGCCACCCCAGCCCGCAAGAAGCTGCGATGCTGCCGTCCGGACTGCACTCGATGAGCCACCGCTGGGCCGTGGCGGTGATGGTGTTGGTGACACTGCTGTGGAGCATGGCCGGTGTGGTCACCCGGCAGGTGGAGCAGGCCCAAGGCTTGGAGCTCACCTTTTGGCGCAGCGCCTTCAATGCTCTGGCGCTGCTGGCGTTCCTGTCCTGGCGGGCCGGTGGCCTGCGGCCTCTGTTGCTCAGCCTGATTCGGGGAGGCGGGCTGCTGTGGGCATCGGGTGCGTGCTGGGCCGTGATGTTCACAGCCTTCATGGCCGCGCTGACCATGACCACCGTGGCCAATGTGCTGCTGACCATGGCGCTGGCGCCTCTGTTCACGGCCCTGCTGGCCCGGCTGGTCTTGTCGCAGTCCTTGCAGCGTCGAACCGTGGTGGCGATCGCCTTGGCGGTGTTGGGGATGGTGTGGATGCAGGCGCCGCTGATCTGGCCGGCAGAAGCCGAAGTGGGCGCAGCGGCCGGCTGGGCGGCACAGAGCAAGGCGCGGGATGGCCATCTCCTGGGCATCTTGGTGTCCTTGGCCGTTCCCTTGGGTGGGGCGCTCAACTGGGTGATCATTCGGCGTGGTGCGGTGGTACCCATTCGCGGTGAAGGGCAGGGCGCCACGGTCGACCTGATGCCCGCTGTTTTTGTCGGTGCGGTGCTGTCGGCTGCCGTCACGGCCGCCTGGGCGCTGCCCGCGCAGGCGACGGCGCAGGACTTGGGCTGGTTGGCGCTGCTGGGTGTGTTCCAACTGGCGCTGCCGTGCCTGTTGGCCGTGATGGTGGCGCAGCGTTTGTCGCCCACGGAGGTCTCCTTGCTGAGCCTGCTGGAGGTGGTGTTCGGCGTGGCGTGGGCCTGGTGGGGCACCGATGAAGCGCCCAGCGCCTCGGTGCTGGCCGGAGGGGCCCTGGTCTTGGGGGCCCTGGTGGTCAATGAGGCCTGGCCGAAAGCGCAGGGCTGACCCCGTGCAGGCGAGCCCCACGTTCAACCCCTGGCGTGTTTCGGTGGCGCCGATGATGGCCTGGACCGACCGGCACTGTCGCCACTTTCACCGGCTCATTACCCGCCGCACACGCCTGTACACCGAAATGGTCACGACCGGTGCACTGGTGCATGGTGATGTGGCCAAGCATTTGCGACACGAGGCGGCGTTTGAAAAGCCGACGGCGCTGCAGATTGGGGGCAGCGAGCCGCAGGAGATGGCCCATGCCGCGCGCTTGGCCGTTCAGTGGGGCTACGACGAGGTCAACCTGAACTGCGGATGCCCCAGTGAGCGGGTGCAGCGTGGAGCGTTCGGTGCCTGTTTGATGAACGAGGCTGCGCTGGTAGCCGATGGCGTCAAGGCCATGCTGGACGCCGTCAGTGGGCAGATCCCAGTGACGGTCAAACACCGCATTGGCATCGACCGTGAAGAACGCTACAGCTTCGTGCGGGACTTCGTCGGTACCGTGGCACAAGCCGGGTGCAGCGTGTTCATCGTGCATGCCCGCAACGCCTGGTTGCAGGGCTTGAGCCCCAAGGAGAACCGAGAGATTCCTCCTTTGCGATACGAGCTGGTGCACCGGCTCAAGTCCGAGTTCCCGGCACTGACCATTGCCATCAATGGGGGTATCACCACCTCTCAGGCTGTTGAGGAACAGCTGCAGCATGTGGATGGGGTGATGGTGGGGCGGGCCGCTTACCACGACCCCCTGGTGATGGCCGATTGGGATACCCGGTTCTGGGGAGAGCCCCCGGCTGGGGATGGCCGCCAGGGGTCTGACAGCACCCTGCAAGACGGATGGCGCTTGGAGCTGGAGCGGCGCATGGTGGCCTACATCGAGCATGAGCATGCGGCGCATGGGACACCCTGGGCCCATGCGGCGACCCACATGCTGGGCCTGTGGAATGGCCGGCCCGGCGCACGCGCCTGGCGACGCGTCTGGAGCGACCACCGGCTTAAGGCTCGCCCGGTTGCCGAGGTGTTTGATGCGGCGCTGCAGGCACGCCTTCAAGCGGCTCGGGCCCCGCTCGCGTGACCAGCCAGACGGCGGCCAGGGCCAGCATCAGGGCCGCACCATGGGCGGCACTCCACGGTTCACCCAGCACCCCAACGCCCACGGCCGCCGATGACAGTGGCAGGAACACGGTGAAGATGCCCGCCCCCTGGGCTGAAACGTGTTCGAGCCCTTTCATCCACAACCACACCGTGAACACGCTGGCGGCCAGCGCATAAAAGAGCAGCAAGGCCCAAGTCCCGACCTGCACAGCCCCGAAGTTGAACGACCAGGCCCAATAGAGCCCCATCGGGGCCGAAAGCACCAGCCCCCACAAGTTGATGATGGCGCTCACGCGGCGCGCAGGCACCGCTGCACTCAGTCTCTTGCCGATCACCACATAGCTGGCCTCACACGCCACGGCTCCCAAGAGCATCAGGTGGCCCAGCAGTGAGGCAGGCCAGTCCGCAGCCTCGGCAGGGGACTCCCCGCTGTGGCCAGCCTTCTGAAGGGCCAACAGGGTCACGGCCAAGGCCGAGCACGCTGCCGCGCTCCAGATTCGGGGTGACAGCGCTTCCTTCAGGAAGGCCCGGGACAACAGCGCCACGCAGGCCGGCAGGGCCGCCATGACCACCCCGGCGCTGGTGGCGCCAGCCAGCCAGGCGCCGTTGAGGGCCAGGACCGTGAACAGGAAGTTGCCCAGCAGGCTCTGCAAGAACAGCAAGCGGTGCTGCTGTGCGGTCAGTGGGGCTTCAGTTGAGCCACGCCCCATCCACCTGACCATGGCCACGGCGCCTATGGCAAAGCGCAGGCTGGCCAGCAACATGACCGGAAACACGGCCATCAACAGCGGTGACAGCCCCACATAAGCGCCGACCAGGGCCATGCTGAGCGTCAGCTGCGCATATGCCAGGGTTCGGGTGGTCGGGGGCAGAGGTTGCACAGGGCTGGATTGTCGCTGGGGTGGTTGGTGGCGTGGGACGCGTTTTCACGATGAGGAATGAAGGGCTTGCAGTGTATTCGTGTGCATTCCAGATCGGAGATCACCATTTCGTCATGCAAAAAATTGGATGCAAGTCCTTGATTTCATTGATTCGATTTTTTCTTATGTTTTATGTCTTATATAAGACATAAGATACAAAATACCATCATCCAAGAGTCCCGGACTCACCCTTTCCATCGACCTTCAAGCCCCAAGGAGCTGAACATGAAACGACTGACCCGCGAACAGCAGATTGCCGCACTCGAAAAAGACTGGGCTGAGAACCCGCGCTGGAAGGGTGTGACCCGTGGCTACAGCGCAGCCGATGTGGTGCGTCTGCGCGGCAGCCTCCAGCCTGAGCACACCCTGGCGCAGCGCGGGGCCGAAAAGCTGTGGGACCTGGTCAATGGCGGCGCGCGCAAGGGCTATGTGAACGCCTTTGGCGCCATCACCGCAGGGCAGGCCATGCAGCAAGCCAAGGCAGGCCTGGAGGCCGTGTACCTCAGCGGCTGGCAGGTGGCCGCTGATGGCAACAGTTCCGAGACCATGTACCCGGACCAGTCGCTCTACGCCTACGACTCGGTGCCCACCATGGTGCGCCGCATCAACAACACCTTCAAGCGCGCCGACGAGATTCAGTGGAGCCGCGGCGTGGGTCCGGAGCACAAAGAGTTCATCGACTACTTTCTGCCCATCGTGGCCGATGCAGAAGCAGGCTTTGGTGGCGTACTCAACGCCTTTGAGTTGATGAAGAACATGATCGCAGCCGGTGCTGCTGGCGTGCACTTCGAGGACCAGTTGGCAGCCGTGAAGAAATGTGGCCACATGGGCGGAAAGGTGCTGGTTCCAACGGGCGAGGCCGTTGAAAAGCTGATCGCCGCACGGTTTGCAGCCGATGTGATGGGTGTGTCCACCATCGTGCTGGCTCGCACAGACGCTGAGGCAGCCAACCTGCTGACCAGCGATCACGATGCCAACGACAAGCCCTTCCTGACCGGGGAGCGCACCCCCGAGGGCTTCTACCGCGTGAAGAACGGCATGGAGCAAGCCATCAGCCGCGGTGTGGCCTACTCTCCGTACGCCGACCTCGTGTGGTGCGAAACCGGCACCCCCGACCTTGGCTTCGCACGCGAGTTCGCACAGGCGGTGCACGCCAAATCCCCCGGCAAGCTCCTGAGCTACAACTGCTCGCCGTCGTTCAACTGGAAGAAGAACCTGGACGACAAGACGATTGCCGCGTTCCAGGAGGAGCTCAGTGCATTGGGCTACAAGTACCAGTTCATCACCCTGGCCGGCATCCACATCAACTGGTACCAAACCTTCAAGTTCGCACACGCCTATGCTCAAGGCGACGGCATGAAGCACTATGTGGAGATGGTGCAGGAGCCCGAGTTCAAGGCACGCGAGCAGGGCTACACCTTTGTCTCGCATCAGCAGGAGGTGGGAGCAGGGTACTTCGATGACGTCACCACGGTGATCCAAGGCGGCTCTTCCAGCGTCAAGGCCCTGGCCGGCTCAACCGAGGAAGAGCAGTTCCACTGACCCCTGGACACGAGGACCGCAGGCCCAGGAACCGGACTCAGGCCTTGGGCCTGGGCCAGTGCAGTACGCTTGGGCCATGGGCGGTCGTCGGATTTTTTTGTTGGGGGCCTCGGGCACGATCGGTCAGGCCACGGCTTCGGCACTGACCGCTCGTGGCCACGAGGTGGTGGCCCTGGTGCGTTCAGCGCCAGGGCTGCACCCCGAGGCTGCCGCCGTGCGGCAACGCCTGCGCGCCATGCCCGGGCTGATCCTTCGGGAAGGCAACCCCTTAAGCGGGGAGTCCCTGCGCCGCGACGGCCTGCGGGGCGAACGGTTCGACGCCTGGGTGTCTTGCCTGGCCTCGCGAACCGGTGCGCCGGCCGATGCGTGGGCGGTGGACCACGCGGCCCATGTGCAAGCGCTGCAAGCCTGTCGCGAGGCGGGTGTGGAGCAGGTGGTCCTGCTCTCGGCCCTGTGCGTGCAAAAGCCGCGCCTGGCCTTCCAGCAGGCCAAGTTGGCCTTTGAGTCGGCCCTGATCGAGTCCGGGCTGAACCACTCGATCGTGAGGCCAACGGCCTTCTTCAAGTCTTTATCGGGGCAGGTGCAGCGCCTTCGCCAAGGCCGCCCCTTCCTCTTGTTTGGCGACGGATCCCTCACGGCGTGCAAACCGATCGCCGACGAAGACCTGGGTGCCTACTTGGCGCGGTGCGTAGACGATGCGGCATTGCACCGCCGCGTCCTGCCCATCGGGGGCCCGGGTCCCGCGCTCACGCCGCGCGAGCAAGGGCTCATGCTGTTCGAGGCCCTGGCGCGCAAACCTCACTTCAAGCAGGTACCCGTGGCCATGATGGACGCTATCGTGGCCGCATTGGCGCTGGCGGGCACGGTGTGGCCCAAAGCGGCCGCGAAAGCGGAGTTGGCCCGCATCGGCCGCTACTACGCTACGGAGTCCATGTTGGTGTGGGACCCGGTACTGGGCCGCTACAGCGCCGAGGACACACCGGAGTTTGGCCAGCGCACCTTGGCTGAACACTACCGCGCACTGGCCCGCGGCGAGGTGGCCGACCAGCGCGGGGACCACGCCGTGTTTTGAAGGGTTGGGGCCGGCATCAGCACGTCCTGAAACCCAGCGTCACAAGGACGCTTCCAAGAGGTCTCGGTAGTCTTGCGCGGTGGCCACAACCGGGTTGGTCTTGTGGCAGTGATCGGCCAGGGCGCCGGCGATGACACGGTCGAAGACGTCGCGCTGCACTCCCAGGGCCGCCAGTCCGCTGGGCAGGCCCAGGCGTGCGTTGAGATCACGAACCGCTTCGGCCACCTCGGTGCCGGCACGGTCACAGCCACCCAAGCCCATGGCGGTGGCCATGCGCTCCAGCCGCCTGTCGTTTTGGATGGAGGCGGCCTGTGCATTGAAGCGGATGACCGCTGGCAAGAACAGGGCGTTGAGGGTGCCGTGGTGCAGTTTGGGGTTCACACCGCCCAGGCTATGGCTGAGGGAGTGAACGCAGCCCAGGCCCTTTTGGAACGCCATGGCACCTTGCATGCTGGCCGACATCATCTGCCAACGGGCTTGGCGGTCCTGGCCGTCCTGCGTGGCCTTCAGGATGTGGCTCCATCCGCGCTGCAAGCCGTCGATGGCGATGCCGTCGGCCGGCGGGTTGAGCGCGGGTGCCATAAAGGTTTCCATGCAGTGGGCGATGGCGTCCATGCCGGTAGCCGCCGTGAGCGCAGGGGGCAGGCCCATTGTGAGGTCGGGATCCAAGATGGCGCCGCGCGGCACCAGATGCCAACTGTGAAACCCCAGCTTGCGTCCATCGTCCACGATGATGATGGCCCCGCGCGCCACTTCGCTGCCGGTGCCGGCGGTGGTGGGAACGGCAATCAGGGGTGCCACAGCCGCGGTGATCCGTGGGCTGCCGCCTTCGATCGTGGCGTAGTGTGTGAGCGGACCTTCATGCGTGGCGGCAATGGACACACCCTTGGCCAGGTCGATGCTCGAGCCCCCGCCAACGGCGATCAGGCCGTCACACCCGGCATGCCGGTAGGCCGAGGCGGCTGCTCGCACGGCCGCCTCCGTCGGGTTGCTGGGGGTGTTGTCGAAGATGGCGTGGGGCACATCGGCCAAAGCCTTCAAGGCCACGTCCAAAACACCCGCAGCCTTCACCCCGGCATCGGTGACCACCAACGGTCGGGTGATGCCCACTCGGGCGCACTCCTGGGGCAGCAGGGCCACCGCGCCATGGTCGAACTGAATCTGGGTCAGATAATGGATCGTGGTCATGGCGGAGACAAGACAGTGCAAGACGAGCGGCCATTGTGCACAAGCGACGCGCCTTTCGGCGATCGCGACGATCTGACGCCCGGCATGCGCAAGCTGTTGCAAGGCATCGGGCGCGTGCCCCGCACGCCCTTTTATGAACAAACCGCGCAGGCGGCGCGTGCGGCCTACGAGCGTTCGGCCGAGGTTCTCGATTTGCCCCGCGCGCCACTGCCCGTGGTTCAGGCCTTGGCACTGCCCAGGAGAGACGGCAGCACCATGGCCGCACGCTTGTACAAGCCCACAGCCCTCGGCGCGCAGTTGCCTGTGCTGCTGTACCTGCATGGCGGCGGCTTTACGGTGGGCAGCCTCGAAACGCATGACAGCTTGTGCCGACAACTGGCACTTCGCTCGGGTGTGGCCGTGGTGGCCTTGGACTACCGGCTGGCGCCGGAGCACCGTTTCCCGCGGGCGGTGGAGGATGCCTTTGACGCCCTGAGGGCCTTGGCCGTGTCGGGCGCCCAATGGGGTTTGCTCCAGGACCAACTGGCCGTGGGCGGTGACAGTGCGGGGGGCACGTTGGCAGCGGTGTGCGCCCTGATGTGCCGAGACGCCGGCATGGCGTTGCGCCTGCAGCTCTTGATCACGCCGGGCACAACCGCGTATGCAGATACCCCCTCGCACCAGCGATACGGCGCAGGCTATTTGCTGGACGCCAAGACCATCGAGTGGTTCTTCTCGCACTACATCGACCGCGACCAACGCAGCGACTGGCGCTTTGCCCCCCTGGGGGCTGACGACTTGGAGGGCGTGGCGCCGGCGGCCCTGCTCTTGGCCGAATGCGATCCGCTGGTCGACGAAGGCCTGGCTTACGCAGACCGGCTGCGGTGGGCCGGGGTTCCCGTGGACTTGGAGTTGGTGCGTGGCGTGGTGCATGATTTCATCAAGATGGGCCGCGCCCTGCGAGAGGCGCACCACGCCTTGGACTGGTGTGCACAGGCCCTGCGCTCGGCCTGGCCCACCCACACACCACAAACCTCCAGCCTATGAACACATCCGCCTCCACACCCGCTTTGCCGGAACGCCGCGACTTTCGATGCCTGGATCCCCTGCGGGTGCGCTGGGCCGAGGTGGACCTGCAGCAAATCGTCTTCAATGGCCACTACCTGATGTACTTCGACACGGCCGTGGCGGCGTACTGGCGGCGCATGGCCATGCCGTATCACGAGGCCATGCAGGAGCTGGGCGGTGATTTGTTCGTGCGCAAGGCGACCCTGGAGTACGAGGCGTCGGCCCGCTACGACGACCAACTGCACATCGGCATGCGACTGGTGCGGCTTGGAACCTCGTCGATGACCTTGCAGGCGTGTGCCTTCAAGGGGGTGCGACGGTTGGTGCACGGCGAGATCGTCTACGTATTCGCAGACCCGGCGACACAGACCTCCCGACCCATTCCGGTCCTGCTGCGCGACTGGATGCAGGCCTATGAGCGTGGGGAGGCGATGGTCACGGTGGAGGAGGGCGCTTGGGCGACGCTGGGTCCCGAGGCGGCGCCGCTTCGCACGGCCGTGTTTGAGGGAGAGCAGGGCGTGTCACGCGCCCTGGAGCAAGACGGCTTGGACGCGCAAGCGCACCACGTGGTGGCTCGCAACCGCCTGGGGCAAGCGGTGGGCACGGGACGGTTGCTGCCGATCGATGCACGCAGCGGAAAGATCGGCCGTATGGCGGTGATGCCCACGGTCCGTGGCGCTGCTGTGGGCCAGGCCATGCTGCAGACCTTGTGTGAGCGCGCGTGCACGCTGGGCTTGCAAGAAGTGGTTCTGCATGCTCAGGCGCCGGTGTTGGACTTCTACCGGCGCTCAGGCTTTGAAGTGGCCTCCGAGCCCTTTGAGGAAGCCGGCATCGAACACCGGCTCATGCGCCGGCAGTTGGCGGCAGGCTGAGGGTCCAGGACTGCTCCACCCGGCTGCTGGGCTGGCCTTGAGGGTTCCAGCCTTGTTCCACCACGTGCACCTGCCAGTGTTGCGCGGAGGGCCGACGCACCACGATCACCGTGGAGCAGCGCGTACCGTATCGCGCATCGGGCGTTTCAATGAAGATGCGGGACAGCCAGCGCTCCCACTCCAGCGGGACTCCGGTTTGAGGCAGGTGTTCGTCAGCCACGGGCTCGCGGTCGGCCAGGGCCTCAATCAGAAGTGCCGTGAGCGGATCACCAGGCCCCGCGGCCTGGCTGCAGGCCTGGGCCAGGCGCTGCTTAAGGCGCTGAAGCTTGGGCCACGGGGTGTCCAGCGCCGCGTTGGACAGGCCGTACACACCCGGCTCCAGGTGGTGGCGGTGCCCGTGACGGTTGCTCCAGCAATGGGCCTGTGCCTTGACCAGGTCCAGGCCCAGCAGGTTGTAACCATTGGTTGGCCAGGCCTGCAGGTGCTGAGACATCTCCTGCTCACTGGGTTCAGTGCGGAGGGCCTGCAGGGGCGAGGGATCACCCACCGCCCCGCCCTTGAGCCACAGTGGCACGAGCGCCCCGCGTGAGGGCAGGCCTGCTTGTTGAGCGCCGGGCTCGCGGACATTGGTCAACACGCCGATGCGGCCCTCCCGGCTCAAGCCCAGCCAGGTGCCCCCGGCCTGCAGGTCCTGTCCCGCCAGGATGTCTTGCCCCTCCCACCACGCCATCGGCCGTGCGGCACGGTCGTGGAACTCGTCACGGTTGGCCGCCAGCACCAGGGGCAGATGCGGATGCACCTGCCAGGCCATGGCCATCAGACACACCTCACTGCTCCGTGTCGCTGGGGATGGCGTAGGGCAGGGGCCGCGGCTGCAGCACCGGGCCGTCGGGTGATCCCAGGTGCAGGTTGCCGCTGACCATCGCCGCCAGCTTGACTTCGGCCAAGAGAAGCACGCGCAAGCGGTCTTGTGGATCGGTCGACGCATTGACCACCATGCCTGCGGGCTGGCCCGGGTCTTCGCTGTGGAACAGTTCGCTTGCGGCCTGCGGCAAGGGCACTGCAGGCGCCTGCACAGAGAACAGCGCCATGCGCCGCTTGAGGGTACCGCGGTACTGGCTGCGCGCTACCACTTCCTGCCCCGGGTAGCACCCCTTGCGAAAGTTCACACCCTCCAAGAGCTCAAAGTTCACCATCTGGGGCACGAACTGCTCCACCGTGGCAGGCTCAATCCAGGGCCATCCAGCGGCGATGTCTGCGCAGCGCCAGGCCTCTTGTGCTGCGGCATCCGCAGGGGAGTGGGCGGGATCGGACACACGGCTGAGCCACAGGCTGCGCCCGCCCCACCAGCCCACGGCCCAAGCGGTGCCCGGCTGGTGCACACGGTCTTCGTCTGCAGGGGCAGCCGTGCGGTCATCCACCGCGCCAGGGACCGCCGCATCACCCGTGGGCATCACCTCGACCTGCCACAAGGACCTTCCACCCGCCGGCTCACCGGACACCAGCAGATCAGGGCGCGCCCGTACGGTGCAGCGTGCGCGCAGCACGAACATCTTGAGGCGCTTGACCAAGGGCTCCACGAGGCCGGCGTGGGTCAGCAGCCACCAGGTGTCGCCATCAGGGTGCACCATCACAAAGTTGGCCAGCAAGCGCCCCTTGGCGCTGCAGTAGCCGCCCGCGCGCGCGCGCCCGAGGCTCATGGACACGGCGTCCTGGGTCAGTTGCCCCTGCAGGAAGCTGCCGGCGTCGGGTCCTTGTACTTCCACCACGGCCAGGTAGGGAAGGGGAGTGCCTCGAATGGCACCGACGGGTGCTTCGTGGGCGGGTGCAACAGGCGGCAGGGCCGCGCTGGGATCATGGTCATGTGTCGACATGACTTGATTATGATTTGCCCCATGAACACGGGCGCCAAGAGGGTTGCGGAGCGGCGTTCCGCAAGTCAGCGGCGCAGCGGAAGCGGCCGTTCCAAAGGGCGCAGCAACGGCCCGGGCCGCACGGGTGGCGCCTGGCGGACCGCCGCCTGGGCCTTGGGGACCATGACGACGCTTCTCCTGGGCCTGTGCGCCTTGGTGATGTGGTGGATCCAGGCTCCCCTGGCGCTTGGCCAACCGGTGGTGGAGCTCACCGTGGAACGCGGTAGACCCGCGTCGGCGGTCGCCGAGGATTGGGTGCAGGCCGGCGTCCAAGCGCCGGCTTGGGCTTTGGCGGCCTACTTTCGATGGTCCGGCGACGCGCGGCGCATCCGCGCCGGCAGCTACGCCGCAGAGGAGGGCCTGAGCCCCCAGGGCTTGCTGGCCAAGATGGTGCGGGGTGAGGAAAGCCTCGAGTCGGTGGTGTTCATTGAAGGTTGGACGTTCGCACAGATGCGATCGGCCTTGGCCCGCGCCCCGGGTCTGAGACAAACCCTGCACGGCCTAGACGACCGGGCGGTGATGCAGGCACTGGGCTCCCCGCAGTTGCCAGCTGAGGGGTGGTTTTTCCCCGACACCTATCGCTATGCCCGTGGGGTCAGCGACCGTACGGTGCTCATGAGCGCGCACGAGGCCATGAAGCGACAGGTGGACAAGGCGTGGGAGCAGCGCCGCGCCGACCTTCCCCTTCGCAGCCCAGCCGAAGCCCTGGTGCTGGCCTCCATCGTGGAAAAGGAAACGGGACAGGCCAGCGAACGGGCGCGCATTGCCGGCGTGTTCATCAACCGCCTGCGCATGGGCATGCCCCTGCAGACCGACCCCACGGTGATTTACGGCCTGGGTCCATCGTTCGATGGGAACCTGCGCAAGCGGGACCTGCAGACCGACACACCCTTCAACACCTACACGCGGCGAGGGCTGCCTCCCCATGCGATTGCGATGCCGGGCGCGCAGTCGCTGCTGGCGGCGGTGCAGCCCGAACCCACCAAAGCCCTGTACTTCGTGGCCCGCGGCGATGGCAGCAGCCACTTCAGTGCTGATCTGAACGAGCACAACCGCGCGGTGTGGCGCTATCAGAAAATGCCTGCTGGCAAAACCCAACCCTAGCTGAGAGACCGCTTTGTTCATCACGCTCGAAGGCATCGATGGTGCCGGCAAGTCCACCCACCTGGCGGCGTTGGCCCAATGGTGGCGTGCCCGTGGCGCCGAGGTGGTGCTGACCCGCGAACCGGGGGGCACCCCCTTGGCCGAGCGGCTGCGCGAGATGGTGCTGCACGAAGCGATGGATCCGCTGACCGAGTCGCTGTTGGTGTTTGCGGCCCGGCGCGAGCATGTGCTCAAGGTGATCGAGCCTGCGCTGGCGCGCAAGGCCGTGGTGCTGTGCGACCGTTTCACCGATGCCACCTTTGCCTACCAGGGCGGGGGCCGAGGTTTTGATCACACCGTCCTGGCTCAATTGGAACAGTGGGTGCACGGCCAGCGCCAACCTGATCTGACTTTTCTGTTTGATGTGCCGCCAGAGGTGGCCCAAGCGCGGCGTGCGGCGGTGCGCCAGCCGGACCGTTTCGAGGCGCAGGACGAGGCCTTCTTTTCACGGGTCCGACAGGCCTATGAACAGCGCCGGCTGGCGCAGCCTGAGCGCTTTGCGGTGGTGGACGCCACGTTGGCGCCACAGGCGGTGGCCGCACAGGTCCTGGCCATCATGCAGGAGAGGGCCACATGAGTGCACCCGGCCTGCAGCACGCTGCACCCTGGGTAGGGCCCGATGGGCAGTTGCCGTTGCCGTGGTTGAAGACCAGCCTGGAGCAGGCCTTGGCCCACCGTGGGCATGCCTTGCTGCTGCACGGCCCCGAAGGCGTGGGCCAGTTCGAATTGGGCCTGGTGTTGGCTCAGTCGTGGCTTTGCGAGGCCCCAACCGCGGCAGCGCATAGGGCCTGCGGCGCCTGCGAGGCTTGCCGTTTGGTGCACGCCGGTGCGCACCCGGATCTGATGATCTTGGTGCCACTGGCACAGCGCGAGTCCCTGGGTCTTTCAAGTCTGGCAGAGGAGGGTGAAGGCTCTGGTGCCTCAGGCAAGAAGCCCAGTGCCGGTGGGCGTGAGATTCGGGTGGCCGACGTGCGTCAAGCCATCGACTGGGGCCACCAAACGAGCAGCCGAGGCCGGGGCAAGGTGCTGCTCGTGTTCCCTGCCCAGGCCTTGAACCGGGTGGCGGCCAATGCACTGCTCAAGACGCTGGAGGAACCGGGGGCTTCCTTGCGATTGGTGCTGTCCACCTTCGACGTGCAAGCGCTGTTGCCCACCATCAGAAGCCGCTGCCAGCTCTTGGCCCTGCCGCGGCCGGAAGCGGCCTGCGCCGAAGAATGGTTGCGTGGGCAGGGCTTGGAGGACCCCGAAGTGCTGTTGGCGGGCGCCGGGTGGCGTCCTCAAGAAGCGTTGGCCATGGTGCGAGACGGCTTGAGCGCCCGGATGTGGCCGGCGTTGCCCGATGCGGTGCGCCAAGGCCGCACCGACCTGTTCATGGGCCTGCCCGTGGCGCGGGTGGTCGACACCTTGCAGAAGCTGTGCCTGGACCTGATGTCCCGTGCGCACGGCGCGAAGGCCCAATACTTCCCTCAAGAGTCGCTTCCGCTGGGTGCCAAGGCCTCCGAGTTGGCGCAGTGGTGGCAGCAGCTGCAGCGCACCGCACGCCATGAAGACCACCCGTGGAATGCGGGACTGTTGATTGAATCGTTGGTGCTGCACGGGCGCCAATGCTGGCCGGCCCGCGAGGCCTCGAAGCCCCATGTACGTTGATTCCCACTGCCACCTCAACTTTCCCGAGCTGCGCGACCAGCTGCCCGGGGTCAAGGCCGCCATGCAGAGGGCCCGTGTCACCGCTGCCTTGGTGATTTCCACGACCATCGAAGAGTTTGGAGCGGTTTCGGCCTTGGCCGAGTCTGAGCCCGCCTGGCACTGCACCGTAGGGGTGCACCCCGACACCGAGAACCTGACCGAGCCTGATGAGGCGCTTCTCTTGCAGCTTGCCCAGCACCCCAAGGTGGTGGGCATTGGCGAGACGGGATTGGACTACTACCGTCTTGGCGAGCGCACCGTGGCCGACATGGAGTGGCAGCGCCAGCGCTTTCGCACCCACATCCGTGCGGCCAAGCGCTGTCAAAAGCCCCTGGTGGTACACACCCGCAGCGCCAGCGAGGACACGCTGAATATCCTGCGGGAAGAGGGTGCCCAGGCCTGTGGCGGGGTGTTCCATTGCTTTACCGAGACCGAGGCCGTGGCCCGTGCCGCTTTGGAGCTGGGTTTCTACATCTCGTTTTCCGGCATTCTGACGTTCAAGAATGCGCAGGACTTGCGCGCCGTGGCTTCCTGGGTGCCGATGGATCGGATGCTGATCGAGACCGACAGTCCGTTCTTGGCGCCCGTGCCGTACCGGGGACGGGTGAACCAGCCGGCCTACGTGGCCGAGGTGGCGCGGCAGGTGGCGGAACTGCGCGGCTTGGATGTTGAGGCGGTCGGCGAACAGACGACCGACAATTTCAAGCGTTTGTTCAAAATTGGCTCCTAAATAGCAGTAAATATGCGAGTTTCGGTGGCAGACGCAGGGTTTCAGCAAATGATGAGAGTTGGCCTGAGGTTTGTCTCTCACCTCGTTGTTCTAGCTGGCTTTTTACTTGCGTTTTGCGCTGCTGGCGAGGCCCGAGCCGACGTCTACCAGCGGTTCTTCACGGCGGTCAATCTGGACGACGGGAAAACGGTGTCGGCGCTGTTGGCGCGGGGATTCGACCCCAAT
>JACCDH010474341.1_pt1 | contig 15153 bp, 9 predicted proteins | sample 7442481 | NCBI WGS metagenome assembly JACCDH01 (sample SAMN15323433, study PRJNA562643) | freshwater metagenome | isolation source: river surface water | place: USA:Blue River Watershed | collected 2017-08-15
ACATTTGCCACCGCAAAATAGGACACGTTCTTTGAGCTTGGAGAGGTGCCAGAGTGGTAATGGAGCAGATTGCTAATCTGTCGACGAGCAATCGTCGCCAGGGTTCGAGTCCCTGTCTCTCCGCTTTTTTATTTTGCTTTTTCGGGGTGTAGCGTAGCCCGGTTATCGCGCCTGCTTTGGGAGCAGGAGGCCGCAGGTTCGAATCCTGCCACCCCGACTACAACAATACTGGTCGCATAGCTCAGCTGGATAGAGCACCTGCCTTCTAAGCAGGCGGTCGAAGGTTCGAATCCTTCTGCGATCACAAGTTGAACCAATGACCTTAAATTCATTTTTAAGGTCATTTTTTATTTTATATTGATTCGATAATCTTCTTGAAATCAATAAGTTAATTTCTCTTCTTACTTCTTTTTTGGATTCGTATAGTTACCACAATTCCAATGTAATTGCGCTTTTTTTATTCAAATGAATTCATTTTCAATGTTAAGTTTTCACTCAAATCAAAAACTTAACATTGAATACTTAATATTTAATTTACCTTTGCGTAACATTTACTTAACATTAGCGCAATTAACAACAATATTATGGAAGAAAACAACACAATTGAATCTGTACATCTAGAGGAAAATCCTACAGAGGCTACACTGATTACAAGTGATACTCAAAAATTAGATAAAAAAAATATAAAAAAATTAAAGAAGATGAGTAAGAAAATCACCGAAAAAGAAAAGAAAGAAAAAGCAAAGCAAAAAGAAAAACAAGCTGTAGCTAAATTAAAACAAAAAGAAAAAGAAAAGAAAGCCAAGAAAAAGAAAAAAGATAAAGCGAAGAAAGAAAAGGCTAAAATGAAATTGAAAGCCAAAGCAGCAAAGAAAAAAGCAGCAACAAAAAAGAAAAAAGCGAAAGCAAAATCTAAAGAGTAGTTGAATAAAAAATCGGGACACTAGTTCCGATTTTTTTTTGCCTTTTGGTGTATACTGATTTTCAACCTCATCAAAACATTTACTTATTTAGATTAAAGTTAATTTACACCAACCTTAACAATAATAACAAATTGGTTACATTATGATAATATGAATTATTTGTAATTTCTATCATTTAGTAGACTTTTGCAGTTTAGTACCAAATTAATTATTTTAAAAGTTGACTATGTCTGTTAATAAAGTTGTTCTTGGAAGTGAAGAATGGTGTTCTTTTCCCGAATTAGGAATACCAGCTATTAAAGCTCGTGTAGATTCTGGCGCAAAAACTTCTGCACTTCATGCTATAAATATTGCTCCATTTGTTAAAAATGATAGCAACTGGGTTAAATTTGATATCAATCCCATTCAAAATAATGTACGTACAATAATTCATTGTGAAGCACCTTTAATTGATAAACGCATTGTTAAAAGTTCAAGTGGATATAGAGAACAACGTTATGTTATTCAAACTATGCTTAAGTTAGGTGATCAAAATTGGGAGATTGAAATGACCCTTACCAATAGAGATTCAATGGGTTTCCGAATGCTACTAGGTAGAGAAGCAATGATCGGTCGAGTAGTTGTTGATCCTGAAAAACAATATTTATTGGACTCACCAACTGAAGAAGACTTAACTGAAGTTTACAAAGGTGCTGTAAAAGAAAAATCAGGGCTTCATATTGGTCTTTTGGCAAGTAATCCTGAATTGTATAGTAATAAGAGAATTATGGAAGCGGGTGAAATGCGTGGCCATGAAATGCATTTTTTAAATATTAAAGAATGTTATATAAAATTGGATGCCAAAAAACCTGAAATTCATTACCGAGGCGGTAAGATTTTAAATCAATTTGATGCAATTATTCCAAGAATAAGACCAAGCGCTACTTTTTATGGTTGTGCCTTAACGCGACAATTTGAAGCATTAAAAGTTTTTTGTTTGAATTCGTCAAGCGCAATAACACAATCTAGAGATAAATTGTATAGTTTACAGTTATTGTTAAATCATGGTGTAGACATTCCAACTACAGGATTTGCAAATTCTCCACTCGATACAGATGATTTGATTACCATGGTAGGAGGCCCCCCTTTGATTGTTAAATTATTAGAAGGAACTCAGGGTAAAGGAGTAGTTTTAGCAGAAACTAAAAAAGCTGCTGAGAGTGTTATCAATGCTTTCAAAAGTATTAACGCAAATATACTTGTCCAAGAATTTATAAAAGAAGCCAACGGGAAAGATATTCGCTGTTTTGTGGTTGATGGCAAAGTCGTAGCGGCTATTCAACGGGAAGCATTACCTGGTGAATTTAGAGCTAACATTCATTTAGGAGGAACCGCATCTGTGGTGAAAGTTACACAAGATGAAAAAAGAATTGCAATTAAAGCTGCTAAAGCCATGAATCTTAAAGTTGCGGGAGTAGATATAATTCGTTCTTCCAAAGGCCCTTTGTTATTAGAGGTTAATTCGTCTCCAGGTCTTGAAGGAATTGAAGGAGCAACCAATAAAGACATCGCAGGAAAAATGATCAGAGCCATAGAAAAACATTTCAAATTATAATACTTGATAGTTTTTTTTCTGAATCCGAATTTATTTAATAAATACTTTACATAGTTAATATTTAGATTATTTTAAGTTCACTTTTATATAATATTTAGTTGATGTAAGAGTCTCACTAGGAGGTTAATTTTACATAAAATTAAAGGCTAAATAAAATGAATTTATTTTCTAGACTAATAAGACAGAACAAACTTTTTTATAGTTTAAGTTTACTATTAATAATTATTACTACTCTTTTTTTAAGTTTTGTATCTCGAGTTGAAGGATTTATATTTTTGAATAGCTTTCATACTAAAACATTAAATTTAATTTTCAATGGCATCACTTTTTTGGGAGATGGCGTATTTACATTGTTAGTTTGTGTAGTGGTTTTAATTTTTTTTAAAAAGCACAGCAATCTTGTTTTTATTTTACTTTTAGCTTATTTGGGTTCGGGCTTATTAGCCCAATTTTTCAAAGCAATCATACATGCACCACGTCCTAGTTTGTATTTTAAAATTCATAATTACAAATTGTATTTGGATACTTTTTCAAATAGTAGGGTAGGATTTAATAGTTTTCCTTCTGGGCATTCGTCATCTGTTTTTGCATTATTTACAGTACTTTCTATTTATTGTAAAAGAAAATGGGTGTGCTATAGTTCCATTATAATTGCAGCTTTGGCAGGGTATTCTAGAATTTATTTGGCGCATCATTTTTTAATTGATGTTTTTGTAGGAGGACTTATTGGACTAGTTTTTGGCACTTTTTCTGTAATATGGTTTGAAAGTAAAGGTGCTCATCTTGTAAAACGAATTCAAGACAAATTCAAATTGACAAAACAAACTGATTTTACCAACTCAAATCTCGTCAATTAATGTTTTACATTAAATTTATAAAGTTTGGATTAGTTGGTGCAAGCGGACTAGTTATTGATTTTTTTATTACCTGGATCTTAAAAGAAAAGCTCCATTTCAATAAATATTTTGCTAATTCAGTGGGGTTTGTCTTGGCTGTTTCCAATAATTACATTCTCAATAGATTGTATACTTTTCAAAATTCCGACTCCAATATAGGGGAGCAATTTACTAGCTTTTTACTCATTGCGCTGATTGGTTTTGGAATTAATATGCTATTGCTTTATTTACTTCAGACCTACACCAAAACAAATTTTTATCTTTCCAAAATTATAATCACCCTGATTGTTTTTATATGGAATTTTGGAGCTAATAATTGGTACACATTTAAATAATTTCTGGATGATATTCAAACAAAGTAAAATCATTTGGTTGATTGTAATCGCTACATTAATTCGAATAGTTTTGGCTACTTCAATTGATTTAGGGAATGACGAGGTATATTATTTGACCTATGCTCAACATTTGCAATGGAATTATTTTGATCATCCACCAATGGTTGCCTTGCTGATTCGTTTAACTACTTTTAATCTATTTTTTACCGATGCATTTTTTGTAAGGTTGGGCCCTATACTTTTAGCTGCCATCAATACCTTTTTGATGTATGTGATTGGTTGTAAATTAAAAAACAAAACTACGGGATTTATAGCGGCATTGTTATTTACAAGTTCAATTTACACTAGTATTATTGCAGGAGTATTTATTTTACCTGATGCACCCCAATTGTTTTTTTGGATTATCTGTATTTATCTATTGATTGAAATTGTTACTGAAAGTTCTAATCAAACGAATTACAAATTAATTCTTTTCGGTTTTTTCGCAGGTTTGTGTATAATGAGTAAAATTCATGGCTTATTTTTATGGATTGGGTTTGGGATGTATGTGCTATTTTATAAAAGAACTTTACTTTTTAATAAGTTCTTCTATCTGTCTGTTTTAATTTCAATAGTGATAGTTTCTCCAATTCTTATTTGGAATATCGAAAACCATTTTATTACCTATACTTTTCATAGCAATCGTGTCACTTTAGATAGAGGGATCAAATTTAATAGTTTTTTCAGAGAAGTTTTAGGAGGAGCTTTGTATAATAATCCGTTAAATTATATTTTGATTGTATCTGCATTGATTGGTCTTTACTTGAATCAATACAGTATCGATCAGCCAATTAAACGATTATTACTTATAACTAGTTTACCATTGGTATTTATACTGATTTTCATTTCCTTTTTTAGAGATATATTACCGCATTGGTCCGGTCCCGCTTTTGTGAGTTTGATTCTTATAACTTCAATGGTGTTAAGTATATCTTCAGATAAAAAAAATAAATTCCCAATAATGGTAAATGCTTCATTGCTACTTACAGCTGGAATTATTTTTTCTGGAATTGTAATTATCAATAATTATCCAGGAACTATTGGAAGTAAACAATCTGATAATTTAGGTAAGGGAGACGTAACCTTAGATATGTACCAATGGGATTATTTTAAATCAGAATTTAATACTATTTATAAAGTAAATTTGAATAACGGTACGACCACCACAAAATTTATAGTCAACAATAAATGGTTTCCAGCGGCCCATATCGATAATTATATTGCTCAACCCTTGTATTTAAGTTTTGTGGGGCTAGGTAAACTGGAGGATATTCATACTTACGCTTGGTTAAATAACTATCGAAAAAAACTAAAAAAAGGGGATGATGCCTATTTTATTACATTTTCAAATACGTTTTCAAATCCTAATGAATTGTACTCTAAATCATTTGAAAAAATTAACAAACCAATCATTATCACTCAATATCGGAAGAAAATTGCTGCGAGAAAAATGTTTGTGTATTTGCTTGAATCGTATAAAAGATAATTAACTGAATAATTATCAACATATTTCGCTGCTTTTATTTTATTATTTAGTCCAAATTTGTCTTTATAATTACAACTGCCCAACTTGATTATCAATCCTTGATTCCTAGTTTGTTAAATAAAAAATGATTTGTTAGCTAAATGTTAATAAAACGTAAAAAATAACTCTTTGTTGTGATATTATTTTCACCTAGTTTTGTGCAACTTTTTAAAAAAACCTTAAATCATTTCGAATGAGAAAAATCATTATTTTATTGTTTTTCGTATTGGGTCTTCAACAAGTTGTTGGACAAACTACGACTTCTAGCATTAAAGGTGTTGTGAAAAATGGAAAACTTGAAGCACTTCCTGCAGCTTCTGTTTTAGCCGTTCATACTCCTTCAGGAACCAAATATACCGCAGTTTCAAATGGAGACGGTAGATTTAATTTATTAAACATGAGAGTCGGTGGACCTTATGTAGTTACAGTTAGTTTTGTTGGTAGTCAAAGCCAAAAAATAAACGATATTTATTTGGAACTTGGTAAGGCTTCTAACTTAGATTTTATTTTGGAAGACGAAAGTCAACAATTAAATGAAGTTAAAGTTGTAGCTAAAAACAAAGTGTTTTCAAGTAACCGAACAGGTGGTGAAACAACTATTGGTAGAAGAGAATTACTTACTTTGCCAACAATCTCACGTTCAGCTGATGATTTCACTCGTTTAGAGCCATCTGCAAGTGGAGGATCTTTTGGTGGTAGAAACAACAAGTTTAATAATTATTCATTGAACGGTTCTATTTTTAACAACCCATTTGGATTGGATGCTGCTACACCAGGAGGACAAACTGGAGCACAGCCAATTTCTTTGGATGCTATTGATCAAATTCAAGTTGCTACAGCACCTTTTGATGTTACTTTATCTGGTTTTACAGGAGCTTCTGTAAATGCGGTTACCAAATCAGGAACCAATGAATTCCACGGTACTACTTATGGTTTCTTTAGAAATGATGCGATGACTGGAAATAAAGTTAATGGAGAAAAAATTGTAGTTCCAAACTTAGAACAAACTCAAGCAGGTTTCAGTATTGGAGGACCTTTAGTAAAAGATAAATTATTTTTCTTTGCTAATTTTGAAGTTGATGATAGAAGCGATGCCGGTTCTAATGTTGTTGCTAATGACGGTAATGGAGTAACTGGTGTAAATGAATCAAGAGTACTTGCTTCTGATTTAAATTTTGTTTCTTCTGAACTTGGTAAATTAGGATACCAAACAGGTTCTTATCAAGGATTTACTCATTATTCAAAATCGAATAAAGGAATTGTAAAGTTGGATTGGAATATTAATGACAATCATAAGTTAGCTTTTATTTATAACTTTTTAGATGCTTCAAAAGATAAACCAGCTCACCCAACTGCAATTAGAAGAAGAGGGCCAGATTTTAATACAATGCAATTTGCAAATTCAGGTTACCAAATTAACAATGAATTAAGCTCTTTATTGGTTGAATTGAATTCTAAATTTTCTGAAACTGTTACCAACAAATTACAAGCTGGATACACTCATTTTAATGATTTTAGAAATCCATTTTCTTCTCCTGCACCTGTTATCAGTATAACTAAAGATGGATCGCCTTATATTATTGCTGGTCATGAACCATTTTCAATTAATAATAAATTAGATCAAAAAGTGTTTCAAGTTACAGATAACTTAAACATTATTAAAGGAGATCATACGTATACTTTAGGATTTTCATTCGAAAAATTTCAGTTTCAAAACTCTTTCAATTTGAAAGGATACGGTTTTGATGTTTTTGGAAGTGTTGATATGAATGGTTTCAGAACTAATTTAACTAATGGTTATTATGCAACAGCTTTTGCAGATGCACAATCAACTTTTAACTCAAGAAGCCAAAATGCTGCTGGTACAGATGGTGGATGGAATTTATCTGAAACTACAGTAGGTCAATTGGCTTTCTATGCACAAGACGAATGGAGTGTAAATGATAATTTCAAATTAACATTTGGATTACGTGCTGACAAACCAATGTATTTCAATACATCTGATTTAATTCAGAAATTTATTGATACGGATAACTCTGAGGGGTATTTACCAGGTATCAATTATTATGATCCAAAAAATGGTAACACAGTTAATTTTGATTCAACTAAATTACCTGGAAACGCTATTTTATGGTCACCACGTGTTGGATTTAACTGGGACGTAAAAGGTTTGAAAACAACTCAAATTAGAGGAGGTTCTGGAATCTTTACAGGTAGATTGCCTTTCGTATGGATTGGTAACCAAGTAAGTGGAATTGATCCTTTCTTTTACCAAGTTGTAGATAGAGATTTCAAATTTCCACAAGTTTGGAGAACTAGTTTAGGTCTTGATCACAAATTTGAAAATAACTATATCTTAACTGTTGACATGTCTTACAATAAAGATATTAATGGAGTACATGTTCAAGATTGGGGATTAAAAACGCCAACAAGCAGATTAGCTGGTGTTGATCAAAGAGCAATTTACGGTGCTTCTGATAAAGGTGTTTGGACAGATTTTGGTTTTCCAGCAGATTCTCATGCTTATGTAATGACTAATACAAATAAAGGAAGTGCATTTAATTCTTCTGTAAAAGTTCAAAAATCATTTGACAATGGAGTATATGCTAGTTTAGCTTATAATTATTTAGTAGCCAAAGATGTTAACTCTATTGAAGCTGAGATTACAGGTGATGCATTTGTATTCAATCCAGCATTTGGAAATGTTAATGATGCTGTTTTATCTAATTCAAAATATGGAGATACGCACCGTTTCATTGGTGTAGGTTCTAAAAAATGGAAATATGGTACTAATGACAAATGGTCAACTACTGTTTCTACATTTTTTGAATATGCTCAAGGAGGTCGTTTTTCTTATACATACGGAGGAGATGTTAATAATGACGGTGCAGCAGGTAATGATTTGATTTATGTTCCTACTTCAACTCAAATTAGTTCAATGACTTTCTCAGGCCCTGGTCAAGGTGCTGCTTATGATAATTATATCAAACAAGACGATTACTTGAACTCAAGAAGAGGACAATATGCAGAACGTTACGGAGCATTATCTCCATGGAGAGGAAAATGGGATTTGAAATTGATCCAAGATTACAACTTCAAAGTTTCATCATCTGCAAAAACGAACACTATTCAATTTAGTATTGATGTGTTAAACATTGGAAACATGATCAACTCTAACTGGGGATTGGTTCAATTACCAACAAGCGTACAACCAATTGGTGTTGCTGTTGATGCGGTTACAAAAGTACCAACATATACTTTTAACGGACAACAAACTAAGACATTCAACTATGATGCTAGTTTAGCTTCAAGATGGCAAGCACAATTTGGTATCCGATATATTTTCTAATACAAATTAAATATATAGTAAATTAGCCCTCTTTTGAGGGCTTTTTTTATGTGACAAAATGCATATATCATTAATTTATATAGCCATTATCAAGATTAAGAAAAAAAGAAATTGGACCAATAACTTTAAATTCATTTGTTGTTTAATATTTCATCGATAACGTTTAATAATTCGGCTATTATTTTAATTGTAAATTTTATCATTTAAAATCCCTTTGAATTTTAAAAAACCTTTTTTACAAAGAATAGCAGTTATCTATTCTTACTCTGAATATATAAATTTACATACAGCCAACTTTAAATTAAGATAAGTTAGATTTTGTTAATACATCTAGATATTACATTTAATTATTGCATAATACTTTCAAGATTTTAATCCGATAATATTGCCTTGTTAATTTAATCATAAAAAAAATGAGAGTAATCGGAAAAAAAATGTTGTTTTTTTTAATTGTTTTTTGTGTTCATCTTAGTTTTGGACAAACAAAAACAATTACTGGGAAAGTTACGGATCCATCTGGGAGTCCTTTACCAGGTGCAAGTGTATTAGTTAAGGGATCTCAATCTGGTTCAATTACTGATATGGATGGAAATTATTCTATCAAAATAGAAACCGCTAAAGTACTTGTATTTACCTATATTGGGTATGCAAACAAAGAAGTTGAAGTAGCAAACAAAATATCAATTGATGTTATATTAGAACCAAGTTCTCAAGTATTAGGAGAAGTAGTTGTTACCGCTCTTGGTATTAAAAGAGAAAAACGATCTTTAGGGTATGCTTCCCAAGAATTAAAATCATCAGATATCAATAAAGTAAACTCCTCCAATTTTGTTTCTAATCTTACTGGTAAAGTCTCTGGTTTACAAATTACAGGTGCTGGAAATGGTATAACTAGTTCTACAAGGGTTGTAATTAGAGGAGATAAGTCTTTAAATATTAATAATAACGGACCTTTATTTGTAGTGGATGGAATTCCAATCAACAATTCAATTTATGGTGTAGGAAGTGGTCCAACTACTCAAACAGATCTTCCAACAGATTATGGAAATGGAGCTTCTGAAATTAATCAAGAAGATATTGAAAGTGTAAACGTACTTAAAGGTGCTGCTGCTTCTGCTTTATATGGATCAAGAGCTGCTAACGGTGTAATTGTTATAAACACTAAATCAGGAAGAAAAAACAAAGGCTTAGGGGTATCGGTTTCATCTTCTTACATGGCAAGTGAAGCATTACGTTTACCAAAAATTCAAGGAGTATATGGTGGTGGATATTTTCAAACTTATGATCCACAAGCTGATACAAACTTTGGACCAAAATTTGGTGTAGGTACTTCAGTTTTACAAAATGGTAGTCCTGGATACTCTGTTGGAGAAGCTGTGGCTCTTCCATTTGAATTTAGATATGATTTAAACGATTTTTTTAGAACTGGAAATTCAGTCTCAAATTCAGTCTCTATTACATGTTCTGATGAAAAAACTAATTTTAGATTAAGTTATGGAAATAACTCAGCTGAAGACATTGTGCCTAACTCTAATTTAAAAAGAAAAAATGTTAGTCTAAATGTGAACTACAAAATCTCTGACAAATGGAAAGTAACAACTGTTGCTAACTATATTAGAAGTAAAAGTGATAACACACCTGTAACAGGTTACGGTAGTCAAGGTATCATGTATAATTTATTGTGGAACCACACTAACGTTGACTTAGACTGGTTAAAAAACTACTGGATTACACCTGAGGTGAAACAAAACAGTATGTTTAGCTGGGGAGATAATCCTTTCAAAATTGCGTATGAAAATACAAATGCTTTCAAAAAAGGTCGTTTGTACGGAAATATTGCTTCAACTTATGAAATTAATGACAACTTGTCTTTAATGGCTCGTGCGGGTATTGATGATTCAAATGATTTAAGAACATCTAAAAGACCTTTGGGTTCTTCTAGATATCCAGGTGGAATGTATCGTGAGCAAGAAATTGCTTTTACAGAGTACAACACTGATTTCTTATTGTCTTATAATCGTACAATTGGAAATTTCACCTCTAAAGTTTCATTTGGTGCCAACAGAATGAACCAAATAACATCAGAAAGTAAAATTGAAGGAAAAGGAATTAGTATTCCAGGAATATATAACTTCCAAAACATCAATGTTACACCTTCATTATTAAGAAATACATTTAAAAAACGTATTAACAGCGTTTATGGTGTTATGAATATTGGTTACAAAGAATTTTTAAACTTAGATGTTACTGGAAGAAATGATTGGTCATCTACTTTACCAGCTTCAAATAATTCATATTTCTATCCGTCAGCATCGTTAAGTTTTATTCCAACCTCTGTTTTTGAAATGAACAAAAACATCAACTTCTTGAAATTGCGTTTGAATGCAGCCTCAGTAGGAAATGATACTGAACCGTATCGTTTAGAAAAAACATACAACAGCGGTTCGTTAGCAGGAACACTTACTAATCCAAGTTCAATCTTAAATAGTAATTTGAAACCTGAAATTGCAACTTCTTATGAAGTGGGTGTTGAAGGACAATTCTTTAAAAACCGATTGATTTTAGATGCAAGTTACTATGTAACTAATTCAAAAAACCAAATTGTAGGATTAGACGTATCGCAAGCTACAGGATCGAATTCTAATGTAATTAACGCAGGTAAAATTCAAAATAAAGGTTTTGAAATTGGTTTAGGTATTACTCCTGTAAAATCTGAAAATTTCGAATGTTCTTTGAATGCTAATTTTACTCAAAACAGAGGTTATGTAAAAGAACTTACTCCTGGAATTAATAATTACATCATTGCTCAAGGTCCAAACGGAGGTACAATTGAAGCACGAGTAGGTGAGCGTATGGGAGACATGTATGGAAGAGGATATCTAAGAAGTCCTGATGGACAAATTGTTTATGATAATGGTTCTCCAATATTAGATACTAAAATTAAAAAAATCGGAAATTATAATCCCGATTGGATGTTGGGTTTAAGCACTAATTTAAAATATAAAAATCTTAGTTTAAATGCTTTATTTGATGTCAGACAAGGTGGGAAAATATATTCTACCACGAATTCTATCGGTATGGAAAGTGGAATCTTAGCAGTTTCATTACCAGGAAGAGAATTGGGAATTATTGGTGAAGGAGTTGTTAAAAATTCAGATGGAACATATAGCCCAAACACAACAAAAATCACAGAAGAAGCTTGGTATTATTATAATGCGTTCCGAAGAGATAATGTTGAAGCAAACACTTTTGATGCGTCTTATGTAAAACTTAGAGAAGTAAGTATTAGTTATAATTTTTCTAAAAAAATAACTCAAGCAGCTCGATTACAAAACATGAGTCTAAGTTTAGTGGGGAACAATTTGGCACTATGGACAAAAGTTCCAGACATTGATCCAGACACTCAAGCTATTAACGGCGGAACACTTTTACCTGGTTTTGAAGTATTACAATTACCATCTTCAAAAAGTTATGGTGTTAAACTAAACGTTTCATTTTAAAAAAATAAATCATGAAAAATTGTCTATTATTCGTTTTGTTACTTTCGCTGATGGTATCTTGTACCGATCAGTTTGAAGAAATCAATACAAACAAAAATCAACCTACTTTGGCTCAGCCAAAAACACTTTTACCTAACGTAATTTTCAACTTAGCTAATGCTAATGTTTCTAATGCGTTTGATTTTGGAGATATTGTTTCTCAATATGGTGGAAATTATGAGTACAACCAATTGGATCTTTATGATTGGGGTACAGACAATCGTTTTTGGAACATGTACAAATGGTTAAATGACATCCAAGATATCAAAAAACAAGGAATTGCCCTTGGAGATAAAAATTATGAAGCCATTGCGCTTATATTGGAGTCCTACACTATAAGTACAATTACTGATGCGTATGGAAACGTACCTTATTCTGAGGCTACAAGTGGAGAAGCAGGTATTTTAAAACCTGTTTACGATTCTCAAGAGCAGATTTACACTAAGATTTTCGAAAATTTAACCAAAGCAAATTCTTTAATTGAAACAAGTAAAACAGTAGAAGGAGATAATTTGTTTGGTGGTTCTATGTTAAAATGGAAAAAATTTGGGAATGCATTACATGTGCGTTATTTAATGCGAGTTTCTAACAAAATAAATGTTGCCTCAAAATTAGCTGCGCTTGTTTCAAATAGTACTACATACCCTATGTTTGCTTCTAATTCAGATAATGCTACGTACAAATATTCAGGGTCTTTCCCTAATATTTCACCAATGAGTGATGGTGTTAATAGATTGTACGGGTACAATATTGTAATTCCTACAACGCATTTAGTAAATAATTTAATGATTAATAATGATCCCCGTTTAGACGAATGGATTGATCCAATTGTTGGAACTACAAATCAAAGAGGTGTTGTGCCTGGATTAGCTTCAGATGCTATTGGTGAACCAGCAACCTATTCAAGAAGAGCAGAAGATTACTTTTATACAAAATCAAAAATAGCAGCTTTATTCATGACTTACAGTGAATTAAACTTCTTACTTGCTGAAGCTCGTGAACGTAATTTAATTAGTACAGGTACCGCACAAGGTTACTATAACACAGCTGTTGAGGCTTCTTTCAACCAATGGGGTGTAATTATGCCTTCTAACTTTTTAACATCAACTGCTCCTTATGCTGCAGGAAGTGATACTTTTTACACTCAAAAATGGTTAGCTTTATACCATTCTGGCGTAGAATCATGGTTAGATTGGAAACGTACAGGAAAACCTAGTTTTATTGTAGGTGGACCAGGTGCTAAAAATGGACGTGTAGTTCCAAGGAGACTTTTACTTCCAAGTTTGGAACAATCAGTGAATGCTGAAAATTATGACAAAGCAGTTCAAGCTATGGGAGGTGAAACGATCAACACCAAAGTTTGGTGGGATAAATTTTAATCCATTATGAAAAATAATCAATCCGTCTTTCTTGCTATCCTATTTGTGTTCTTTGGCTTCCAAACCAAAGCACAAATAAGCAATGAAGTTGAAAGTAAAAATACCGAAAGCTTTAAAATTGCTTTCGGTTCTTGTGCACATCAAGATAAAGATCAACCACTCTTGTCTCTTATTACAAAGCAACAACCTAACTTGTTCATCTACTTAGGCGACAATATTTATGGTGACACCCGCGATATGAATGTATTAAAAAGCAAATATGCAAAATTAGCGGCAAAACCTGAATTCCAAGAACTGATCAATAGTACTAAAATACTTTCTGTTTGGGATGATCACGATTATGGCGAAAATGACAAAGGAAGACATTATCCTTTCAAAAAAGAGTCCAAGGAAATTTTTATGGATTTTTGGAAAATAGCACCTGATTCAGATCGAAGAAAACACGAGGGAATTTATGGTGTAGAATATATTCAAGTGGGAACAAAAAAACTACAAATTTTATTGTTAGATACTCGTACATTTCGTGATGATTTAATTCAGAACAAACCAAAAAATCCGACTTACAAAAATGATTACATCCCAAATAGCTCAAAAGATAGTACGCTATTAGGTGAAACTCAGTGGAAATGGTTAAAAAACGAATTGTTACAACCCGCTGATGTTAGAATTGTGGCTTCTAGTTTACAATTTGGTCATGAATATAATGGTTATGAATCATGGACAAATTTGCCTAACGAACAAGCTAAATTTATCGATTTAATAAATACAACAAAAGCTAATGGTATAATTTTTATTTCGGGCGACGTACATTGGGGTGAAATTTCAAAAATGAGTACTAATTCAACTTACCCATTATATGATGTTACTTCGAGTGGGATTACTCAAACCTGGTATTCTACGGAGTCAAACTCCAACAGAGTTGGACCAGTAATTACTCAAAATAATTATGGGATAATTGAAGTATTTCATCAACAAGAAGATCCAACTATTCAACTCAATTTATTTGATAAAAATGGTATAGTCAATCAACATGTTATTCATTTGTCAAATCTATCATTTGTAACAAAATAGTAATTATTAAAGAAATACTTACACTTATTAATTTTAAAAGATATTTATATTAAATCATAAACTTAAGAAATCAATTAGTTAATTCGATTTTAAATCTATGGCGCTCACAAGTTGAACCAATGGCCTTAAATTAATTTTTAAGGTCATTTGTTTTTTATATTGAACCAATAACCTTCAGGAAATCAACGAGTTGTTTCGATTTTAAATCTATAGCGCTCACAAGTTGAACCAATGGCCTTAAATTCATTTTTAAGGTCATTTGTTGTTTTATATTGAACCGATAACCTTCAGAAAATCAATCAGTTGGTTCGATTTTAAATCTATAGCGCTCACAAGTTGAACCAATGACCTTAAATTGATTTTTAAGGTCATTGTTGTTTTATATTGAACCCATAACCTTCATAAAATCAATTAGTTGGTTCGATTTTAAATCTATAGCGCTCACAAGTTGAACCAATGACCTTAAATTGATTTTTAAGGTCATTGTTGTTTTATATTGAACC
>JACCDH010275821.1_pt1 | contig 15152 bp, 10 predicted proteins | sample 7442481 | NCBI WGS metagenome assembly JACCDH01 (sample SAMN15323433, study PRJNA562643) | freshwater metagenome | isolation source: river surface water | place: USA:Blue River Watershed | collected 2017-08-15
TAATTTTAAACCAATCTAATATGTTGAATCTGGTATTATTCGGTCCTCCGGGAGCGGGCAAAGGCACTCAATCAGAAAAATTGATTAACAAATTTCAATTAGTGCATTTATCAACGGGCGATATTTTAAGATCTGAAATATCAAACGCTACAGAATTAGGCTTAGAAGCTAAGAAACTCATGGACCAAGGAATATTGGTGCCAGATGATGTAGTAATTGGCATGATAAGCAATAAACTAGATGCAAATAAAGAAGCTAAAGGATTTATTTTTGATGGTTTCCCGAGAACAGTTGCACAAGCTGAGGCACTAGACAATTTATTAAGTTCAAAAAATGCAAGCATTTCAAATATGATTGCTTTAGAAGTTGAGCATGATGAATTAAAGAAAAGACTATTATTAAGAGGTAAAGATTCTGGTCGACCAGATGATGCAAACCCAGAGATAATAGAAAAAAGAATACAAGAATATTTAAACAAGACAGCACCAGTTGCTGAATATTACAAGGCACAAAATAAGTTTTCTTCTATTAATGGAATAGGTAGTATCGATGAAATTTTCGATAACATCTGCTTAGAAATAAAAGAAAACTAGTAACTGGTAACTAGTAACTGGTAACTAGAAAATTGGCTAATTGACTTATTGGCTAATTGACTTATTGCCTCATTAATTATCACATTTGCTAATTATCACATTATCACATTTAAAATGTCTGGATCGAACTTTGTAGATTACGTAAAAATATGTTGCCGTTCTGGCGCAGGAGGTTCGGGTTCTATGCATTTGCATAGAGATAAAAAGACAGCAATGGGAGGTCCGGATGGTGGAGATGGTGGTAGAGGCGGACATATCATTTTAAAAGGTAATAAGCAGTTCTGGACATTACTACATTTAAAATATCGTAAGCATGTAATAGCAGAAGCGGGTGTTGGCGGACAAGGTGGATTAAGAACAGGTAGATGTGGTGAAGATGAGATTTTAGAGGTGCCATTGGGAACAATTGCTAGAGATGCTGAAACAGGTGAGATAGAGTTTGAGATAACAGAAGACGGACAAGAGAAAATATTATTACCAGGTGGTAGAGGAGGCTTAGGGAACTGGCATTTTAGATCGTCAACCAACCAAACACCACGATTTGCACAACCAGGAGAACCAGGTCGTGAATCATGGAAAATTTTAGAATTAAAAATATTAGCAGACGTAGGTTTAGTAGGATTCCCAAATGCAGGCAAGTCTACTCTCCTATCAGTAGTTAGCGCAGCTAAGCCTGAAATTGCTGACTACCCATTTACAACTTTAGTTCCTAACCTAGGTATTGTTTCGTATCGCGATAATAAATCATTCGTGATGGCAGACATACCTGGTATTATAGAAGGTGCCTCACAAGGGAAAGGATTAGGTATACGCTTCTTAAGACATATTGAAAGAAATGCTGTACTACTATTCATGATTCCTGCAGATAGTAGTGATATTCAGAAAGAATACGAGATATTATTGAACGAAATTGAGCAATATAATTCTGAGTTAATGGATAAGCCTCGAGTATTAGCCATTACTAAATCTGATATGTTAGATGATGAATTAAAGTCTGAGTTAAGCAAAGAACTACCCAAATCAATCAAAACCGTTTTTATATCTTCAGTAGCACAACAAGGTATTACTGAGCTAAAAGATATGCTTTGGAATGCAATTAATAATTAATTGTAACCTTTCATCGGTATTTACGTATTTCAAATACCAAGCTCAATTAAATGCCTTTCAAAAACAAAAAAATCTTAGTAGTTGAAGATGACGATATAAGTCAATTTTTAATAAAAAAGATGTTAGAAAATTTATCATTTGATGTACATATTACATCAAATGGTATTGAAGCTATAGATATTCTTGCAAATAATAATTTTGATATCATATTGATGGACATAGAAATGCCAGTCATCTCTGGCTTTGAAACAGTAAGAAGAATTCAAAAAGGCAATCTAAATGATATTGCAAAAAACACTCCTATCATAGGTATATCAGCCAACCCATTTGATGATGATAAGGAATTGTATTATAGTCAAGGTTTGAGAGATTATATCACTAAACCAATTTCACAAGAAGACCTATTATTAAAAATAAATAACATATTAACTTAATTATTGCTATCAATATAAATTTTATTATAAATTTGATAGCAATATGTCTACGAGCGAACAATTAAAAATCTATGTTGTTGAAGATGATAATTGGTATTCTAAATTTTTAGAACACCAACTTTCGTTAAATCCCGACCATATTGTAAGCATTTTCAATGATTCAAAATCATTATTAAATGCCCTAAAAAATAATCAACCAGATGTAATAACACTCGACTATAATTTACCTGATTCGAATGGATCAACTCTATTAAAAGAAATAAAAAAACTTTGTAGGAAATGTAGGGTGATAATGATCTCCGGACAAGATGATGTAGAGACAGCGATTAACTTAATAAAGGAAGGAGCTTACGACTATATCGTTAAAAACGAAGACACAAAAAATCGTATAATAAATATTGTTCAACACATAAAAGAAAATTTATCACTAGAACAAGAACTTGATATCTTAAGAGCTGAGGTCAAAGAAAAATATGATTTCGAAAAAAATATCATTGGAAATAGTGCATCGATTAAAGATATTTTCTCATTAATGGCAAAAGCCGCAAACTCAAAAATAAATGTTTCAATTTCTGGTGAAACAGGTACAGGTAAAGAGTTAGTAGCTAAATCTATTCATTATAATTCAGACCGAAATAAAAATACCTTTGTAGCAGTTAATGTTTCAGCAATTCCACAAGATTTGATTGAGTCGGAGTTATTCGGACATGAGAAGGGTGCTTTTACTGGAGCACATACAAGTAGAATAGGCAAATTTGAAGAAGCACATGGAGGCACTATATTCCTAGATGAGATTGCAGAATTCAATTTGAGCTTACAATCTAAATTATTAAGAGTATTACAGGAAAGAGAAATTACTAGAATAGGAAGTAATCAAGTAATACCTATTGATGTTAGAGTTATTACTGCAACTCATAAAAACTTAACTGACGAAGTTAGAAAAGGAAATTTCAGAGAAGATTTATATTATCGATTAATCGGACTACCAATTATATTACCACCATTAAGAGAACGCGAGAACGATATATTATTAATTGCGAAACACTTAATAGCATCTTTCTGTAAAGAAAATAGAATCAAGCTAAAAACATTTAGTAAAGAGGCTAAAGAAAAATTAATAAAACACAACTATCCTGGTAATGTGAGAGAACTAAAAGCTATCATTGAACTAGCTATAGTTATGTCAGATGAAGAAATAATTAATGCTGAAGATATTCGCTTTAATAATATTAATAACACTGACGATATATTAAAAACTGAAATGACCTTAGATGATTATACGAATAAAATCATTCAATTTTATTTAGATAAATATCAGCATAATGTTATTCAAGTCGCAAAAAAATTATCTATAGGAAAGTCTACTATCTATAGATTAATTCAAGAAGGCAAACTTCGTACAAAATAAGAGAGAATCCTCTTTAATACACCATTTCTTATTTCATTTCGTAATTCATTTCTTATTAAAAAATGCTATTAAATGTCCAAAAAGGGCCTTTTTTTAGCATTTTTTTAAAAAAGATAAAAAAAATAAAAAATAGTTAGTGTATTAAGTACACTTTCCTTATATTCGTATTATCAATTATTAAAACATAAATTAATAAGACATGAAAATTGGCATTAATGGATTCGGTAGAATAGGCAGATTAGTATTCAGAGCTGCCATAGATAGAGAGGATATAGAGATTGTTGGTATCAATGATTTGGTAGATGCAGACTACATGGCTTATATGTTGAAGTATGATTCAACACATGGTAGATTCGAAGGTGAAGTAAGAGTAGAAGACGGATATTTAATTGTAAGAAATCAAAGAATTAGAATAACTGCAGAAAAAGATCCATCTAATTTAGCTTGGGATAAAATAGGGGCTACACATATAGTAGAGAGTACTGGATTGTTTTTAGACAAAGAGAAAGCTAGTTTACATTTGAAAGCTGGGGCGAAGAAAGTGATAATATCAGCACCAGCAAAAGATGATACACCAACATTTGTGATGGGAGTAAATAATGAAAGCTATCAATCAGATATGGATATAATTTCTAATGCTTCGTGTACTACAAATTGTTTAGCTCCATTAGCAAAAGTCATAAATGATAATTTTGGTATCGAAGAGGGATTGATGACTACTATACATGCAGTAACAGCAACACAAAAAACAGTTGACGGTCCTTCGGTAAAAGATTGGAGAGGTGGCAGAGGAGCTTATCAAAATATCATACCATCATCAACTGGTGCTGCAAAAGCAGTTGGCTTAGTGATTCCATCGTTAAAAGGTAAATTAACTGGTATGAGTTTCAGAGTACCGGTACCTAATGTTTCAGTAGTAGATTTAACTTGTAAATTACAAAAAGAGGCAAGTTATGAAGAAATAAAGCAAGCTATAAAATTAGCATCAGAAACAAATTTAAAAGGCATATTGGGGTATACAGAAGACCCTGTTGTATCAAGTGATTTTATGGGTGATGCAAGAACTAGCATTTTTGATGCCGACGCCGGAATTATGCTTAGCAACAAATTCGTAAAATTAGTTGCGTGGTACGATAACGAATGGGGCTATTCAAATAAGTTGGTAGACTTGATGCAATATGTTCATGAAAGAGATCAAAAGCTATTAGAAGTAATAGCATAAAAATATTTAAGATGCTTAGTGTTTGTAGTATAAATTGGGTTTGAACAGGTGGTTCAAGCCCCTTTTTTATTCAACAAAAATTAAGAATAATAATTATTCAGTTTATTATTACTAAATTAGATTTTATGTCAATAATTATAAAAGGAATCGGCTCTTACATACCAAAGAATGAAATCAAAAATGAAGATTTTTTTCAACATGAATTTCGTTCTGAGGATGGACAATTATTACCACAAGGTAACGAAACTATCATCAGAAAATTTAAAGATATAACAGGTATTAATGCAAGAAGATATGCTGATGATAATATGCTTACATCAGAGATGGGTACAAAAGCAGCATTGCTAGCAATAGAAGATGCAGGCATAGATGTTAATGATATAGATGCAGTGATTTTTGCGCATAATTTTGGTAATATTCCGAAAGAAACTGTACAAACAGATATTCTACCTTGCTTAGCCACGAGAGTTAAGCATGATTTAAAAATTACTAATGTTGATTGTGCTGCATTTGATATCATCTTCGGTTGTCCGGGTTGGATTCAAGGTGTCATTCTAGCTAGACAATATATCTTAGCAGGCGATGCAAAAAATGTTTTGGTTATTGGTGCTGAATCATTATCAAGAGTAGTAGATCCCTTTGACAGAGATTCTATGATTTATTCTGATGGAGCAGGCGCAAGTATTATTTCATTATCAGACGACAACAGTGCAGGGATATTATCTGTTGCTAGTCAAACTTTTGCTGATGAAGAAGCATATTATTTATTTTTCGGACATTCATATAAAGAGAATTATACACCAGAAACAAGATACATTAAAATGCATGGTAGAAAAATCTATGAATTTGCATTGAATAATGTACCAGTGGCGATGAAAAAGTGTTTAGATAAAGCAGGTGTTGATATAAATGATTTACATAAAATTTTCATTCATCAAGCAAATGAGAAAATGGATGAAGCAATTATAGAACGTTTTTATAAACTATATAATATCGACGACATCCCTAAAAATATTATGCCTATGAGTATTCATGAATTAGGCAATAGTTCTGTAGCTACAGTACCTACATTATATGATTTAGTGAAAAGAAATAAAATTGAAGATCATCAAATCAAAAAAGGTGATGTAGTATTACTAGCTTCTGTAGGTGCTGGAATGAGTATTAACGCCTTTGTTTATAAGGTTTAATGTTTATAAACACTTAATTATAGGTAATATTAGATACATTAAGTCTCTGTAATACTTGTATTTATTGAGATTTTCACATAGTGTTAATAATTTTTTATATATAGGGCTTGATTATATCAGATTTTACTTCTTCTTTTATGTAATAGAATCAAGTGTTTCGAAAGAAATCAAATATTAAAACATAAGTATTAACTAAAATTTACTCAACAATTATGAACAAAGCAGAATTAATCGAAGCAATGGCTTCAGGTGCAAAATTAACAAAAGCAGATGCTGGTAGAGCTTTAGATGCATTCTTAGAGGCAACTACTAAGACATTAAAGAAAGGTGATAAACTTACATTAGTAGGTTTTGGAACTTGGTCAGTAACTAAGAGACCTGCAAGAACAGGACGTAACCCTAAAACTGGTAAAGCAATTAAAATTGCTGCTAAGAAGGTTGCTAAATTCAAAGCTGGTGCTGCATTAGCAAAAGTTGTTAACAAGTAATCTTTGTTAATGAATAAAAAAAAAGACCCGAAATATTCGGGTCTTTTTTTTTACCATCCGTACGGATGTAAATCTATAGTACTCGGATGACGAGTTGGTTGTATACTTAATACTGGTACCTTTGAATGATTTATTAATTGTTGTGCAGTAGGCCCCATAATAAAATCTACTACATCTTCATTCTCCATATCTGCCATCACTAAAATTAAATCTACCTCTTGTTCTTTAGCACACTTTAATATCTCCTTCGCTGCGTTACCTTGAGTTAGAAACAATCTATTAGGAATTTTATTCTCATCAACTATTTCTTTAATCTGCGCAGCTTCTCTTTCTATTTTTTGTAGATGCATATCGTCTACTTCAGTATCTATACCCAAAGTAATCAATTCAGCATTAAACCACTTAGCATAATTTATTGCAAATTTCACTTTTTGTCTTGAATATGGATCATCTTTAAACGGCATTAATATTTTACGAATTCCATTATCAGGCATTTTATTCTGAATAGATAATACCGGGCAATCAGCTTCAGAGATAACTCTTACTGCGTTACTACCAATAATGAATTCTCTAAAACCACTCACACCATGAGTGCTCATAACAATTAAATCAAATTTATTTTCATTGGCATAATCCGTCAATACCCTATGACTTCTACCGAACTCTACATGAGTTGAAAATTTCATTTGATATTTTTGTTCTAAGGATGATGCAAGCTCAGAAATTTGTTTAGATTTTAAAGCAAGTATTTCTACCTCTCTTTGAATAATCTCCTCAGTATTCAAATAAAAATCACCAGGTACTGCCATGGTTAATAGCTCTTCAATTACATGAAATAAATGAATATTTGATCCTTGAATATTAGCTATATTAACTGCATAATCAATAGCGTAAAGTGATAAGTCTGAAAAGTCTGTCGGAATTAAAATTTTCTTGATTTCCATATTTAAGTTATTGTGTATACAATTATACAATCATATTTACGAAAAAAATATGATAATAGTCATCTAACTTAACAAAAAAGATAGTTGAATTATTAAAATAAAAATTGATATTTATATATAATTAAAAACCAATACAATGAAAAAAACTTTTACTCTATTATTAGCAATTCTAAGTATTTCAATCTCTTCAATTGCACAAACGACTTTCAATGATGATTTCGAAAGTTATATTGTTGGTTCTAAACTAGGACCACAATCAATTAACTGGACAACCTGGAGTAGTGCCGATGGTGGCACAGAGGATGTAAACGTAGTTAGCAATGATGCTAATAGCGGCACTAAATCTATTTACTTCAGCTCTACAAGCACAACCGGAGGTCCGGCGGATGTTGTATTACCATTCGGTGGTGTTTATAACACAGGAAATTTCAAATTCACTTCATGGTTTAAAGTACCAACAGGCAAATCAGCTTACTTTAATTTTCAAGGTGCAGCTGTAATTGGTACAACTTGGGCGATGGATTGTTATATGAATGCAGATGGTACAATTCAAATTGGAAATGCAACTAACTTATTCTTAACAGGAAATTATCCTCAAGGTACTTGGTTTGAATTGAGAGCTGAAATTAATCTAAATGCTAACCAATGGTCTATGTATATCGACTCTGTATTGGTAGGTACATTTACTAATAACATAAACCAAATAGCTTCGATCGACTACTACCCTGCTAATGCTCAAGCATCTTTCTGGGTTGATGATGTATCATATCAATATACTCCATATGTAGCACCTACAGTAAATGCTGCATTGTACTCATTTTCTATGCAAAATGGATTAGTAGGACAAAACAGAAATCCGAAAGTTTCAATCAGAAATTTAGGACAAACAGCCATCCAATCTTTTGATTTAAAAGTAAAATATAATGGCGATTCAATTACTAAAAACATCACTAATGTCAACATAGCTGCGTTAGCAACTTATGATGTATCAATACCTGAAACATTTATTTTGGCAAATGGAAATATAAATGCTACTGCAGTTATTTCTAATGTTAATGGTAATGGAAACGACGGTGATCAAACTGATGACACTAAATCAATAGTGATAAATCCGATTGTTGCTGCACGTGGCAAAATGCTTTTAGCTGAAGAAGCTACTGGTACATGGTGTCAGTGGTGCCCACGTGGTGCGGTATTTATGGATTATATGCAAAAAAGCTATGACGGATATTTTGCAGGTGTTGCTGTTCATAATAATGATCCAATGGTTTATACTGAATATGATGCAGCAGTTTCTGCATATGTACCAGGTTATCCAAGTGTTATAATGGATAGAACTACTATTATTGACCCGAGTGATATGGAAGCCGATTTTGCTTCTAAGATTACAGTTGCTCCATCTGTATCGATTTTAAACGGTGCTACTTATGACACTAATACTCGTACATTAAAAGTATCTTTAAGCTCTACAATGAACAAAGACATTTCAGGTAACTACAAAGTAACTTGTATTTTAACTGAGGATAGTGTTCGTGGAACTGGTACTGGATATAATCAAGCAAACGCATATGCTGGAGGCAATAATGGTGTAATGGGCGGATTTGAATTATTAGCAAATCCTGTACCTGCAAACAGAATGGTTTACGATCATGTTGGTAGAATTATTTCACCTAACTTCTCAGGTTATGAAAATGCTTATGGTGCAACTGCTGATAGTGGAATCACAGTAACACATACTTTAACTTTCACATTGCCTGCAACATGGAATCATAATAAACTACATATCATTGGTGCAATATTCGATGAAAATAATTTATCTGTGAATGCAAGCATGTCTACAATTGCTGAAGCAGTTGCTAACGGTTATGTTAATGGTACTGAAATTGGAGGTAACTCAGTTGGTGTAGAAAATTTACTAGGCCCTGATGCTATTCGCCTCGCTCCTAACCCAGCAAATGATTTAAGCAATATATTAATTGATTTGAATTCAGAATCTATTGTTGCAGTTGAAATTTATTCAATTACAGGTGCATTAATTAGCTCAAAAAATTACGGTGCATTGAATGGAACATTTCAATTACCAATAAATACATCTGAATTAAATTCAGGTATGTATTTAGTAAATGTAAAAATTGGAAACGAGTTAAAAGTATTAAAACTAGCAAAGAATTAATTATTTAATAGTTCAAAAAAAAGCCCTCATTCGAGGGCTTTTTTTTTATTCAATAATTATTTTTTGATCGTATCGATAATTACTAGACTTTAATCTTAGTATATACATTCCTGGTATATCATGCTCAATGTTTATTATACCTCGCTCACTAGTTGTTAAATTATTTAACTCTATTCGTTTTATTACTTGTCCTAATAAATTAATTAACTCCACTTCAAATTTATCGTTATTAACCACATCAAATTCTAAAATAAATTTACCGGTATTCGGATTAGGTTTTACGATTGCATTGAAATAATTTGTTGTATAATTTACACTTGATAATAAAGCGAAAAACGAATCTGAAAAATTAGTACAAGTAGTGTCAGAATTTGCAACTTCTACCATGTAATTCCCTGTTACAAATATTTTCAATGTTCTATCGATTGCATTTGGTATCAGGGTGTCATTTAAATACCAACGATAACCTGCGGCAACATCCGTAGATAGAATAGAATCAGCTTGACTAATAGTTGGCTTAGCTGGTACTGTATTAAATAAAATATTTAACGTATCTGTATACATCTTACAACTTGAACCATTATTAAGTTCGGCATGATAATTTCCACTTTGCATTGCAAAATAATTAGATTGAGTAGCACCAGATAGTATTGTATTATTTCTATACCATTGAATATTTGCGGTGGAATTTATACTTAATACAGCCGTATCACCATCGCATAAATCGAATGCAGTATTATTTGTTATATATGCCTTAGCAGGTCTATCAAAACTTGTAATAACAAAATTAGAAGAAATACTAGAGCAATTATTTGAGTTAGTAACTTCTACATTATAAGTTCCTGCTTCTTTAACAATTAATGTAGATGAATTTGCATTAGGTATTAATATATTATTTCTATACCATTTGTAATTACTAGCAGAACTTGAGCTGATGATAATACTATCTCCACTACAAAATGTATTTGCACCTGCGATACTAGGTATAGCCGGACTATTCAGTACAGTAGTAGTAATAGCTGCTGATTGAACACTACAAATTCCACTAGTTATTTCTACAACATAATCTCCAGCTTGAGAAGCAGTATATTTATGATTTATAGCATTTGGAATCAATTGATTATTTCTATACCATTTATAAGTATAATTTGGTAGAGAGTCAGTACTTAAAATAACATTACTTCCGAAGCAAAAAGTAGTACTACCTTGAGGCGTTATCGTTGCAATTAAATTTTGATTTTTAAATTTAAAAATACCTCCAACAGTATTACTAGAATTAAATCCACCAGAGTACCCTGTGTTTTGATTATAAAATCTCACACAATTGTGTTGAAGATTATCTAAAACTGTCCAGGTTGCCCCTCCATCTTCTGTATATGCTGTACCGCTTGAGCCGGCAACAGCAGCTGATATATAATAAGTATTGGCTGTACCAGGAACATATGCAATAGAATTTTCGTTGCTTATCGCCGATAAATTATTTGTTAGTAATGTCCAGGTTGTACCACCATTACTTGTTGAGTATAAAATTCCATTTTGAATTGGTGACAAACTATTGCAAATCATTATACCATTGTTTTGATCTTTGAAAGCAAGATCAACAATAAAACAATTTGCTGCTAGTGGTGTGGTTGTGACTGTCCAGTTTAAACCCTTATTCGTTGATTTATAAATTCTACCTTTTGTAGTTGTATACCAAACGGTATTACCTAAAACATGATAATATCCTATTGTACCATACTCATCTGCAGCAAGTGCAGCTGGTATATTTACTTGTGGTACTCTTGTCCAGGTAGTACCTCCATTACTAGTCGTATAAATTTCATGATAACCACTTTCTGGGTCACCCATTGCTACCCCATCATTTGCATTGAAGAAATGAACAACATTAATAAATGAAGTAGATAAATTAAATGTAGCGGATGATTGCTTAACCCAAGTGGTACCACCATTATTTGTTCTATATACACCTTGTGCGGCGATAGATGTAGTATTCGGATAAATAGCAGCCCATGCTGTATCTGCATTTATTGCACATAAATTTGCTAAACCATAATCACTAGTAATACCGGCAGCATTTACAGTTCCTGCTATCCATGTTTGTCCGCCGTTAACTGTTCTACTATAATCTCTTACAGGAGCATTTCCACCTGAACCATCGTAAGCACTTGCCCATGCAATATTTTCATTTACTATTGAAACATCATTGATACCTCTTGAAGCAGCTGCGAAACCTGTGGCTTGAACATCCCAAGATATACAAGCAGCAACACCAACTTGATTAACTGTGATATAAGCTGATTTAGTAATTGAGTCTGAACCTGCACTATTTGTAACTTTTAATTTCACAGAATAAACGCCTGCTGTATTATAAGTGACACTCGGATTTTGTGATGTGGAAGTACTAGGTGTTCCACCTGTGAATGTCCAGCTCCATGAACTTGGAGTATTTGTAGAAGCATCAGAAAAACTAATTGATGAACCTTCAAAAATTGTTGTTTGTTGTGCATTGAAATTTGCAACAGGTGCCGCAACAAATGTATATAAAGGTGACTCCCACAAACCTCTTCCATATGTTGCTGCTCTTATTTTAGAACTTGTATAATGAATTTCTAAATCTTGTACTTTTACATTTGGAAGATTAGTCATGAATGACATCCATGCTACAGTATTACTTTTATAATAAACTCCTACATCAGTTCCAATATATATCGCATCGTTTGAATTATTTTCATATTCAATACAATTCACCGGTAGATTTGGTAATCCAGATGAAATGTTTGTCCAGCTTGTACCTCCATTTGAACTGTAAAAAACTTTATTAGTAGAACTATAACCAGAGAAAACTGCCCAAATTTTATTGGCATCCGTATTTGAAATTGCAACATCTTTTAAATAAACAGTAGTTGTTGGAAGCCCTGATACTATTGAGGTCCAATTGGTGCCACCATTTGTCGTTCTATATAATCTATTACCTTTGCCAGCATACATTACATCTGGATTGCTAGTAGATATTTTTAATATTTCGTGCAATTCACCAGCTGGTAAATTTGCAGTTAACATGGTATAAGTAGTACCGCTGTTAGTTGATTTGTAAACTCTATCGTATGCGATAAATACAGTACTTGGACTTGTTGGATGTAAAACATAAGGAGTAATCCATGCACCATCAGGAGCGCCTGAAGGTTTAACTGATGTAAACGACAATCCTCCGTTTGTAGATCTTCTTATATCACCATATTGAATTCCTGCATAAACGTTATTTGCATTTGTAGGTTCCACTAAACATTGCATACCATCGCCCCCTAGTACAGCTCTCCATGCTCCGTTTAAATATCTATTAGTACCGTTATCTTGTGCACCACCATATACTACACTTGCGTCTGTCGCTGCCGAACTAACTCTATAAAATTGTGTAATTTGTAAACCACTACTTAAATCTGTCCATACAGCGCCATCATTCGTAGACTTTCTTATACCACCATCATTACCAGAAAAAATAACAGATGAATTAGGTTGAAATTCTAAAATATGTTGATCTGCATGAATAAATGGTTGACCATTTGCGCCATACCAATGTCCTGTGTTTGTAAAAGTAGTTCCTCCATTTGTCGATTTCCATAAATTCACACCACCTACATAAATTAAGTTAGCATCTAATGGAGAAACAGCTAATGCTAAATCATACCAACCTTGTCCGCCTACGTCTGTACCATCTGGCTCCCATCCCAATAAATTTGGAGAGCTGTTTACTTGAGTATATGAGACACCTGAATTAGTGGATTTATAAAGTGCTCTATATCCATAGTCAGTAGAATTTGAAGCAAGAACATATACTATATTAGGATTAGCGGCAGTAACTGCAATTGAAGTTCTTAAAATATTTGTTGTTGGTAATCCTGTTGATTGTGTAAATGTTTGTCCGCCGTTTGTTGAATAATATACTTTCCCTGTACCTGAACCACTATATGAACCAGCATAAACAATATTCGGATCACCAGGTTTAAACTCTCCATCGAAGAAATTTCCACTTAATATTGATAACCAATTAGTACCACCAGTTGTAGATCTATAAATTCCACTATTGGTAAATGCTATTAAAATATCAGGGTTAGTGGGGTTAATAATTAATCTAGCGATTCTGTTTTGTCCGGATGTTTGGAAACTTAATCCTGTTGTATTCCAAGTTGCACCACCATCAATACTTTTCAGTACACCAATACTGTAAGTATCTGCACCATCTGCATCACCAGTTGCGATGTACATGATATTAGAATTTGTTGGATGTAGAGCAATATCAGATACACCTAAAGTAGAAAAAGCATCCGTATTAGACGTCCAGTTTGTACCACCATTAGATGTTTTCCATAAACCACCTCCTGGAGTACCAACCCATATAACATTTGCATTATTTGGGTCAATGCGTATGCAATTCACACGACCAATACCAGCAGAAGGGTAACCTAAACCATTAACGGGTACGGTAGTCGGACCTAATGCCGACCAGTTACCTGCCATTGCAGCAGATTTATTCTGAGATTTTTGATTTACTAACTTACTTAACTCTTCATTAATTATTTCATTTGGTAGATAACCCGTCGGATAAACCCTAGGAGTCATAAATTCTTCGTAACGCTTGAATTGTTTATACCCTTTCCCCTTTTCAATAGTTTTGCCTTTCCAATAAGAATAAAATGCATCTTGTACATCATAGAAGTTGGAATTAGGATTGAGCATCATTTGTACCCATGCTTCTTCTTTAGGCTCTTGAGCAAATAATGTGATAATGCTAAAAAGCAAAATCATTATCGTAGAAAGTAAACGTTTCATAATTATTTTTTAGGGATGTTAGTATTATTATATAGAGGTTGGCTTATATTTTTTTGTTTATAATTTTTGCTGTTATAGTATTTTAATTTATACGATTGATTGGGTAGAAATTGATTTTGTGTGCTAAATGCACAATGAACAGTATCACCAAGTTTATAAGTAGTACGGTTATGATTAAATAGCATTGGGGTGATCTCTAAATCATTATTAAATATAATTCTAATTGAATTTGCTTCTAATGATTTTTCTTTAGAAACAAATTTTAGTGTATAAGAAGTGAAAATATTTTGTTCTGGCCTACCAGGTAATACTTGCTTAGCTTCAAAACTTATTATTTTAACTAAATTATTTTTACACGAGACTAAACCTAAACTTAAAAATATAAGCAGTAATTGATATTTATAGATTGTCTCTGAAAATTTCATTATTTAAAGTAGTATTATTAATCTATAAATGCAAATACCAATAATTGAGTATTTTTTTTGCGGAAATCAAAAAATAATAATAAAACTGCAAATGTTGCTTGAAAGCTATTTAAATAGGTTAAAACTATAATTTGTTGTCAACATTTTTAGCCTAAATAATTCATTTATTGAGTATTATTAGGAAATACAAATAATTATATACACTTTTGTGAACGTATTTAAAGAACCCAGACGAAATTCTGTCGATTAACATTCTCAGTTTATTTTCTTAATTCTCTAGTACCATGAAATCACACAAAGTGGTTTTGTTTAATTATTCATAACAAAATGCAAGGAAA
>JACCDH010310660.1_pt1 | contig 15144 bp, 15 predicted proteins | sample 7442481 | NCBI WGS metagenome assembly JACCDH01 (sample SAMN15323433, study PRJNA562643) | freshwater metagenome | isolation source: river surface water | place: USA:Blue River Watershed | collected 2017-08-15
AACTCGAATTCTCGATTCTGACATGGAAGACAATCAAGAGACTCGTTACATTATCGATCCGAGCGGATTCCAGTGGCCAGAGGGAGTCAAACTTAGCGCCAAGCAACTTCAGCTGCTGCAACTGGCCTCTTCGGTTTGGCGTCAGGCATCGCTTTCTAGCGATGCAGCCCGAGGGCTCGACCGACTTCGTGCTCTAGGCACATCAACACCAAGCTCAGACATTATTGCCTTTGCTCCGCGCATCAAGACACATTCGCGAGCTTTCGCCCCACTTACAACCGCTGTAACCGAGCGCCGACAGGTGACCTTCAGCTATCGCCGGCCAGATCAAGATGAGCCAGAAACTCGCACGTTTCAGCCGTGGCGCATCTCGCACATCGAAGACCAGTGGCTGGTTCAGGGCTTTGACGTAGCAAGACAAGAGGCAAGAAACTTCTTGCTCAAGCGAATAGTTTCTGAGGTGAAAATCAGCAAAGATGTGGTTTTCGACCCGCCAACTCAGGCCCAGATTGATCAGCATCAGGCCGAACTCGACGCCCACATTGCCAACAACGTTGCGGTTCTCAATGTAAAGAAGGGTTCCTCGGCCTGGTTCCACTACGACATGTCGGCCAGCGATGAAAGCGATGTGCAGCAGCTCAAAATTCAATACATGGATTTAGCCTTGCTAGCCGATGACCTTCGCGACTACGCCGGCGATTTTGAAGTCATTGAGCCAGAGAAGCTCGACGAAGCAATTCGTCAGGGCTACGAGAAAGTGGCGGCAGCACATGTCTAGCCAGAGAAAAATGAACTCTTTCGATCGCTACAACTTTCTGTTGCCGCTGATTGGTTATCTAATGCGCAATCCAGAAACTACCGTCACTGCCGTGGCAACACATTTCGGTGTCGATGAAGTTTTCGTGCGAGAAGCGCTAACAACACTGATGACCACGGCGACATACAAAAACCGTGAGTTCGAAGACACCTATTACATGTTCGACCTCGACCAGCTCGATGACGAGGGAATCATATCGCTCTGGCAAGGTGAAGTAATCGAAGATGCACCAAGGCTCTCGGCCCGTCAGGCTTCTGCTCTGGCCGCCGGATTGAGCATCATGTCGACGCTTCCGGAATTCTCAAGCGAACATGAGATAACTGAACTGCTAGAAATCATTTCTCAGGGCACGGCCGAGAGCGGTCCGGCTGCAATTCACTACAAACCCGGCGCAATCGACTCAGACGTTGCCGTGATTCGCAAGGCGATGCTGAACAACCACCGCATCGAGTGCGTCTATCGAAACAATCGCGGTGAGACGACCACGAGACAAATTGATCCGCTCCGCCTAGACACGCGCGGAAACATTTGGTTCTTGCGCGGTTACTGCCTGATTCACAACGAGCTCAGAAACTTCAGGCTCGACCACATGGGCTCTGCCGTTGAACTCGAAGTCGAGATTTGCGAAGAAGCAAAAAAGATTCAAGACATCGACGATGCCGAATACGAGAGCAGCGAGACCGACATAACCGTGACGGTCGAGGTTGACCCAGAGGCCTATTCGATGCTTGGTGATTTTTCTGCCCAGATCATTAGAGAAGATAGAAAGTCAAACGTGGTCACGGCATCGATCAAAATCGGTTACCTGCCTTACCTCGGCAAGGTTATTGCTCACTACGGCGGTGCCGCCCGAGTTCTCGAGCCGGCTTCGGCAAGGCAGGTTGTGCGAAACTACGCCCTAACGGCCCTTGGGCTTGAGCCAGAAGGCTTACCGGAGCAGGAGTAATGAATTCAACTCTGACCGCCATAGTGTGGGTGACGCTGATTGTGGGTTCGCTGGTTTACCTGGGCTACGTGTTCTATTCGCTCTTTCTCAAGTCAAAGGCAACCTATGAGGCTAGTAAGCCCCTCATCTCAACGGTGACTCGTCTGGTTTCGGCAATCAACGAAAAGCCAAGCTATGAGCGCCCCTCGGACAATCTGTTTGATGACGTCAACGTTCACCTGGCCGAGCGAGCGAAACTCAAGAAGAAGCGAGAACTCGCCGCCGAGCAGAGACAGCGTAGGCTTATAGCGAGAATCAGAGACTTTGATACCCAAGAAAGTGAGCTCAAAAATGGCAGGACTTAGAGGTTGGGAATGGCTAATCATCCTGGCTATCGTTTTGTTGCTTTGGGGTGCACCCAAGCTACCCGGCCTCGCAAAGAGCATGGGTGAGTCAATTCGCGTATTTCGCAAAGAGATGAAGCCTGGCGATGCAAAGAACGCGCAAAAACCAGCAGAAAACGAGCAAGGCGAAAAGCCTTCTGAAAAGTAGTGGCTGCACGAAAAAACCCTGAAGCAAAAATGCCCTTCAGGGGCCACCTAATAGAACTTCGCAAGCGACTGGCTTGGTCGGCGCTTTTCATTTTGGCCGGCGCGGTTGGCGGCTGGTTTCTGTTTGATCCGGTCTTTGCAATTTTGCAGCAGCCGATTCTAGATCTCGCCAAAGAAGAGAATCTAAATGCCTCGGTTAACTTCGGAACCGTGATCGGCGCTCTCGACCTTCGCATTCAGGTTTCGATTTTTCTTGGCGTATTCGTCTCAAGCCCGGTATGGCTCTACCAGCTCTGGGCCTTCATAACCCCTGCGCTCAAGCGCCGCGAAAAGAAATTCACGCTTTTCTTTCTCTTTACAGCAGTGCCGATGTTCTTGGGCGGCTGCGCAATGGCCTGGGTTTCGTTTCCGACTTTTGTTCGCACTCTGCTGGGCTTTACGCCAGAGGGCAGCGCAAACGTAATCAGCGCAAGCGAATATGTTCTGTTCGCCCTAAGAATTCTTTTGGTTTTCGGAATCACCTTCGTGATGCCAGTGGTCTTGCTGCTGCTCAACTTCATTGGAGTCTTGAGTGCCAAGAGCATTATCAAGTCTTGGCGAGTAGCGGTGCTTGTGATTGCTTTGGTAGCAGCCCTGGCAACGCCAACCGCAGACCCAATGTCAATGCTGCTTGTCATGGTTCCGCTAATTCTTCTTTATCTGGTCTCTGCCGTGATTGCGCTGTTGCACGATCGAATAAAGGCGAAACGAACTGCTCAGACCGAATCGATTGACTAGTGGAAGAACTGAGCCCTGCCGAACGGTTCGCCAAGGCCAAGTCGAGCAAACAACCGCGATCGCTTCAGCAGTTTCTTGACACGATCGCTTTTGGCTTAGACGACTTTCAAATCGAGGCCTGCACCGCCTTGGCCGCCGGAAGTGGGGTTTTGGTCGCCGCCCCAACCGGAGCCGGAAAAACCATAGTCGGCGAGTTCGCAATTCATCTCGCAATTGAGACGAAGCAAAAGGTTTTCTACACCACACCGATCAAGGCACTCAGCAACCAGAAGTATCTAGAACTGGTGGCGAGATATGGCCCCGAACGCGTTGGATTACTCACCGGCGATACCAACCAAAACGCAGATGCACAGATTGTCGTGATGACAACCGAGGTTCTGCGCAACATGATTTATGCAAACAGCAACAACCTCATCGCGCTCGGTTTTGTGGTCATGGATGAGGTGCACTACCTGGCCGACAGGTTCAGGGGAGCGGTATGGGAAGAAGTCATCCTGCATCTACCGAAAGACGTCAAGATTGTTTCGCTCAGCGCCACCGTTTCGAACGCTGAAGAATTCGGGGCCTGGCTTGACGAGGTTCGCGGCGACACCAAGGTAATTGTTAGTGAACACCGACCCGTTCCGCTGAATCAGCACGTTCTGTTTGGTTCAGAACTCATGGATCTCTTTGAGGAGTCGAAGGGTTCTGTTCGGGTCAACCCAGAACTAGCGCAGAAACACGCGCAAAAGCTCAGGCAACCGACAAATCGCCCGATGCGAGGTCGTCGAGGTTATCCCGGCGGCCCGCGCGACCAGGGTTTGATACACAAACTCTCGAAGCCCGAAATCGTCGAAGTTCTTGACGAGAACGACATGCTTCCGGCCATTTTCTTTATCTTCTCGAGAGCCGGTTGCGAGGCCGCAGTGAAGGCCTGCCAACACTCATCCGTGCGGCTAACGACAACCGAAGAGAAACAAGAAATTCGTCGCGTCGCCGAGGAAAAGTGCTACAACATCGCCGACGAAGACCTCGATACGCTCGGTTATTTCGAATGGCTAGCCGCACTTGAGCGGGGAGTGGCTGCGCACCACGCTGGCATGCTCCCGGCCTTCAAAGAGGTGGTTGAAGAACTTTTTCTAAGAAAACTTGTGCGGGTGGTTTTCGCAACCGAAACACTCTCGCTCGGCATCAACATGCCTGCACGAACTGTCGTTCTCGATCGACTAGACAAGTTCAACGGCGAAGGCCGAGTTCAGATAACGCCTGGCGAGTACACCCAGTACACCGGACGTGCCGGAAGACGTGGCATCGATACAGAGGGTCACTCGGTTATTCAGTGGTCGGCCAACCTCGACCCCAACTCGGTTGCCGGTCTGGCTAGCAAGAGAACCTATCCGCTGGTTAGCGCCTTTAGACCAACCCACAACATGGCCGTCAACCTGATAGAAGCCTTCGGTCGCAACCGGGCCCGTGAGGTTCTTGAACTCTCGTTCGCGCAGTTTCAGGCAGACAGGTCTGTTGTTGGGCTCGCCAAAGGTTTACGCGAGAAACAGGTCTCTGTCGACGGCTATGCCAAATCAATGACCTGCCACCTCGGCGACTTCATGAGTTATGCCTCGATGCGCCGCGAGATAAGCGACATAGAACGCGAACTCGCGTCGAATCGAACTCGAGCCGAACGCGGCAAAGACATTCGCGCATCAAAGAGTCGCAACGAAAAAGAACGACACCTGCAAAAACTCGAGGCCGAAATCAAACATCACGCCTGTCACAGTTGCAACGAGCGTGAAGCCCACGCTCGCTGGGCAGAACGCTACTTCAAACTCAAGCGCGAGCTCGACTCTGCGCTCTCGCAAATCGAGGGGCGAACAAATCAGGTAGCGAGAACTTTCGACAAGCTCTGCGAACTGCTCGCCGATCTCGAGTACATCGAGTTGGATGGCGACGACGCAACGGTGCTAGATAGCGGCAAGACTCTGGCGCGCATCTATGGCGAGCGTGATCTTTTGATTTCAGAGTGCCTCAGGCATTCGATTTGGAAGGGCATGGATGCTCCGGCGCTTGCTGCGATGGCGGCGGCGCTGGTTTATGAGGCAAGGCGCGACGAAGAGTTTGAGAGCCGCATGCCCAAGGGCAACTTTGTCGACTACGCAGAAAAGACCGTCGACATGTGGTGGCAGCTCGAATCGCTATCGAAGAAATACAAGCTGCCGCAAACTGAGCCACTCGACTTCGCAATAAGTTTCGCTTTTTATCGTTGGGCCTCTGGCGCTCGACTCGACACGGTTCTAGACCTTGCCGATCTTTTGGCCGGCGACTTTATTCGCTGGTCGAAGCAGGTGATCGACCTGCTCGACCAAATTGCACAAACAGAAGACAAGGCGCTGGCAGAAACCGCAAAGAATGCCGTTGACACCGTAAAGCGCGGCATAGTCGCATACAGCTACTACGGTTAGCAAATAGGCTCATAAAGTGAAGAAATCTGTTTCCCGACTGGCAATTGCAGTGGTCTTCGGTGTCGCCGGTGGCTTGATTTCGTCGCTTGCATATCCGGCAAATGCCATTTGGGTTGCAATCATCCCGGCGGTCGCATTGATTCTCTACGCGATTTCGTTGGTGAAACCCGCACAGTCGTTGCTGGTTGGGTTCTTCGCCGGTGTTGCCTTTTACGCGTCTCAAATTCCATGGATGACGGTTTATCTAGGGCCCGTGCCATGGCTGGCGCTTTCGGTTCTCGAGGGGCTCATCTTTGCGGTCGGCAGTCTTGCGATTGCTCTGGCTCTGAAAACAGCCAAGAGTTGGAAGAGCAGTTTTTTCTCGAACGCAAATCTGGCGCTAATCGTGGCCTCACTCTGGACAGCGCGCGAATGGGTCGCGATGACTTTTCCATACGGCGGTTTTCCCTGGTCGAGGGTTGCTCTGTCGCAGTCGAACTCGCCCCTCGCGCCATGGGTCTTCTGGGGTGGCGGCTCGCTTCTAACCTTTGTGCTGGTCTTTGCAACCGCGCTGATTCTTTTTGCTCCTCGAGACTTTTTAATTCGAAACTGGCGCAAATCGGCAAGCGCTTTAGCCTTGGTATTGGTATTTGCTGTGCCAACAATAACTCCGCTCGACAACCGCGCAGAGGCTGGAACCTTAGACATAGCTGCCGTGCAAGGTAACGCCAAGGCCGGGCTTCTGGTTTATGAGCCGCTTGGCACAATTTTGCAGAATCACCTCGATGCAAGTGCGCCGTTGCTCAGCGACGAGAGTCGGCCAGATCTCGTAGTTTGGCCAGAAAACGCGGCGGATAAAAATCCTCAGACACACCCAGATGCCGAGGCGGCCATCGCCTCGCTAACAGATCAGCTTGGGGCACCGCTAATCTTCGGAACGATAACCGAGCGCGATGGAGAGATTTTCAATTCGACTATTCTCTGGTTGCCAAAAACCGGCGAGGCTGATTTCTATGACAAGAAGCGACCCGTTGCGTTCGGCGAGTTTGTTCCGGATCGTGAGTTTTGGCGCATGTTTGCACCAGAGCTAATCGACTTGATTCCGCGCGGCTATGCGTTTGGAACAAGAGATGGAATTCACACCGTGAGAAATGAAAAGCTTGGTGTGATGATCTGCTTCGAGGTTGCCATCGACGACATTTCTCGTGATCTGGTTGCTCAGGGCGCCAAGATTTTGATTTCACCAACAAACAACGCCGACTTTGGGCGAACCAATCAGTCAGAACAACAACTGGCTATTGCCCGCCTGAGAGCAATCGAAACCGGTCGAGCATTCGTGAACATAAGCACGGTTGGCACTTCGGCCATGATTCTGCCCGATGGAAAAATCGTTGAGCAACTCGACACTTACACCGCTGACACCATGCGGCAAGAACTGCCGTTGCGCACCTCGCTAACCCCGGCGATGATGTTCGGCGCAACGCTCGAGATGGCCAATAACTTTGCTGCGCTCGGCATTTTGATTTTCTTCTTTGTCACCTGGATTCGCAATCGTCGGGGGAGTCGATGAGCGAGACGCTGGTGATCATGCCGACCTACAACGAGAGCATGAACATCAGGCATTCAATCGAGCAACTCTTTGAGCACAATCCTGATGTGCACCTGCTAGTGGTTGACGACAATAGTCCCGATGCAACGGCCGCCGAAGTCGAAAAACTAATGCCAAAGTTCACCGGTCGACTTTTTCTGCTAAAGAGACCTGGCAAAGCGGGTCTTGGCCCCGCTTATCTCGCAGGCTTCGATTGGGCATTCGAACGCAACTATCAGCGAATCGCCGAGATGGATGCCGACGGAAGTCATCAGGCTTCTGATCTTGGTGCACTGCTAAGTCAAAAAGATTTTGATCTTGTGATTGGATCGCGCTGGATTAGCGGAGGTTCGGTTGTCAATTGGCCGCTCTCGCGAAAACTGATTTCAAAAATCGGAAACCTTTACACCCGCCTTGTTCTCGGCACCAAGGTTCGCGACATGACCGCGGGATTCAGGGTTTACCGCAGCAGCTTGCTCAGGCAATTACCGCTAGATCAAATTGCTTCGCAGGGCTATTCGTTTCAGGTCGAAATGGCATACCGAAGCATACGTTCGCATGCAAGCGTGGTTGAGGTGCCGATTACGTTTATCGAGCGAGAACACGGAGCGTCAAAAATGAGCTCTGCGATTGTTTTTGAGGCGCTCTGGTTGGTGACCAAGTGGGGAGTGGCTCGAATCTTTCGAGCGAAATACTAGATTTCGGCTTTGCCGAGTGAGCGGCGCGCCTTGATGTAAGCGAGTCGTTCTTTCAGAATCTCTTCGAGCTCCTCAGTTGATCGACGCTCGAGCAGCATCTCGTAGTGGCTTCGGCCTGGGCGCGAGCTAATGATCTCGAGGGCAATGTGCTTGCCGTCGGTTACGAGTGCTGCGAGGTGCGAGCACTGACGGCACTGCCAGGTTTCAGGAAGTTCGGCCTCTGCCGCAAAGACGATTTCGGTGACGTGATTGTCTCCACAGATGAAAGTGTGCTTGCTGCGCTCTGCCAAGTTGACGTTGGTTTCGCTTTCGAGACTCTGAGACCCAAGTCTCATGCCGCGCATTGTTTGCTCTGACATTTTTCCTCCTGGAGTTTGGCCATTTTGTGACCGAACTGATTAAACCCCCGGATGGCGTGCTTTATTCCGCGAGCGCGGCAATGATTAGGTCGATCCGATCGCTGACCACACCGTTTGCTCCGCGAGCGCGAAGTCGCCTGGCGATCTCTGGGTCGTTTATGGTCCAGTAGTGAATTTCGACTCCAAAGCCTTTGACCGCATCAATGAAGCTTTCGCCGTCGAAACGCAGCGGGCCGCGCGATGTTGGTATCTGTAGCGCATCGAGCCCCGACAAAATCCGACGCATGAGCGCCTTCAAGCCCAACTTGTGCGCCAGCCAGAGTGCCAGCAGTTCTGATGCCGAAGACGAGGTGGCGACCCCCGGCAGCAGTTCAGAGGCTGCCATCCTGCGTTTTTTGCTAAAGCTCGAGATGAGCACTCGGTCTAGAGCGTTCTGCCCGCGCACCGCCTGCACGGTGCCTGAGGCGGCATCCAGCGACTTGATGTCGATGTTGATGCGCGCGCTAGCAAATCGGCTTAGCAGGTCTTCGAGCGACATGAGTTTGCCGCCTTTGCGCAGGCGAATGGCCTGAAGCGCCGCCCAGTCGAGTTCTGCGACCTTCTCGGGCCTGCCCGCGATGCGAGCCAAATCTTCGTCGTGACAGACCACTGCAACGCCATCCCGGCTAGCGCGAACATCGACCTCTAGGTAGCCCGCACCAACCTGAAGGGCTCGTTCGAACGCCAACTGTGTGTTTTCGTCTAGCGGCTGCGAATTCTCACCGACGGTCAAGCCTCTGTGGGCCATAAATCTGAACGAGGCAGGGGAGAGGTAGGGCTTTGCCACGGCGTTCTCCCATCTGATTTACAGGTCTAGGCTAGGGTAATGCTCCGCTCGATGAGTCGCCTAATGCTCGGGCTTTTCATCTATGGTCTGGCCCTCGCAATGGTCATCAAGGCAGAGATCGGGGTGCCGCCCTGGGATGTCTTCGCGCAGGGTATCTCGAAGACTTTTGGCACAACTTACGGCCAGGCGAGCATCATCGTCTCGCTAATTGTGCTGATGGCCTGGATTCCCTTGAAGGTCAAACCGGGCATCGGCTCAATTCTGAACGCAATCTGCATTGGCCTGTTTGCCGACCTCTGGATGCCCTATGTGCCGCATTTTGACGGCTATCTCGCCAATTTGGCCATGTTTTTGCTTGGCATGGCAACCGTAGCCTTTGCCACCGGCATGTACATCAGTGCCAATCTTGGCAGCGGGCCGCGCGACGGGCTCATGCTCGGAACCCAGAGGGTGCTGAAGTGGCCACTTTGGGCCGTACGAACCATGTATGAAGGCACGGTGCTGACAATCGGCTGGATCATGGGCGGTCAGGTTCGCGAAGGAACCCTGATCTTTGCTATCTGCATCGGATACCTTATGCAAGCCTCGCTAAAGTTCTTCAAATACAAGAAGTAGCCAATGCAGCCCAATCAGCACAGAGAAACCGCCAGAGTGCTTCTGGTAGACGCGCAGAGGCGCGTTTTCTTGCTCAAGACTCACTTTGACCCCGAAGTTCAGCTGCCACCGCGCTGGATTACACCTGGCGGAGGCATAGACCCCGGCGAAACACCGCGTCAGGCCGCCGCGCGCGAGTTATTCGAAGAAACCGGTCTCAAAGTGAGCGAGGATGACCTGGGCCAGCAGATTTGGCAACAGTCTGGAAAATGGCTCTGGGGCGACTCGGTTAACTCAAATACCTACGTCGACCATTTCTTTCAACTCAACATTGAAGGTTTTGAGCTTGATGACTCGGCCTGGACATCCGACGAACGCCGCGACATTTTGGAGTGTCGCTGGTGGCATGTCGAAGATCTCAGCGACGAGTTTGTCGGCCCACACGGGTTAGTGGAGTTTCTAGTCAAGCATCTCGGCTAAACGGACAGACGGGCTTAGCCAGCTCATTGCCCACCCCTTTGGCCTAAACCTTTCGCCGATAATGAACATTATGTCAAGTAGTTAATATTTGGGTCTCAGGGGCACTTCCCCTTTGGGTTAGCGAAACTGCTGCCCCGAAAAGAATTCGACTCAAGCTTGAGACGCAGTCATCCATGCAGAAAGTTTTTGCGCAGCGGCACCGGAGTCGAGAGCTTCGAAGGCTCGCTCGAGCTGAACTTCGAATTGCCGATCAAGGTCTTGCTGCGATTCAATGGTCTGCTTTGAGAGGTCGTAGGCGATTAGTCCCCCGGCGGCATTCAGCGCGACGACCTCGCGAACGGCCTGGCTTGAAGATGCTCTCGGTTCGTTGAAGAGCCTTAGGGCTACTTCGGCGTTCTGCTGGGCTTGGCCACCCAGCAAACTGGCCAAATCGACCTTTTTCAGGCCCAATTTGACCGGATTTAGCTCGAAATTGCGAACCACTCCCCCTTGAACCAGCCAAATATCGCTGTTGGCGGTGGTTGTGAGCTCATCTAGACCGTCTAAACCCCTGAAAACTAGGGCTTTTCGGCCTCTAGCCGCCAATTCTGCGGCCATCAGCGGGGCAATTTGCGGGTTGGCCACTCCGAGCGAGGTGGCAACGGGCTGAGACGGATTCGCGAGCGGGCCGAGAAAGTTGAAGGTCGTCGGAACCCCGAGTGCTTTGCGAACCGGCGCCACGTGCCGCATGGCCGGGTGAAAGACGGGCGCAAAGAAGAACGTGATTCCGGCCGCCCGGTAAACCTCGGCAACCCGCTGAGGCGAAAGGTCGAGCCTAATTCCTAAAACCTCGAGCATTTCGGCAGAGCCTGTCTTTCCTGACGCCGATCTGCTGCCGTGTTTCATAACACCTACACCCGCTGCCGCAGCGACGATCGATGCCATGGTTGAAATGTTGACGGTGCCGATCATGTCACCACCGGTGCCAACAATGTCGAGAGCATCAGAACCCGTATCGAGCAACACAGATTTTTCTAGCATCACGTCGACGAGCCCGGCCAGTTCATCAACGGTCTCGCCCTTGCTTCGAAGAGCCATCATGAACGCGCCAATTTCTGCCTCTGAAGATTCGCCATCCATGATTTGTGACATTGCCCAGCCGGCTTCTTCGCGATTCAAATCGCGCTTGGCGAGAAGCTTCGCCAAGATTGTTGGCCAGGTGGTCGATGCGGTCATGCGCACAAGTTTATTGCCGAAAATCCAAGCAAATTCGCCCTAATGAGCCCGATTTCAATTGAACGTGGGTTAGCATTAAGCCATGTCTACTGCGACTTTTTCTTCGCCAACAATCAATCGCCCTAGTGCTACTTCTGTAGGCACAATTGTGTGGCTCGGCAGCGAGGTGATGTTCTTCGCAGCGCTTTTTGCCATGTATTTCAGCCTTCGCGCGAACTCCCCCGCGATCTGGGAAGAAGGAACCTCACACCTCAACGTTCCGTTCGCACTGGTCAACACCTTGATTCTTGTTGCATCGTCTTTCACCGCCCAGTTTGGCGTGTTTGCCGCTGAGCGCATGCAGCCTCGAGCAACCGGCTTGGCACCTACCAAGTGGGGAATGGTCGAATGGTTCATGCTCTCTTACGTCTTGGGAGCCGTGTTCGTTGCAGGTCAGGTTTGGGAATACGCAGTTTTGATGTCTGACGGTGTCTCACTTAGCTCCGACTCTTACGGCAGCGCCTTCTACATCACAACCGGTTTCCACGCCTTGCACGTTACAGGCGGGCTTATCGCTTTCCTACTGATCATCGGTCGCACCTTCGCAGCCAAGAAGTTCGGCCACTACGAAGCAACAGGAGCCATCGTTGTCTCCTACTACTGGCACTTCGTCGATGTCGTTTGGATCGGCCTTTTCCTAATCATTTACGTTCTGAAATAACAGTTGGAGCAAACGAGTAACAGCATGAGACAAACTCTAAAGAACTCACGTCGCAGCCCTCTTGCCGCCATCTTCGTGATTGCTGCCGGACTCATTTTGAGTGGTGGTGGCTACGCGGTAGCAACCACGGCTGTCGAGAGCACATCGGCGCAGACTGCTGTTTCTGCCCAAGAACAAATCAAAGAGGGCCAAAAGCTGTTCTTGGCAAACTGTGCAACCTGCCACGGCGTAAATGGCGTTGGCACCGCAGCCGGACCAACCGTCATCGGAGTTGGCGCCGCTTCTGCCGACTTCCAAGTTTCAAGTGGTCGCATGCCTGGTCAGGCAAGTGGCCCACAGATGCCACCAAAGCCAGTTCAGTTCACCGAAGAGCAGATTGCAGCGATTGCGGCATACGTTGGTTCGCTTGGCGTCGGCCCGAGCATTCCTACCGCTGACATGCTAGAAGCCAACGGCGATTCTGCCCGCGGTGGTGAACTATTCAGAATCAACTGCGCTATGTGCCACAACGCAGCGGGTGCGGGTGGTGCACTAACCGAAGGCAAGTGGGCGCCAACCCTGAAGGGCGTTTCTGCAAAGCACGTATACGAGGCGATGCTAACCGGCCCACAGAACATGCCGGTTTTCAATGATGCCAACCTCACACCGTCTGACAAAAAAGACATCATCACTTACTTGGCTTACATCGAAGCAAACCCCTCGGCCGGCGGTTATGAACTTGCTGGTCTCGGCCCGGTAGCCGAAGGGCTTTTCCTCTGGATTTTCGGGTTCGGTCTGATAATCCTCATCACAATGTGGCTTGGCGCCAAGTCCAACTAAGTTTCAGCAAAGGGAGCAATTAATTGAGCGATAAGGCTATGAAAGCCAAAAAGCACGACTACGAAGCCGGACTTGCCGTGATTTCGCCCGACAAAATTCAAGACCCTGGTCTTGAACCACATCGCGTGCGCATGACTGACAAGAGCGAGAAGCACGAGAAGAGCGCGAACCGTCAGGTTGCCGCCCTGTTTTTGCTTTCAGCTTTCGGCAGTGTGTTTTCGATCTACGCTTACTTTGCTTTTCCAATCACAGAAGATCTAGCGACCGTTCGTGCAAACAACCTCTGGCTCGGTCTCGGAATCACCCTCGGACTCTTGGGAATTGGAATCGGTGCGGTGCACTGGGCCAAGACGCTTATGCCAGACGCTGAAGTCACCGAGGAGCGCAAGCAGACTCGTGGCAGCGACGAGGTGCGCGCCCGCGCAATCGAGATCATCAAGTTGGCAGACCAGGAGTCTGGTTTCACTCGTCGTAAGCTAATTCGCCGTTCTATGTATGGTGCACTCGCACTATTTCCTATTCCGGCTATCTTCTTCTTCGGCGACCTCGGGCCTCAACCGGGTGACAGCCTTCGCCACACGATGTGGAAGAAGGGCACTCGCCTAGCTAAAGATCCGGATGGCACGCCAATTAAGGCAAGTGACGTTACTCTCGGCTCTATTTTCCACGTGATTCCTGCCGGCCTTGCCGAATTGCACTACGACCGACTAAATGAAAAAGCAAAAGCCGCAGTAATTCTCGTGCGTGTTAACCCATCGGAACTAATTGAAACCGAAGAGCGCAAGAGCTGGTCATACGACGGCATCGTTGCCTACAGCAAAATTTGCACACACGTAGGTTGCCCGGTTGCTCTTTATGAGCAGCAGACTCACCACTTGCTCTGCCCATGTCACCAATCGACTTTCGACTTGGTTGATGGCTGCAAGGTGATCTTCGGCCCAGCCGCTCGCCCACTTCCACAGTTGCCCATCACGGTTGACGCTGAGGGCTACTTAATTGCGCAAAGCGATTTCAATGAACCTGTCGGCCCTAGCTTCTGGGAGCGCTAAAGATGAGTAACACTTCAACCAAAGAGAAAAAGGGCAGCTTCCTCGCCGGCCGTGCAAACTACCTAGACGAGAGAATGGGCGTTGCCGGAATTCTGAAGGAATTCGGCCGCAAGGTGTTTCCTGACCACTGGTCATTCATGCTCGGTGAAGTCGCGATGTACAGCTTCGTCGTGCTTCTCATTTCAGGAACCTTCCTGACTTTCTTCTTCCAGCCCTCAATGGTCGAGGTAGTTTACGACGGCGCATATGGTCCGCTAAAGGGTGCTGAGATGTCAATCGCCTACGCTTCGTCTCTCGACATATCATTCGAGGTGCGTGGCGGTTTGCTAATGCGTCAAGTTCACCACTGGTCTGCGCTTCTGTTTGTTGCCGCAGCCGGTCTACACATGCTTCGCGTGTTCTTTACCGGAGCTTTCCGCAAGCCACGCGAAATCAACTGGCTAGTCGGATTCTTCTTGTTCGTAATGGGTATGGCTGGTGGCTTCACCGGTTACTCGCTTCCAGACGACTTGCTCTCAGGAAACGGTCTTCGCATCATCGACGGCATGATCAAGGGAATTCCCGTAATTGGAAGCCACGTTTCTTCGCTCTTGTTCGGCGGAGAGTTCCCAGGTCACTTGGTTGTGGCAAGACTTTACAGCCTGCACATCATGATCATTCCTGCACTCATTATTCTTTTGCTCGCTGTGCACCTCTTCATGGTTGTCATTCACAAGCACACCCACTACTCGGGTCCGGGCCGCAAAGACAGCAACGTCGTTGGTTATCCTCTGGCACCGGTTTACGTTGCTAAGGCCGGTGGATTCTTCTTCATCGTATTCGGTGTGATCATGCTGATCTCTGCAACCTTCACCGTGAACCCAATTTGGAACTATGGAGGCTACGACCCATCCCCTGTTTCTGCGGGAACACAGCCTGACTGGTACATCGGTTGGCTAGACGGCGCTCTTCGACTCGTTCCAAGCGGTTGGGAGTTCGTTGCTCTAGGTGGAACCTGGTCAATGAATATTCTGGTTCCGCTTGTAATCAGCCTCTTGTTCTTGGGACTCGTTGGTGCCTACCCATTCATCGAGAAGTGGGTTACCGGCGACGACCGCGAGCACCACGTGCTTGACCGCCCGAGAAACGCTCCTGTTCGCACCGCCATCGGCGCCGCAGGTGTGACCTTCTACGCGGTTCTGTGGGCCGGAGCTGCGACAGACTTGATCGCTACCCACTTCCACGTGTCACTAAACCACGTGCTGATCACAATGCAGATTCTGCTCTTCGCAGGCCCTGTGCTCGCCTTCTGGGTCACAAAGCGAATTGCTCTAGCGCTTCAGCGAAAGG
>JACCDH010850818.1_pt1 | contig 15140 bp, 14 predicted proteins | sample 7442481 | NCBI WGS metagenome assembly JACCDH01 (sample SAMN15323433, study PRJNA562643) | freshwater metagenome | isolation source: river surface water | place: USA:Blue River Watershed | collected 2017-08-15
ATCGCACGTCTTGCGGCTGGACGCCAGCGTGGCCGACAGCTACAACTCCCCGGCCTATTGGGACATGCTGAGCGTGCGCGGCTACACGCTGGACAACCGCTACAACTACCGCCGTGAAGGTTTGCCCATTTCGGCCGAAACCATGATCGGCATGGACAACAAGGAGCGCATCGAGCTGTTCAAAGGCACGAGCGGCATCCAGGCGGGCACCAGCGCACCGGGCGGTTTGGTCAACTACGTGGTCAAGCGTGCCCCCAGCGGCAACGACGAAGTCATCCGCAGCGTGAGCGCCAGTTACGGCCCGGGCAAGAGCAGCAGCATCGGCTTGGACCTGGGCGGACGCTTTGGCGAGAACAAGGACTTTGGCTACCGTTTCAACGCGGCCTATGAAGACCTGAACCCCTACATCCGCAACACCCAGGGTCACCGCAACTTGATCGCACTGGCCATGGACTGGCGCATTTCTCCAGACAGCAAACTGGAATGGGAGTTTGAACAAAGCGAGCGCCAACAGATGGGGGTGAACGGCTACAGCTTGTTGGGTGACCAGCTGCCTGCGCCTGTGGATGGCAAAAGCAATTTGACTCGCCAAAGCTGGTCAGTACCAGGCGTTTTCAAAGGCATGACTGGCAGCATCCGATTCAAGCAAAATCTTGAGAATGGCTGGCTGTGGACCACGCAATACGGCGGTCAGCGACTACGCACCGATGACAATTTGACTTTTGCATGGGGCTCCAACCTGCACTCCATGGGCTTGTCATACCCCGTCGATCAAGACGCCACACTCTATGACTTTCGTAGCCTGAACGAAAAACGCATCTCAGACACTCTTCAGACTGAGGTGGCAGGCGCAGTGACTTTGGCTGGGTTCAAGCACAACCTCTCATTGGGTGTGCAAAGAAGTCGACTGCTGGACCGATTACCGCCTAAGCAGGCTTGGAACTATGCGGGCAGCTTAAATAGCGGCTCGGAACCTGACCCAACTCCAGTTTATGCAAATGCCAACCGAAGCGAATACGCCACGGAGTTCAGCGTCAAAGACCGCATAGACCTAACCACTACCACCCGATTGTGGCTTGGAATGCGACATGTGAAATACGACAGAAGCAGTGAACAAAATGCCCCACAAGGAAGTAATGTCAGTGCGATTGATGGCAACGCCACATCACCATGGTTGGCACTATCCACGCAAGTTGACGAAAAAACGCTCTATGTTTCCCACGGGTATGGACTGGAGCAATTTGTCACGCCCAACGCCAGTGCCTCATTTGCTAATCCTGGTGAACAATTGGGTGTCAAGAAAAGTACTCAGACAGAAGTCGGTGTCCGACATCCCAACAAAGATCGCGGATTCGAGTGGTCTGCAGCTGCGTTTCATATTTCCCGACCACTCGCCTACGACATCTTCGATCCCAACACCTGGCTGAGTACCCGCTACTTAGACGGCAGACAAATCCATACGGGCATGGATATCAGCGTGGGTTGGCACAACAACACTGCTTGGTCCTTCAATGGCCAAGCACAGGTTGTAAAGGCACGCATCTCGGAAGTCGCGTTGCATCCGGAAGTTGGAACAAGTCCACTCAACGTGCCTAAATACACCCTGCGTGCCCAGGCCCAATACCGCTTTACGGAGATCCCCGGTCTTCGCTCCAGCCTGCGTGTGAGCCATGAAGGCGAACGCCGTGTGCTGGAAGACGGCAGCATCAATTTGCCTGCATGGACCACACTGGACTTTGCTACCCATTACGACACCCGCATTGACGGCACACGCACGCAATGGACGTTGGCGATCGACAACGTGGCAGACCGCCATTACTGGCGTGAGTCACCCAAACAATTTGGCCACTATTACCTCTACCCGGGCGCACCACGAACCTTGCGTTTGGCCGTCAAAGCGAGCTTTTGAAATTGAGAACGCAAGTTTTTTGAAAAAACTCCATCCCCCTCTCAAAAGCATGAAAATATGACGCTATAATTTCGGTATTGTTCCTCAATAGCTCAGTCGGTAGAGCGCCGGACTGTTAATCCGTAGGTCCCTGGTTCGAGCCCAGGTTGAGGAGCCAAAAAAGACAAGCCCCTGCATTCACGTGCAGGGGCTTTTTCTTTGGCCTGTTCAAGGTCATGCGGCGCGTCCACTGCGTGACAGCGATGGCAGTTTGATTGCCCAATACTGCCCGCATGAAAATCTTCTTCTCCCCCACCTCCCCCTATGTTCGCAAGTGCATGGTCACCGCGCATGAAGTCGGCTTGGTCGACCAGTTGGAATTGCTCCCCGCCAGCGCACACCCCGTCACACGCGACCAGAACATCGTTGCCAGCAACCCCTTGGGCAAAGTGCCGACCCTCGTCAACGATCAGGGGCTTGCCCTCTACGACAGCCGGGTCATCTGCGAATACCTCAATGAGCTCGGCCATGGTCATTTGCTGGCCAAAGAAGGCCCCCTGCGATGGGAGGCTTTGACCCTGCAATCGCTGGGGGACGGCATATTGGACGCAGCACTGCTCGCCCGCTACGAAAACCATGTTCGCCCCGAAGAGCTGCGCTGGGCCGATTGGGTGAAGGGCAAGCTGGACGCCATCCACACCTCTTTGGCCCAATTGAATCAGCATCCCGAATGGTTTGACCGTGATTTCAACCTGGGTTTGCTGACCATCGGCTGCGCACTTTGGTACCTTGATCTGCGGTATCCGGAGCTGAACTGGCGCCAGAACTATCCTGTGCTGTCCAAAGCGGCAACGCCCATCCTGAACCGCGAATCCATGCAACAAACGTGGGCCCTGAAGTCTCTTCCGACCTGAAAGGATTCACAATGCAAGCCGCTTGGTACAGCCAGAATGGAGAAGCCAAATCTGTCCTGATCGTGGGGGAGCACGCCACGCCGACACCCCACGCCGGGGAGGTTCGGGTCAGACTCCACACATCCGGGGTCAACCCGTCGGACGTCAAGTCACGCAAGGCCCGACCCATTTCAGACCCTTTGATCATTCCGCACAGCGATGGCGCGGGCGTGATCGATGCTGTGGGTGATGGCGTCTCCAGCGCCAGAGTGGGCGAACGTGTATGGGTCTGGAATGGCCAATGGCAGCGCCCTTTGGGTACAGCCTGCGAATACATCACCTTGCCAGCGGCCCAAGCTGTGTCTTTGCCCTCGCACATCGACGATGGTGCGGCCGCCTGTTTGGGCATCCCGGCCCTGACGGCTGTTCAAGCCGTCCATTTAGCCGGCGATGTTCACAAGAAAACCGTTCTGGTCACGGGCGCCTCTTCGGCTGTGGGCCACTACATCACCCAACTGTTGACCTTGCAAGGCGCGCACGTGGTGGGCACCGTTGGCTCTGCAGCCAAAGCGGCGCATGCACAGTCTGCTGGGTGCAAAGACGTCATCTATTACAAAACAGAATCTGTGCCCCAACGCCTTCAGGAAATCACCCAAGGCGCTGGTGTTGACCTGATCATTGACATGGATTTCGCCACAACGAGTCAATTGATCTCCGCGGGTGCGCTCAAACCCCACGGCACCGTGGTTTGCTATGGCTCCAACAACCCTGGTGACGTTTCCATCAACTTCCGACCACTGCTGTGGGGTTCCATCACCCTGAAATTCTTTTTGGTGTATGACCTCACCCCTGAAGACCGACATGGGTGCGTCAAGGCATTGTGTGAATTGCTGAACACCGACACACTGAAACACACCATTGCGGCAACGTTCAAGCTCAAAGACATTGCTTTGGCCCATGAATCGGTAGAACAGGGCCAACTGATCGGCAACGTGGTGATCGACCTGCGGCCTTGATGAGACGCAATTGATCAGCGCAATTCACGTCACCAGCAAAAGGTTGGGCGCAGTTTCTACAATTTGAAAATGAACGCTTTTTTGAATGCGCTAGGCTTCCAATCTGCTTGGTGGATCTGCGTCGCTGGTGCAGGGTCTTGGCTAGAGATACCGGCTTTGATTTATTGCGCCGCGCTGATGTGCGCGCATCTTTACTGGTCCTGCCATCGATGGCAGGAGATCAAGCTGGCGGCATTGGTGATGTCAATGGGCATCGTGCTCGATTCTGGCCTTCAATATTTTGCAGTGATCGACTTTCACGGTTTGTCGGTGGGGCCGCTTGTACCGTTTTGGCTTTGGCTGCTATGGGCTTTGCTGGCCTTGACTTTGAACTCCTCGCTGAACTTTCTCAAAACCAAACCACTTGTGCTGTCTTCTGTTTTGGGCCTGGTTTTCGGCCCGCTGTCTTACTTCGCAGGCGCCTCGTTCGGCGCGGCATCCGTCGAGCGCTCCAGTACAAATTTCTGGGTCCTGGGCTTGGTCTGGATGCTCGCGATGCCTGCCATGGTCCATCAAGCGCAACGCATCTTGCCGGAGGCCAAAAACCCCAAGTCAAGTGCGACCGACTGACGCAGCGTTATCGACACTGAGGCCGGGCTGCCCCTTCTCCAAGAAAACAAGAGCTCACATCTACGCGCCTCAAAACCATACATCGCCGGATCTTGCTGCGGCTGAAACTCGCCCCGCTCGCACCAGTGAATTGACCGCGCTTGAAGAGACATCACGTCTTACTGATGCGGCACACAAATGAACAATGCCAAGGACGGAATGAAGAAGCTTGAAAATTTCCTTGCTCAGCGTCCAAAACCAAAGGTGACAAAACGGCCATTTTGGTCACTCACCATGTCAATATTTTCGAATTCATGTGCCAAAACATTGGATCGGGTGACGTGTTTTGTTCAAAATTGACATGAAAGGAAAAACGCTTCCTACAAAGTCTTTACACGGCCCGAGTGAAGTACCCACAGAACTTGATCGCCAAAAAACAATTCCACCGATATAAACAATTAAACAGTATTGAAAAATTAATCACACCTTATAACTATAAAATTCGATAAAAAGTTAAAATTCTTTCGTTCTGTTTGATGGCGACTTAGGGATTTCTATGGAATTGATCACTCTCATTTGGCTTGTTGCGGCCACTGCACTCGCATGGCCGCACGACGAGGTGGCTAGCCAACGGGTCACATTGCTGCCATCGGCAAATGGCGAAGCGGGTGCGGTGGTGGTCAGCACTGCTGGGATCGAACACCTATTGAACAAACCCTATGCAAGCTTGGATGTTATGCACAATGGGACTGCAATAGAGACCACGAGCGCCCCCTCAGAAGTCGATGCACGTTATGGTCTTTTGCTTCAGGCGCAGCCGCCAAGACCTCAAAGTTTTCAGCTTTATTTCGTCAATGGGTCAGACCGCCAATTGACACCTGAGTCCATAAATGCTTTGGCGAGTCTGCAAACTTACCTGCAGTCACGTCCAGCACCTGAAGTGACGGTGATTGGCCACACCGACCGAACCGGCCAAGCCGCTGCCAACGATGCCTTGTCACTGAAAAGAGCGCTGAGTGTGCGCGAGTTGATTCACAAGGCGGGCATTGCCACCGACAACATACCCGCGTTGGGTCGTGGCGCCAGAGAGCCGTTGGTGACTGGTGATCAAGAACACTTGAATCGCCGCGTCGAAATCCACGTACGCTGAGCGGCAGATCCGAGGGAATATGAAACTGATCAAACAAATACTGATCACAGGCAGAGGACGTCCTGCAGCGATATTCATTTTGTTGTGGGCCTTGACGATGAACATCCTGACGGAGTTGCCGCCGTCTTGGCCGCCCCTGCAAAAGCCGTGGAGCATGGTCACCACTTATTTCGGAACGCCCTTTGCATCGGCTCGCCATTTGCTGTTCGACGGCTATCAAAAAGAATACCCCAGACAACCGCAATCTCAACCCGTGACCATCGTGGCCATTGATGAAAAGAGCCTGCAAGCTTTTGGACAATGGCCTTGGCCTCGGTACAGGCTGGCTCAGCTGATTGAAGCCATTGGCAAGCACAAGCCGGCAGCCGTTGGACTTGACCTGTACATGCCCGAGTTTGACCAAACCTCACCAGCTCAAGTGGCCAAGGGATTGAAACCTGAACACCAAGCCCTGGCAGAGCAACTGCGCAGCTTGCCATCCAATGAACAGGTTCTTGCACAGTCATTTCGGCATGTACCAACGGTGCTCAGTGCGGCGGGCTTTGACCAACCGGCCTACACCACCACGGCTGGCATGCGAACGTGGCCTGTGAAACTCGATGGCGCAGACAAGTTGCCAGAATTTTCGCGACGCTTTGACCAAGTCCTGGCGAGCTTGCCAGAATTGCAAGCTGCGGTTCGCGGTCAAGCCCTGGTGAGCGTGGATCTGGAAAATGGACTGGTCCGGCACCTGCCCTTGGTGATGAATTTGACCGATCAAGCAGTGCCAAGCTTGGCACTTGAAATGTTTCGTGTCGCAACAGACTCTGCTGCCGTTCAGGTACAGATCAATCCTCGAGGCGTCCAATCTGTTGGCGTCGCAGACTTGACTGTACCGACCCTGCCCAAAGGCGACATCCCCTTGCACTTTGCCCAACACAAGACAATGGCCACACGCTATGTGTCAGCCAGCGACGTGATTCAAGGACAAGTTGCACACCAAATGTTGTCTGGCAAATTGGTACTGGTTGGCTTGACCGGCTCGGGCCTGAGCGACATGCGTACCACTGCGCTGGGTGAAACCGTGCCTGGCATCGAAATCCAGGCACAACTGATTGAGTCCTTATTCGACGGCAGGATTCTGCAAAGGCCCTACTGGTTCAAATGGGCGGAGACCTTGGCTTTGCTGATCGTTGGAGGCGTTTTGATTTGGTATGTGCCGCGCCCTCAATCGCTGCTATCCACTTACTTGCGCAAAGTACCCAAATCCAGCCTGTGGCTGACTTTGGCCACCAACGGTTTGATCATTTGGATCGGTTTCAAAATCTTTGCGCATACAGGCTTGCTGTTTGATGCGGCCTCTTTCTTCTTGATCATCAGCGCCGTCATGGGCAGTTTGGTATCCACCGTGCTGGCCGAGATTGACAACTTGAAAAAGTCTCAAGAGGACATGCGACCCGATGTAGTCGGATAAGAGCCCCTCCAGATTGGCATTGCGTTGCATCGCTAAGCACATTCAACCACCTGTCCGCCCATTTTCAATACATTTTCATGACGGGATCAGAACATGAAAAACACCCTCTTTTTAATCTGCTTGAGCTTGATTGCCATGGCAAGCCATTCGGCCGAAATTGCTGGTACGGTCAAAACTGTCAAAGGTCAGGCCTATATTGAAAGAGCTGGCAAACACATTCCTGTCTCTGTGGGCTCCAGCCTCTACCCTTTTGACCGCCTAATCAGCGGCCCCAGCAGCAGTGTTGGCGTCACGTTGAGCGACAGCACCATGCTCACGGCAGGACCGAACTCCACGATCGAGCTGAACCAATATGCATTTGACAGAAACACCCGCGCAGGTCGCATGGACACATCGGTCAAGCGGGGAACAGTGGCTATTGTGTCTGGCCAAATTGCCAAGGCCAACCCTGAGCAAGTGGTCTTTCGAACGCGTTCAGTGACATTGGGCGTCAGAGGTACTGAATTCATCATCGACGTGGATGCGGAAACAAAATCTGAAAAATGAAGCGGATAGGGCTATGACAGGACCAAACTGGTGTAAATTGTCATTCATGTCAATTTCACCGCGTCAACCCACAGCAATGCCTTTGAAACAACACCAACACGTCTCGACTCTATCGGTCGGGGATCTGGTTTTTTGAAGATGAACGCCATGGCTATGCACACCACCAAATGCCGCGCTCGCTGCGTCAGTCAAAGCATATTGTGGCTATGGCTCTGTCTGATGAGTCTGTCGGCTCATGCCCTGACCTTGGGCGATTTGGCTGTGCCATCAACCGCAGCGCCCCACTTTTCTGCAAGCTTTCCGTTTTCGGATGACAGACCGGTCAAATTGTCCGAGATGCAAGCGCGTGTGGCCACCCGCGGCGAATACGCAAGGCTGGGCTTTCCCATGTCATCCGTGGTGCGTGAATTGCGCGTGCGCGTTGTACCTGCGTCTGCAACCGTGGGATATGTCGAGCTCTATTCACCGTCACAGCTTTCGCAAAATCATTTCGATTTGCTCATATGGTCCAGCTATTTCGGACAAACGACCTTGACGCATTACCGCGTGGCGTTGAATGAGATGCCATTTCTGATCAAGGGCAAAGTGCTCAGTTCAACATCTGCACAATCGCCAACGCCTCGATCTGAAGTAGCGGCTACAGCGGTTGAAAAAACGAAAAAAAACCCCCGATCAAAAAAGACCCTCTCGCCCACTGTGGCCATAGATTCTGATGCCGTCACCCCAAGCGAAACAGAATCGGCAGAAGACCCGGCCAACATCATCACGCCAGCCATTGAGCAGGCTAATCCGACCCCTCTGGCTGCAGCCGTCAATGGCTCTACCAACGAAGCGCGCATGGCATCGGATACGAGTTCTACGGCATCCCACGTTTCACCCCCATTGATGGAGGCATTACCAGCGACGACCTTCACGCAGACGCAAGGCCAGTTCAACACAGTGGGCATGCTGCTGGTGGCTTCTCTTGTATTGTTTTTAGTTGGTTTTTTCGCAGGGAGGCTGCGCAGTGGCCTGCGGATCCCAAGAACAGCCGCCAAGCCAACATCGATCGATAGCTTGGAGCCCACCAAACGTGATTTAGCACATCCTGCGCCCCCACCCAACCAATCACACGATGCGGATTTTTACAGCGCCGCACCAGCCATGCACTTCGCACAACAAGCATCAAGCGAGCAGGGGGGCATTCACGGAAGCACGCATGAAATACTGCTTCCCCCAGTCATGCCAACGCATGTTGCACCCCACGCGGCCTTTTCGAGCAAGGCGGTGACGCGTGCGTCAGCCTCTGCTTTGCCCACACCAGGATTTGACAATCGCTCAGGCCGCAACAAAAAAACCGGCCATACAAAATCTGCGGGCAACGCCAACATTGATCTGGCCAAGATTTACCTGAGCATGGGTGACCCCAGTACGGCACTGATGATGTTGCGACAAGTGGCAGAACAAGGCTCAGATGCCGAAAAAGCCGCAGCAAAGCAGCTGATTAACGGCATAACTTGAGCCGTTGCCTGAGTCGCTTCAGACGATCACTATTTATTGCTTGATCTTGCGATATAGGGTCCGCAATGTCACTCCGGCGATTTCGGCTGCCTTCTTTTTATCGCCGTCACAGAAATCAATCAACTTCATGATGTAGTCTCGCTCTTGAGCCTTAAGCGCGGTGAAAGAATTAGCGCCTTCTATGTCAACCACTTCTGCGGCACGATCACCAGCTTGCCACATCGCGCCAGGCGAGGCCGCGTTGTAATGACGCGCCATGTAAGCCTGCCCATGCTTTTGACCTGCGATTTGAGCGGCCAAAAATTCATCATCGGCAACATCTTGGGCTGACAAGTTGTCCAGATCATCGTCTGGCACCTCTGTAGTGGACTGGGTGCTGTGCGAGCTTTGATTCGTGTGCTTTGGCGCGAGAAAACTGGCAGATTGATGATTTTGATCATCGGACTGCGCGCGTGCGCCGCTCGCATTGGCCACATAACCCTTGAAATCAGGCAACATCGACCGGAGCGAACTTTTCTCAATCACGCGCTCTGATTTGCTGGACGGCGTTCCCGCATGAATGGACTGAATGACATGATGCTCCGAATAAACATCCGTCTCAAATGTGCCAACCAAGCGATGGATGATGTTGCGCAGCTCCAAAATATTGGCAGTGAATCTGTGGTGACACAAAACCTCCATCGCCTCTGGCGTGAGTTGTTTACCGGATGCAGTGGGCATCTCAAGCATGATTGAGCGCACCAGATCGGCGATATCGTCCCTTCGCTCGTTCAACGAAGGTGTGCGGATGGTGAGCGTATTGATATGGTGCAACAAGTCATTGCGAAACTTGCCGTGCTCCACCATGGCCATGAGATCCTGGCTGGATGATGTGATCAAACGGAAATCACTGTTATAGGTGTCACTCGAATTAACCGGTGAATAAGTATTGCTTTCCAGCAAACGCAAAAGCAAGGTCTGGCAAGCTGCTGGCAACTCCCCAACTTCATGCAAATACACCGTACCGCCCTCAGCCAGCGCCACTGCACCTTGGCGCAGTTGGTGGTTATAAGGATTCAGCACCCCCAACATCTCCAGCTCAAACTTGCTTTCCTTGATGCCCAGACAATCAATCTGAACAAAGTTACCACCACTGCGCCCGCCTACGTTGTGCACCGTGGAAGCCGATTGGCGTTTGCCTGTTCCGACCTCACCCGCGAGCAATACCGGATCGTCCGATTGGCTGGCCAAATGCAAGCGACGTACAAAGCTGTGAAAAGCCGCACTGGTTGGACTTTTGTGAAGCGTCAGGGCTGATTGTTCAGATTGAAAGGTTGGCATAGTGATCGCATGTTGAAGTCAGTGACATTTTTGACACTGGCTTCAATTTTAAGACCATATGAAAACTTTTGAACAGTTAATATTTACCAAATAATTTCTTAAGATACATTAAATTTACAAAATAAAACAATTAAATTGAAATAACCGGAAATCTCGTTTCCGACTGACGCCATCATCCTTGACAATACCGCATCGATACTTTCTGACCCAGCAACAAATCACCCTGCAAACTGCGGTATTTGTGCACAAATTCTTTACCGCTTCGCAGATAACTCACATTGTCACTGTCGCCACAGGTCCACTCAATCACTTTTTGCCGAAGGTCCTTGCGGGCCTCAAGAGTCAATTTCGAATAATTTACATTAAAAACATACTCATAAATAATTGTGTTATCGACCCGTTTGAGCCCCTGCAGAGTGGTCATTTGATCAATCTTGGAAGGCATGCTCATGTTGATTTTTGTAAGCATTTTATCGATGTTTTTGTCGGTGCTTGTCGTCACGACCTTGGTCACGCTACGTCGAACATCGCTGTCTACAAAGCCCCCCCAAAGTGCATCAATGCTGCCAGCGAAAGCAGGGATGCCGAGTCCACCGAAAAACGTAAAAAACAAAAGTGTCTTCAAAAGCATGGTCAGCAAGAAAAGTTGAAAAAGTTTGCTGTTATCGCAATTGATTCAGCAATAGACTATAAATTTTTGTTAATTTTATTACTAAATAACAGTTTCATTTGATGATCCCTGAGCACTTGTGTCAAGTTGTAACGAAGCTGTGAAAGTGCGGGAAGACGTAGCGATGTCAGGTGGCGCACCTGATCTGGGGGAACAGCAACGATATTGATCCCCCACTTTGGCTTGACTGTAAATGAAGCCTGCCGGTTTTTTGCAATAGAAAGTAGTATTTTTAAAACGAAAAAAGCCTCCAACTGTTATTAGTTGGAGGCTTTTGTACGATCAAATGGTCGGCGTGGCGGGATTCGAACTCGCGACCCCTTGCACCCCATGCAAGTGCGCTACCAGGCTGCGCTACACGCCGACTAGAAATGAATTATACCCTGAGAAATAGCCCTCACACACTCAGCAAAGCGCGAATATCCAAAAGCTCTCGTTGAAGGGAAGCGTAATCTGCCGCAGGGACATCCAGGTCAAACGAAGGCCTGTATGCAGACAGGTCTGAAGCCTCTTCGTCCACCACATCTGTACTCAACTCAGCATCTGGATCTGCAGGCAAAGCACGTCGTCCCAGGCGATCCGCCTGCACCAACTCTTGCAACTTGTTGCGTGCCCCACTGATGGTGAACCCTTGGTCGTACAACAGATCCCGAATACGTCGGATCATCAGCACTTCATGGTGCTGGTAGTAGCGCCGATTGCCTCGACGCTTGACCGGGCGCAACTGGGTAAATTCCTGCTCCCAATAGCGCAGCACATGGGGCTTAACGCCACACAACTCTCCCACTTCACCAATGGTGAAATAGCGTTTGGCAGGGATAGAGGGAAGCGGACTGTCCATGAACGACAACAAGTTACGTGGAAAACCTTGTAGCTTACTGCAACTTATGGACTCAAGTCCAGCCCGTCTTGCAGGCGTTCAGCTTGACCACTTGTGACTCGATGGCGGTAGCAAGCAGAAAAGTGCTCATAGATGCTTCAAAACAGTTTCAATCCGAGTGCAATTCGTCTTTTACGACCGTGCTACAGAACAGTAAACGAACAGACAAGGCATTTTCCAAAACGGACGAGTGTGTGTTTTTTGCCAGGTCAATGCTGCGAAGTTCCCATGTGGAGCGCAAAAAGATCGGCACCAGCAGATGCAGACATGCACGCAAGCTGGCACTCCAAACTATCAGGTAACGCTCCTCTCACTCACAAGAAGCCAGCGCAGCGATATGAACTCGCGGGCGACAAAGCAACCCAAGTCGTCCATGGTTGGTTAAAGCATGCACGACGTCTGGACGACAATAAAGTTGTCTTGTACGTCTGGCCAGAGATCAGCCACATGCGGATGACGGTTGGCATGTCCAATCGCTCAAATGCTGCCGCCAGCACTGAGCGCTTTAGGCAAAAAAAAACGGTCCGAGTCTTGGACTCGCACCGCTTTCTTATTCAAGGAAAAAAGTGATTACTTCTTCTTGTTCACGGCTGCCTTGAAGGCGGCACCGGCAGTGAATTTAGGAACGGTTGCGGCTGCGATCTTCAGCTTCTCACCAGTGCGGGGGTTCTTACCGGCACGAGCAGCGCGCTTGGCGGCCTTGAAAGTGCCAAAACCGATCAATTGCACATCTTGCTTCTTGGCAACGGTCTTGGTGATGATTTCAACCAATGCCGACACAGCACGGCCAGCAGCAGCTTTGGACAATTCGGTTTCTTTAGCCAGGGCTTCGATCAGTTCTGCTTTGTTCACGAGTTATCTCCTTAAAGGGTGAGAGGGGAAACCGAATCATAAATCATGCGGAGCACAATTTCTCAAAATTGGAAAATTGCCATCACAACTTATGAATACATCAGAGGTGTTTAAACCATTTGGCCAAAGAAAAAGCCCCGTAGATCTGTGATTTACGGGGCTTGAATCTGGTGGGCGATACATGGATCGAACATGTGACCCCTGCAGTGTGAATGCAGTGCTCTACCGCTGAGCTAATCGCCCTATCGCTTTGCAGCGTAGACCTGAATTATGGCATAAAAAATCAGCCTCGTTGAGTCGGCCAGAACAATTTTTGAACTCAATGGGCATTTGCCACAAGACGCCAGATGGTTTTACCTCCACTGGACTTGTCCATTTGAGCCAGTACGTCTTCATGTGCCGCCAGCTCTTGATCATTGGCGCTCAACACTGGCAAAACAAAACCGGTCAAGTCCACTTGTACTGAAACCCCGGATGCATCGGTGCTTGAATCCTGGCCCGCATCAATCAGCAAGGCCTCTTGGCCGCGCGTCATGTTGATGTACACATCAGCCAGCAATTCGGCATCCAGCAAAGCGCCGTGCAAGGTGCGGCCGGAGTTGTCGACTTCGAGGCGGTCGCACAGCGAATCAAGGCTGTTGCGCTTGCCAGGGAACATTTCCTTGGCCATGGCCAGGGTGTCGATGACGCCGCTGACATAAGCCTTGAGTGGTTTCTTGCCCACGCGCTCCAGCTCTTTGTTCAAAAAGCCGATGTCAAACGCGGCGTTGTGGATGATGAGTTCCGAGTCGCTCAGGTAATCCAGAATTTCGTCGGCCAGTTGCGCAAACTTGGGTTTGTCCCGCAAAAACTCGTTGCTGATGCCGTGCACCTTAAGCGCATCTTCGTGGCTGTCGCGCTCTGGGTTGAAATAGAAATGCAGGTTGTTGCCGGTGAGCTTGCGGGCATACAGCTCCACACAGCCCAGCTCAATGATGCGGTCGCCGCCTTCGGCTGAGAGGCCGGTGGTTTCGGTGTCCAGAACGATTTGACGCATGCTTGTTCGCCTTCGCTCAGTGCAGCTCTTTGGCGTGGTTGATGGTGTAGCGCGGGATCTCGATCACCAGATCCTGCTTGGCCACAAAGGCCTGGCAACTCAGGCGCGAGTTGGGCTCCAGGCCCCAGGCGCGGTCGAGCAGGTCTTCTTCGGTTTCTTCCATCTCGTTGAGGCTTTTGAAGCCTTCGCGCACCACCACATGGCAGGTGGTGCAGGCCGCGCTCATATCGCAGGCGTGCTCGATGTTGATTTTGTTGTCGAGCAGCGCTTCGCAGATGCTGGTGCCCGCAGGCGCCGTGATTTCTGCGCCGTTGGGGCAGTACTCAGGGTGGGGCAGGATTTTGATGACGGGCATAGGTGGCTTTGGATTCGGTACAGGTCGGACTTTACAAGGACTGGATATTTTGGCCAGCCAGGGCCTTCTGAATGCTGTGGTTCATGCGCTCGGCAGCAAAGGCTTCGGTGCCTTTGGCCAGCGCCTGGGTGCAGTCTTCCAGCGCCTTGGCGTCTTGTTCGGTTTGAACGGCCGCTTGCAAAGTGGCCATCAGGGCGTCGATGCGGGCACGCTCGGCATCGCTCAGCAATTGGCCATCGGCGGCCAAGGCACTGCGCGTGGCCAGCAGCATGCGGTCGGCATCGACACGGGCTTCCACCAGCGCACGGGCTTTCATGTCGGCTTGCGCGGTCGTGAAGCTTTCTTGCAGCATGGTGGCGATCTGGTCGTCGCTCAGGCCATACGAAGGCTTGACGTCAATGCGCGCCTCCACCCCGCTGATTTGTTCTTTGGCCCCTACGCTCAGCAAGCCATCGGCGTCCACCGTGAAGGTGACGCGGATGCGGGCAGCGCCTGCGGCCATGGGCGGGATGCCGCGCAGCTCAAAGCGGGCCAGGCTGCGACAGTCTTGCACCAGATCGCGTTCGCCCTGCACCACATGCAGTGCCAGTGCGGTCTGGCCATCCTGGTAGGTGGTGAAGTCTTGCGCCATGGCAGTGGGGATGGTCTGGTTGCGCGGGATGATGCGCTCGACCAAACCACCCATGGTCTCGATGCCCAGCGACAGCGGGATCACATCGAGCAGCAGCAACTCGCCAGCGGCGTTGTTGCCCGCCAGCTGGTTGGCCTGAATGGCCGCGCCCAAAGCAACGACTTCGTCGGGGTTGAGGTTGTTGAGCGGTGCCTGGCCAAAAAAGTCCGCCACGGCCTGCTGGATTTGCGGCATACGGGTAGAGCCGCCCACCATGACCACACCTTGCACATCGTCTTTGCCCAGCTGCGCATCGCGCAGCGCTTTGCGCACGGCCGTGATGCAGCGGGCGGTCAGGGCTTGGGTGGCTTGCTCAAAATCAG
>JACCDH011736564.1_pt1 | contig 15138 bp, 13 predicted proteins | sample 7442481 | NCBI WGS metagenome assembly JACCDH01 (sample SAMN15323433, study PRJNA562643) | freshwater metagenome | isolation source: river surface water | place: USA:Blue River Watershed | collected 2017-08-15
GGAATTTGGTAAAATAGTATCTTTCCAACTCAAAATTAACTAAACCACAAAAACTAAAAAAATGAACAACAAAAAAATTCTCTACTGGTCCATTGTAGTAGCCTTGGCAGGATTCTTATTCGGTTTTGATACCGTTGTAATCTCAGGAGCCGACAAACAATTGCAACAATTATGGCAAACTTCTGATTTATATCACGGACTAGTAGTCATGTCTTCGGCACTATGGGGAACCGTTATTGGCGCTATATTTGGCTCTTATCCTACTAATATTTTAGGAAGAAAAAAGACGTTAATCATCATCGGACTTTTATTTTTCATTTCTGCCTTAGGGACAGCCTTTGCAACTGACTCCATCATATTCTCAATTTTTAGATTTATCGGTGGAATTGGAATTGGTGCCTCAACGATTGCTGCACCCACTTATGTGTCTGAAATTGCCCCAGCTAAAGACCGTGGAAAACTGGTAGCACTTTACCAATTTAACATCGTTTTTGGAATACTGATTGCATTTACTTCTAATTTCTATTTACAAGACATTGGTGAAAACTCTTGGCGTTGGATGTTAGGAATTCAAGCTTTTCCCGCTTTTATTTACACTTTATTAGTTTTTGGGATCCCTGAAAGTCCACGTTGGATTTTTGAATACAAAAAAGACCGAGAACAAGCCATCGCTATTCTAAAACAAGTCAATACTGACGATCAAGTAGCGGAAGAAATTGCGGCTATTGAAAAAGAAACCGCTCAAGAAGTAAAAAACGAGTCGATATTTATGAAAAAATACAGAAAACCATTGCTTTTGGCTTTTTTCATTGCTTTTTTCAACCAACTTTCTGGAATTAATGCCTTTTTATATTATGCCCCACGTATTTTTGAATTGGCAGGACTAGAAAAATCAGCTTCTTTCTTAAGCAGTATAGGGATTGGTGCTATTAATTTATTATTTACCATGATTGGTATTTCATTAATTGATAAGTATGGTCGAAAAACATTAATGTATTTAGGTTCTGTAGGATACATTATATCTCTTGGTTTAGTAACTACTGCATTTTATTACGAATGGAAAGGTATGGCTGTCCCTGCATTCTTTTTCTTATTTATTGCTTCTCACGCCATTGGTCAAGGGGCTGTAATCTGGGTATTTATTTCTGAATTATTCCCTAATAAATTAAGAGCTGCTGGAACTTCTTTTGGGACTTCAGTGCACTGGGTTTTAGCGGCATTAATTCCATCATTTATTCCGTTTTTATTCAAAGAAATTGGAACTACTACTGTATTTGCTATTTTCTGTATTATGATGGTGTTCCAATTACTTTGGGTTTTCTTTAAAATGCCTGAAACTAAAGGAAGAACGCTTGAAGAATTATCTGAAAGTTTATCTAATTCAGACGAAAAAATATCTCATTAATTTTAAATTATGGCTATAAAAATAGTTTGTTTTGGCGAAGTCTTATTTGACGTTTTCCCAACACATAGAAAAATTGGAGGAGCACCATTAAATGTTGGACTTCGAATGGCTTCTTTAGGTATTGACACCCAAATTATCAGCCGTATTGGTCAGGATGAAATTGGGGACGAATTACTACGTTTTGTTGCTGAAAATGGCGTAAGTACAGATTCTATACAAGTTGACACTACCTTTGCAACGGGTGAAGTTTTGGTTCAACTAGACGATAAAGGTTCGGCTTCTTACACCATCAATTACCCTGTAGCTTGGGACAAAATTGAGGCTTCTTCTGAGGCAAAAAATGTGGTAGCTACCGCCGATGCACTCGTTTTTGGAAGTTTGGTTTGTAGAGACACTACATCTTACCAAAGTTTAGTGACATTATTGGACTCGGCTCAATATAAAATATTTGACGTGAATTTGAGAGCGCCATTTTATACTAAAGAATTGCTTTTAGACTTAATGAACAAAGCTGATTTTATCAAATTTAATGATGACGAATTGTATGAAATTAGCGAGTATTTAGACTCTCCTTTTCATTCTTTGGAACAAAACATTCAATTCATTGCTGAGAAAACCAACACACAACATATTTGTGTAACTAAAGGCAGCCACGGAGCGGTTTTATTGTACAATAAACAATTGTTTTACAATAGTGGCTACAAAATAACTGTGGCCGATACTGTAGGTGCGGGTGATTCTTTCCTAGCAGGTTTACTGACTAAATTATTGACAGGAATTGCACCTCAAAAAGCCATTGATTTTGCTTGTGCCTTAGGTGCTTTAGTCGCTCAAAATGAAGGGGCTAATCCTAAAATTTCAACGAAAGATATTGCTGAATTTATGCAAATTTAAAAACGATGAATTTAAACATAAACCACATACAACACGTTGGTATTCCTGTTTCCAACATTGAAAAATCAATCGCTTTTTACGAGGGATTGGGTTTTAAAAATGTAATGCCATCTACTTTTGAAATTGAAGGAGAAAAAGGAGGAATTGTAGCTATGATGCAACGCAGCTCTATGATTCTGGAATTATACCAATTGCCTGCTTCTCATTTGTCAAAAATCAAAAACAGAAAAGACGGTCATATCGACCACATTGCTTTTGATGTTGACGATGTCGATGCAACATTCAAAATCCTAAAAGAAAACAGTTATACCGTACTTGAAAGCGAACCCGTTTTTCTTAATTTTTGGAACAAAGGTTGTAAATACTTCAATATTCTTGGACCAGATGGAGAACGTTTAGAATTTAATGAAATTATAAAATAAAAATTAGATGAAAAAAAATCAATTACTAGTAATCAGCTTGATTTTTACTTGTTTGACAAGCATGATAGCACAGGAAAATAAAAAGGCAATTGTTAAAAATGGTGACGCTAAATGGTGGAAAGAAGCTGTAATTTACCAAATTTACCCTCGAAGCTTTAAAGATAGCGATGGAGATGGAATAGGCGATATCAAAGGTATTATTTCTAAACTAGATTATTTGAAAAGCCTTGGAATTGATGCCGTTTGGTTAAGCCCTATTTATGATTCTCCAAATGATGATAATGGTTACGATATTAGTAATTATAAAGAAATTCAAAAAGATTTTGGAACTATGGCCGATTTTGATGTTTTATTGAAAGAAATGCACAAAAGAAACATCAAGTTAATTATGGATATGGTAGTCAATCATAGTAGTGATGAACACGAGTGGTTCAAACAATCCAAAAGTTCACGAGACAATAAATATCGTAATTATTACTACTGGTGGCCTGCTGAAAAAGGAACTCCTCCTTACCGTTGGAGCTTTTTTGACGTAAAAAGTAATGCTTGGAAATACGATGCTACTACAAATGCCTATTATTTACACTACTTTTCGCAAAAACAACCTGATCTAAATTGGAATAACCCTACACTTCGTAAAGAAATTTACGATATTATGACTTTTTGGTTAAACAAAGGAATCGATGGTTTTAGAATGGATGCTTTCCAATTTATATCTAAAGACGATACTTTCCCTGAATTGCCTAAAGAAATTGTAAATAACACGCTTGAAATTATCAAATTTTATGGTAACGGACCAAAATTACACGAGCATATTCAAGAAATGAATCGCGAAGTCTTAAGTAAGTATCCTGAAGCCATGACTGTTTCAGAAGGAGCTGGAGATTCGCCAGAAGCAGCAATGAAGTTTGTAGACCCAGCACGTAAAGAATTGAATCTAGCATATCACTTTGAAAGTGTGGACATTGGAAATCATGTTCGTGAATTTGGATTAGTGAAATACAAAGATATTTTTTCAAGATATGACGAAGTTTTTAAGGACAAAGGATGGCTTTCTATCTTTGTAGCCAATCATGATCAACCAAGAATGGTAAGTAAATTTGGAAACGACTCTCCTCAGTTTAGAGCTGTATCTTCTAAAATGCTTTCAACCTTTGTAATGACAATGAGAGGAACTCCTTATAATTTTAATGGGGATGAGATTGGAATGGTGAATATCCGCTTTGATAAAATTGACGATTACAACGATGTTGATACTCGAAACAAATATGAAGAGCTTAAAAATGCAGGGGGTGATTTACAAGCCTTTTTAGAAAACAAGAAACAAACTTCTAGAGAAAACGGAAGAACTCCTTTTCAATGGGACGCTACTGCAAATGGTGGCTTTACAACCGGAAAACCATGGCTTAAGGTAAATCCAAATTACACAACTATTAATGTCCAAGCTCAAGAAAAAGACCCTAATTCAGTACTAAATTATTACAGAACATTAGTGAAATTAAGAAAAAATAGTGCTGTATTACAATACGGAAAATATACACTTTTAGACCGAGATAATCCAAACGTATTTAGTTACACTAGAGAACTTAATGGAAAAAAATTGTTGATTTTATTGAACTTCACGGAAAAAGAATCTTCGTACAATCTAGGATTCTCAACAGAAAAATTAAGAATTTTATTAGACAACTACCCTAAGTCTAAATCAATAAAAAACAAGACATTACGCCCATATGAGGCTGTGATTTTTGAATTAAAATAAAAGACAATCTTTTTAAAAGCGGTTTCAAATTTGAAACCGCTTTTTTATTAAAACACTTATAATGTTTAAAATATAACGTTACATTTATAATTTGTAATTATTTAATTAATTGAAAAATCATTCCATAAAAATCAATAATATTGTTGATAAATTTGTGCTACATAAATAAGCTTTAAATCGAAGGTAGAAAAACAATTAATCTGCTATAACTAAATACCAAGAAACACCAAGATCATGAAAGATATCACTCTTAAAGAAATTGCAACTACGTTAGGAATTTCGATCACAACCGTTTCTAAAGCATTAAAAAACTATCCTGATGTTAGTGAAAAAACAAAGAATGCGGTTAAAGAATTAGCACAAAACCTAAATTACACTCCTAATAGTTTTGCAGTAAATCTAAGAACTAAAGAATCTAAAACCATTGGATTAATAATTCCTGAAGTATCACATCATTTTTTTTCAAATATTATAAAAGCAATAATAGATGAAGCCGAAAAAAATGGCTACCTCGTTATTATCTTACAATCTAACGAAACATTAGAATTAGAAAAGAAACAAGTTGAATTACTGATCAATAAAAGAGTAGATGGCATTTTAATGTCGCTCTCAAATGAATCCAATAATGACAATCACATTCAGGAGATTATTAAACGTAAAATTCCTCTTGTAATGTTTGATAAAATTGCCAAACTAGCCAAGTGCTCCAAAGTAATTATTGATGATCAAAAAGCGGGATTAGAAGCCACACAACACTTAATCGATAATGGGTGTAAAAAAATAGCCCATATTAGAGGACCACTTAATCCCCAAAATTCTATTGATCGCTATTTAGGATACAAAAAGGCTTTGGAAAAAAATAATATTCCATTCGATTCTAAATTAGTTTACGCTTGTGAGAAAGTAAATTTTGAAGAGGGGTATGAGTATGCAAAACAACTCTTTGAAGAGCATTCAGATGTTGATGGAATATTTGCCATAACCGATCTAGTTGCGGTAGGTGTACTAGCTTATTGTAATGAACAAAAAATTAATATTCCTAAAGATGTCAAAATAATTGGTTTTAGTAATTGGTTTATGTCACAAGTAATCACGCCTAAATTAAGTACGGTAGAACAACCTAGTCATGAGATGGGAAAAGAAGCTTTTAACCTATTATTGGAAGAAATGATCTCAAGAAAAGAAGATAAAGAATGTAACCCAAAAATCATCGAACTTCCTACTGAAATCATCATTAGAAAATCAAGTGTTGTAGAATAGACCTATTTGATAAAATCTATATTCCTTTTAATTCCTTCAAATTTAGTCCGTTTAAGAGGCGAATTTTTGAAAACCTTTCGAAACGTATCTTCTGTAATTTCCTGCCAATCTTTTTTTGAAAACGAAAGTAGTTCTGGGATTGGATTAAATAGCGGCTCACTATGTGGTTTAGAAAAACGATTCCAAGGGCACACATCTTGACAAACATCGCACCCAAATACCCAATCATCAAATTTTCCTTTCATCTCTTCAGGAAGATTGTCTTTTAGTTCAATGGTATAATACGAAATGCATTTGCTCCCATCTACTTGATACGGAGCGATAATAGCTTGGGTGGGACATGCATCTAAACAAGCCGTACAAGTCCCACAATGATCGGTAGTAGGGGTATCATATTCTAAATCTAAATCAATAATTAACTCTGCTACAAAATAAAACGAACCCATCTTTTGGGTAATCAGATTGCTATTTTTTCCTATCCAACCTAAACCGCTTTTAGCAGCCCAAGCCTTGTCAAGCACTGGTGCCGAATCAACAAAAGCACGGCCTGAAACGGCTCCTATAGTTTCTTGGATAGAAGCTAACAACTCATTTAATTTTGCTTTTATTACAAAATGATAATCTTGTCCATAAGCATACTTAGAAATGTTATAAGAATCTTTGCGCTGAAATTCTGAAGGATAATAATTTAATAAAAGTGAAACCACACTTTTAGCACCTTCGACTAATAATGTAGGATCTAAACGCATATCAAAATGGTTTTCCATATATGACATTTGTCCTTGATTATTGTTTTTAAGCCATTTTTCTAGTCTAGGAGCTTCGATCTCTAAAAAACCGGCCTTAGATATGCCACACGACAAAAAACCAAGACGTAGCGCCTCAGATTTAATAAACTGCGAATATTTTAATTTATTATGTATAATGAGATTACTTTTAAAAGTGAATTATTAGCCCTGATAGAAGCGACATCCTTTATGGTGACAAGGCTTCCGAAGTTACCATAAAGATATAGCGCATAGCAGGATTAGCTCCTTAAATTAAAATAATCCTCCTTGAATATTGGTTTTTAATTTACCCAAATGCCTATACGCTTTGTCTGTAACTTCACGCCCTCGAGGTGTACGCATTATAAACCCTTCTTGAATTAAGAAAGGCTCATATACCTCCTCTATGGTTTCGCTACTTTCAGAAACTGCTGTAGCTAATGTAGTTAAACCTACTGGCCCTCCTTTGAATTTATCTATTATGGTATTTAATATCTTATTATCCATCTCATCTAATCCGTAAGCGTCTACATTAAGAGCTTTTAAAGCATACTTTGCGATTTCAATATCAATAGTTCCATTCCCTTTAATTTGTGCAAAATCACGTACTCTACGCAACAAAGCGTTAGCTATACGAGGAGTACCTCTACTACGTCCTGCAATTTCGATAGCTGCTTCAAGATCGATAGGAGTATTCAAGATACTTGCACTTCGCTCAATTATAGTAGTCAATAATTCAGTAGTATAATATTGCAAACGAGATGAAATACCAAAACGAGCACGCATTGGAGATGTCAACAAACCAGAACGTGTTGTAGCGCCAATCAAGGTAAAAGGATTCAGATTAATTTGGACTGTTCTAGCATTAGGTCCAGACTCTATCATAATATCAATCTTAAAGTCCTCCATAGCAGAATACAAATACTCTTCAACAATAGGACTTAAACGATGAATCTCATCAATAAACAACACATCTCTCTCATCAAGATTGGTAAGTAGGCCTGCCAAATCCCCAGGCTTATCTAATACTGGACCTGAGGTAATTTTAATCCCAACCTTTAATTCATTAGCAAGAATATTAGCCAAAGTTGTTTTACCTAACCCTGGAGGGCCATGAAATAAAGTATGATCTAAAGCTTCTTTACGCTGATTCGCTGCTTCAACAAAAACCTTAAGATTTTCAAGAATTTGATCTTGCCCTGCAAAATCATCAAATGAAAGGGGTCTTAATCTTTTTTCAAGATCAAGTTCTTCCGGATTATATCCTTTTGTTGTTGGATCTAAATTTTCGTTCATGAAACAAATATAGAGAAAGAATTTGGAGGATTAACTAGAAATTACAGATGTATACAAAAACAAATAAAAAAGCCTCTTCATAGAGGCTTTTTATATATTAATGATGCAAAACTGCTTCACCTGGTTTCATTGGAACATTTTGAGGTACAAAATCCTCTTCATGTTCTGGATTACTGTAATCATAAGGCCATCTATAAACCTCAGGAATTTCTCCTGGCCAATTACCATGTATATGCTCAACTGGTGCAGTCCATTCTAAAGTGTTAGATCTCCATGGATTTTGTTCAGCTTTTTTACCGTAGAATATGCTCACAAAGAAGTTATATAAGAATACTAATTGAAAAGCTCCTCCAACCAAAGCAAATGTAGTAATCAATACATTTACATTTTGTAAATCATCAAACAATGGGAAGTTCGTATTAGTATAATAACGTCTTGGCAAACCAGCTAATCCAATAAAGTGCATTGGGAAGAAAACCCCATAAGCACAAACTGCTGTTACCCAAAAGTGAATGTATCCTAAATTTTTATTCAACATTCTTCCAAACATTCTTGGAAACCAATGATAAATTCCAGCAAACATTCCATAAAGAGCAGAAATACCCATTACTAAGTGGAAGTGAGCTACAACAAAATAAGTATCGTGTACGTTAATATCTAAAGTACTATCCCCAAGAATAATTCCTGTCAAACCACCTGTAATAAAAGTAGATACTAATCCTACTGAAAACAACATAGCTGGATTAAATTGTAAGTTACCTTTCCAAAGCGTTGTAATATAGTTAAATGCTTTTACTGCAGAAGGAATTGCAATCAATAATGTAGTAAAGGTAAAAACCGATCCTAAAAACGGATTCATTCCAGAAACGAACATATGGTGACCCCAAACTATAGTTGACAAGAAGGCAATAGCTAAAATAGACATAATCATCGCTCTATAACCAAAAATTGGTTTACGAGAGTTGGTTGCAATAATTTCTGAAGTAATCCCTAAAGCAGGTAATAATACGATATAAACCTCAGGATGCCCTAAAAACCAAAATAAATGCTCAAACAATACTGGCGAACCTCCTTGATAATGTAAAACTTCTCCAGCGATATAAATATCTGACAAGAAAAAAGAAGTCCCAAAACTTCTATCGAAAATCAATAATAAAGCCGCAGATAATAAAACTGGGAAAGAAACAATACCAATGACAGCTGTAATAAAGAAAGCCCAAATAGTAAGAGGCAATCTCGTCATAGTCATACCCTTAGTTCTTAAATTAATTACAGTTACAACATAGTTTAAAGATCCCATCAAAGAAGACGCGATGAAAATAGCCATAGAAACTAACCATAAAGTCATTCCCATTCCAGAACCAGGTATAGCTTGTGGCAAAGCACTTAAAGGAGGATAAATAGTCCACCCTGAAGATGCAGGTCCTGCTTCTACAAATAGTGAGCATACCATAATTACACTTGACAAGAAGAATAACCAATATGAAATCATATTCATAAACCCTGAAGCCATATCTCTTGCTCCAACTTGAAGTGGAATCAAAAGATTACTAAATGTTCCACTCAAACCAGCAGTCAAAACAAAGAATACCATGATGGTCCCATGTATTGTAACTAAGGCCAAATAAATATCGTTAGCCATTACTCCTTCTGGTGCAAACTTATCTCCTAATAAAATATTAAATATTTTAAAAGATTCTTCTGGCCAAGCTAATTGCATTCTGAATAGCAATGACATTCCAACTCCAATAATTCCCATAACAATACCGGTAATTAAATATTGTTTAGCAATCATTTTATGATCAATACTAAATATGTATTTAGTAATGAATGTTTCTTTATGATGATGATCGTGTTCGTGACCGTGTCCTTCTGCTGACATATTGTATATTTTTAAATATATTATATTAATTATTTCATAGCCATTTTAGCTCCAGCTGTATCACTAACAACAGCTGTTGAATCTGTAGTAGAACCTTCTGCAGGCGCTGGTTCATTAGCTGCTTTTACTTCTTTAACTAAAGCTACTTTATCTGATAACCATTTTTTGTATTCTTCTGGTGTATCAACAACTATTTTCATTTGCATATTATAGTGAGAAGCACCACAAATTTTATTACATAACAATAAATAGTCAAATGTATATGGATCAAGAGCAGTCTTACCTTCTGCAACAAGTTTTTCACTTTGTTTTGCTCTCAATTTATTAATTCTATCTACTTTTTCAACCATAAACGGTAACTCTCTATACTCTGCAGATGTATATGTTGGAGTAAAAGAAAATTCAGTAACCATTCCTGGGACACAATTCATTTGCGCTCTAAAGTGAGGCATATAAGCCGAGTGTAAAACATCTTGTGATCGGAATTTAAAATGTATTTTTTTACCTTTAGGGACATGCAATTCAGACACAACAAAATCGTCTTGTGCATTTGGATCCGATAAATCAACACCTAAAGCATTAACACCTTCAATTAATCTAACATTAGCTTTTCCTAAAACATTATCTGCTCCTGCATAACGAGCCGTCCATTTAAACTGCTGTGCATACAATTCTATCACAATAACATCCTCATCTTCATCAACAAACATAATGTTATTCCATGCATATAAACCGTACAAGATTAAACCTGCTAAAACTACAGCAGGAATAGCGCTCCAAACGGCTTCTAATTTATTATTATCGGCAAAAAATAATGCTTTTTTATCTTTTTTACCTCTGTATTTAAATGCAAAATAGTGTAATAATACTTGAGTAATTGCCTGAACTATAAAAATCAAAGTAAATGAGATTCCCATCAAGTTATCTACATCTTTTCCATGCTGAGAAGCAGGAGTATGTAGCGGAAGATCTCCCCATGCTAACAATGAATAAATTGTAAATATATAAATGAAAGCTAAAAAGCCAAACATTAAATACCCTTGAACATTATTATCATTATCAGTTGCTATCTGAGAATCATCTAAATTCGAAGCTCCTACCTGAGTAAGATCAAAAATTTTAGTTAATTGCCAAAGTGCAACAGCTAATAAAACTAAAACTACTATTACCAACAAACTTGTCATCTGTTTATTTCTTTAAATATTAATAATGAAAATGTTTACTCTCTTCAATAAACGGGTTTCTCTTAGCTAACAATGGAGCTTTTGATAATGTTGTAAATACAACGAAGATAAATAAACCCGCAAAGAAAAGAACAGAAGCGATTTCTGAAACTCCTATAAACCATTGATCACCTACTGTTCCAGGCATAATCATATTGAAGAAATCAACATAATGACCTAATAAAATAACGATTCCCGCCATAACAACAACCCAAGTAATTCTCTTGAAATCTGTGTTAATTAAAATTAATAGAGGGAAAAGAAAATTCATAACTACAGCACCAAAAAATGGTAAATTGTATACTTCTATTCTCGTAACAAAATAGGTTATTTCTTCTGGAATATCCGCATACCAAATTAACATAAATTGAGAAAACCATAAATACGTCCAAAATACACTTATCCCAAACATAAATTTTGCTAAATCATGAATATGACTTGTATTTACATACTCTAGATATCCTTTAGATTTTAAATACAAAGTTATCATAGCAATCATAGTAATACCACTCACAAAGAAACTTGCAAATACGTACCATCCAAATAATGTACTAAACCAATGTGGATCAATAGACATAATCCAATCCCAAGACATGATTGATTCAGAAACAATAAAGAAAACTAAAAATCCTGCTGATAATTTAAAATTCTTTTTGTAGTTCGAATTATCATCCGCTTCATCTTGTGCTAAGCAATTCTTTCTTGAATAATATCTGTATAAGTTCCAACCTAATAAAAATATAGCTGCTCTTACGATCCAAAATGGAAAATTTAAGTATCCCGATTTACCTGCAATGATTTCATCAAAGTTGGCACTTTTTGGATCAGTAACACCTTCAGACATCCACACAAACAAATGATTAAAATGTAGACCAGATAAAACTAACAAAATGAAAAATAAAATAGATGCTACTGGCAAATAAGAGGTAATTCCCTGCATCACTCTAAATAATACTGGAGACCATCCCGCTTGTGCAACTTGTTGAATTGCATAAAACGCTAATGTACCCATGGAAATCAATAAAAAGAAGATACAAGCAACATACAATGCAGCCCATGGTTTGTTTTGTAATTGATGCAACACATGATTTAAATGCTCTGAATGCTCTGCTTCTTCATTTACCTCAGTAATTTTAGCGTGCTCAGCAACTGGTTTCGCTTCATGAGAATCGGCAACTTCATGCTTAACAGCACCATGACCACCATGATTTTCTGAAGCAAGAAGTTCTTCAACTTCCTTAATATCTTTTGGTGCAGTATAAAAACCATATCCAATCCCTAAAAGACCTACAGCCATTAGGATAAAAGAAAAAGTTTTTAATTTACTTGAAAATGTATACATATCTATAACGATCAGTTAATTCAACAATTATAATTGACTTTTTAATTTTAGAACATAGTCAGCAACTAACCAACGTTCGTGAGGATTTAATTGATTAGCATGAGATCCCATTGCATTCAAACCATAAGTGATTACATGAAAAACACTTCCTTCTGTGATAGGTCTATCTGCATAACTAGGAACACCTAAAAATTTCTCTCTCTCTACTAATTTCCCTTTACCATTACCAGCTGCACCATGACAACTAATACAATAAATTTCAAAAAGTTCTTTTCCTTTTTCAGAACTTCTCTCAATAGAATCTAGAGGTGATTTAAGATTAGCTTTTGCTAATTCATATCCAGCAGGAGAATTTTCATATTCATACGGCTCAAAACCTCTATTAATTGTACCTGACACAGGAAGCTGTCCCTCTTTACCATCCTTAAACGCTGCAGATTCTGAATAAGTCTCATACCCTACAGATTCATACATATTTGGAAAATATTGATAGTTTGGCGCAGATTTATCATGGCAAGACGTTACCAAAGCAGTCATACCAAATAAAAATGCTATTTTAAATATATTTTTCATAACTATGATTAATGCTTTTCTATTACTTTAACTTCGACAGCTCCAGTGTTTTCAAAAAATGAAACCAATTCCGATTCATTATCATTCACTGCAACTTCCATTAAAAAATGGTCATCTGTTGTTCTAACATCAGGATTTTCTGCTTGTTTAAATGGCCATAATTTACTTCTCATATAAAAAGTAATTACCATTAAGTGTGCTGCAAAAAATACTGTTTCTTCAAACATAATTGGAACAAAAGAAGGCATATTTTCAATATAACTAAAACTTGGTTTTCCCCCAATGTCTTGTGGCCAATCTTGAATCATAACATAATTCATCAAGAAGGTTCCAAATGATATTCCGCATAATCCATATAAAAATGCACAAATAGCTAAACGTGTTGGCGCAAGTCCCATAGCTTTATCCAATCCATGAACAGGAAATGGACTAAAAACCTCTTCGATATGATAATGAGCAGCACGTGTTTTCTTAACGGCATCCATTAATACATCATCGTCATTATAAATGGCGTATATTACTTTATTACTCATGATGTGAATCTTTATTTGCTCTTTCTTTAATATAATTTTCTCCAGTTGCTTTCAAAATTGTTTTAACCTCTGCTTGAGCAATAACAGGAAATGTTCTTGCATATAATAAAAATAATACGAAGAAGAAACCTATTGTCCCTATGAAAATCCCAATATCAACAAATGTTGGAGAGAACATTGTCCATGAAGATGGTAAGTAATCTCTGTGCAATGAAGTAACAATAATCACGAAACGTTCGAACCACATACCAATATTTACAACAATAGAGATTATGAACGAGAACATAATACTTGTTCTTAACTTTTTGAACCACATAAATTGAGGAGAAAACACATTACATGTCATCATTGACCAATATGCCCACCAGTAAGGTCCTGTTGCTCTGTTTAAGAATGCATATTGTTCGTACTCAACACCTGAATACCATGCAACAAATAACTCAGTAATATATGCTACCCCAACAATAGAACCTGTAATCATGATCACAATGTTCATTAATTCAATATGTTGAATAGTAATATATGCTTCCAAATTTGATACTTTTCTCATAATAATAAGCAAGGTGTTTACCATTGCAAATCCAGAGAAAACTGCTCCAGCAACGAAGTAAGGAGGGAAAATTGTAGTATGCCATCCTGGAATTACTGAAGTAGCAAAGTCCATCGATACAATAGTATGTACTGATAGTACTAACGGAGTAGCTAAACCTGCAAGTACCAAAGAAACTTCTTCAAAACGTTGCCAATCCTTAGCTCTACCACTCCATCCAAAACTTAGAATAGAATAGATTCTTTTGTGAAAAGGAGTAATCGCTCTATCTCTTAACATTGCAAAATCAGGTAATAAACCAGTCCACCAGAAAACTAATGAAACTGAAAGATACGTAGAGATTGCAAATACGTCCCATAACAATGGCGAATTAAAGTTTACCCATAATGACCCAAATTGATTTGGTATAGGCAATACCCAGTAAGCTAACCAAGGACGTCCCATGTGAATAATTGGGAATAATCCAGCTTGGATAACAGAGAAAATGGTCATTGCTTCTGCAGAACGGTTAATAGCCATTCTCCATCGTTGACGGAAAAGTAATAATACTGCAGAAATCAATGTTCCTGCGTGACCAATACCTACCCACCAAACGAAGTTAGTGATATCCCAAGCCCAACCCACGGTTTTATTTAATCCCCATGTTCCGATACCTGTAGATACAGTATAGATGATACAGCCTAATCCCCAAAGGAAAGCTGTTAATGCGATTGAAAACACAATCCACCAATGTTTATTAGCTTTACCTTCTACAGGAGCTGCAACATCAACTGTTACGTCATGATAAGACTTATCACCAATAACTAAAGGTTTTCTAATGCTTGATTCGTAGTGAGACGACATAATCCTTTATCTTGTTTCTTAATTAATACTATATTAGATATTTCTAACTTTAACGTGATAAATCACATTTGGCTTAGTTCCTACATGCTCTAATGAATGGTACATTCTATCATCAGTAGCTAATTGGGCAACTTTTGCATCCGCATCATTAACATCTCCAAATACCATTGCTCCAGTAGAACAAGCATTTGAACAAGCAGTTTGGAATTCTCCATCAACAATAGCTCTTCCTTCTCTCTTCGCCTTAAGGATTGTTGCTTGAGTCATTTGAAGACACATAGAACATTTTTCCATTACTCCACGAGAACGAACATTTACATCCGGGTTCAATACCATACGACCCAGATCATCATTCATATGATAATCAAACTCGCTATTTTGACTGTATA